>FUFK010044351.1_pt1 | contig 10560 bp, 22 predicted proteins | sample 1021851 | NCBI WGS metagenome assembly FUFK01 (sample SAMEA51879418, study PRJEB19060) | metagenome
AATGGATTAAGAGTTATATTGTGGAAACCCTGTATGAATAAAATATAACGAAAGATTGCTGCGACACCAAATGAAGGTGCGAAGAACCAACTGTGCTGCCCTAGTGGGTAGATTAAAAAGATGCTAGTGAAGACTGCGATAACTGCAGAGAATGCGAGTGCGTTGTAAGGTCTAATGCCTACAAGTCCTGCGATCTCAAACTGACGTAACATGAAACCTATGAGTCCGAACACACCATGTAGTGCTACGAAATTCCATAGACCTCCTAGTTGTAACCATCTAACGAATGAACCTTGTGCCTCTGGTCCCCAAAGGAACAATAGACTATGACCCATTGCGTCACCAGGTGTAGATACTGCTGCTGTCAAGAAGTTACAACCTTCAAGATATGAAGATGCAACTCCGTGTGTGTACCAACTTGTAACGAAAGTAGTTCCTAAGAACCAACCTCCGATTGATAGGTATGCACAAGGCAGAAGTAAAAGACCAGACCAACCTATGAATACAAATCGGTCTCTCTTTAACCAGTCATCAAGAACATCAAACCAACCCCTTGTAGGTGCTTGTAAGGTAGATGCTACCATTAATTTCTCCTATGAAAAAGGCACCCGAAGGTGCCCAGATTAATACCAGTTAAATTATTAACCGATTGAAGGTGCTGTTAAAGCAACTGTTGTAGACTCTGCAGATGCTAAGTCTAGTGGGAAGTTGTGTGCATTTCTTTCGTGCATAACTTCCATACCTAGGTTTGCTCTGTTAAGAACATCTCCCCAAGTTGGAACAATCTTACCGTTTGCATCTACAACTGATTGGTTGAAGTTGAAACCGTTAAGGTTGAATGCCATTGTACAGATACCCATTGAGGTTAACCATACGCAGACTACTGGGAATACTGCTAGGAAGAAGTGAAGACTTCTTGAGTTGTTGAAAGAAGCATACTGGAAGATAAGACGACCAAAGTAACCGTGTGCTGCTACAATGTTGTATGTTTCTTCTTCTTGTCCGAACTTATATCCATAGTTCTGTGACTCTTGCTCTGTTGTCTCTCTGATTAGAGAAGATGTAACTAGAGATCCGTGCATTGCTGAGAATAAAGATCCTCCGAACATACCTGCTACNCCTGCCATATGGAAAGGATGCATNAGNATGTTNTGNTCTGCTTGGAACACGAACATAAAGTTGAACGTNCCTGANATACCNAGNGGCATNCCATCAGAGAATGAACCNTGACCNAATGGGTATACNANGAATACAGCGAATGCNGCNGATACTGGTGCNGANTATGCNACNCANATCCAAGGNCNCATNCCTAGTCTGTATGATAGTTCCCANTGTCTTCCCATGTATGCTGAGATACCGATTAGGAAGTGGAAGATTACCAACTGGTAAGGACCACCATTATACAACCACTCATCTACTGTTGCTGCTTCCCAAATTGGGTAGAAGTGTAGACCAATAGCGTTAGATGAAGGAACAACTGCACCTGAGATGATGTTGTTTCCATACATTAGAGCACCTGCTACAGGTTCTCTAATTCCGTCGATATCGACAGGAGGTGCTGCGATGAACGCAACTACGAAACATGCTGCTGCTGCGAGCAAACATGGGATCATGAGTACACCAAACCAACCAACATAAAGTCTGTTGTTTGTAGAGGTAACCCATTCGCAGAACTCAGGCCAGCCTTGTAGAAGACCACCTTGTCTGCCTTGTCTTGAAAGAGTTGTCATTAGGACGTTTAAATAAGTAGGGCTCAAAGGGTAGAGCGATACTATATTTCCATCAATCCCTTCACTGATGGATATGAGAGACGTAATTTATCCTCCCATAGGTCTCGGTTAAGCGGGAGCATTAAAAAAGTGAGGAAATCCTCACCATGTATATTATATATGAAGTTTTGTAACCTTGTCAAGGGGTATTGTATATAACATTCCTTAATGAATGATATAAGTTTGTCTTATTGAGTGTTAATACTTATTCTCTGATCCTCCTAACCTACTCATCATTCTTGTGCAGAAATCATACATCTGTTGATGAATAGAAATGTCACATGATTCATATACAGGGTCTTCTATGTATTTTGTTCCTTTTAAAGGGTTGTCATCAAACCATCCATCATAAGGTAATTTGTCTGATGCGGGTATTGTCATGTGTGTTTACGTACGGTTCCTTTTAATCCTGCCTCTTTTAGATACTTTCTGGCACCTGCTTGAGTGTCGAAGATTTTTGCGAATCTTTTATCGGGATTCCATCCAGTATGTGAGACTAAGTATTCAATTACTTTATCTTCAGTCCTTCGGGTTGCTACCCATACGGAAGAGTTATTTGGATCTGCTGCCATGATTAATTACACGTTATCATAAGATTATTTATAAAAAAAGAGGAAATTATATTTCCTCTTTTAACTCTATAACTATTCTGTTTTTACTATAATCTGCTTTAAACTCTAACTCTGCATCATGATCCCACATTAACTCTTCATAGAGCATGTTGAGTGTTTCCATATCTTGATATAGGTCTGTAGGTTGTGGCATCTCCGTTCTCCCATGATGCTAATAAAATATTATTTATGCTCCTTGATATACAGGTGTCATTACTCCACCGCCACCATCATCGTCATCGTCATCATCGTCCCATGGGAGATCGCCAAGCATGCAGTAACTAACAATGAAGAGCGTTATGACAGGCATAAACGGAAACAACATTGTGTGCACCCAAGTTTGTTGATCGACGTACATTAAATTAGACCGTGAGCGTATACAGGTAATCCAACAGTTGCTGTTAGACCTGTAGCAAACATGAATGTTATAAACGGAATGTATTTTACTGACATTGGTCTTTTGTAAACCTCCATTACATCGTGGTATGATTGTGAAAATTGATCTGACATTAGAAAATACCTGGTGCGATCCAACCAGTGAAACCATAGTTCACCACTGCTGCTAATAGACCAATCATTGCTAGTCTACCATTTAATTTTTCTGCAAATATCCAATGTTTCATTATACGAAACCTGGAATGATTTGACCTGTTGTTAAGTAAGCACCTAGTGCAGCAATGATGCCGAGCATAGCAAATCTGCCATTTAGTTTCTCAGCAACTATTTTTTGTGCTTCTACTTCTTTTTTGTTTGATGGATACATTAGAAGATACCTGGAATGATTTGTCCTGTTGTAACGTAAGCACCAACTGCTGCTACAAAACCAAGCATTGCTGCCCATCCGTTAAATCTTTCTGCTTCTGGAGTCATGATAGTGTTCCTATTGTGTGTTGAATGTGTGATTGTAAATTGTGAATCAAATTTCATCGTTAGAATCCTAAGATTCCACCGAAGAAGAAGTTACCTGTAGTAACGTAAGAAATGAAACCCGCAACTAAACCAAGCATTGCCCATCTACCATTGATTTTTTCTGCATTTTTTGCATAAGATTCATAGGAGATGCTCTCATCTATGTAAGGACGAGTTTCAGTTGGAAACATGTTTTGTCTTCCGCCTGATTCAGTTGTTGTTGTCATTTTGTTTAGTTTTATTAAGAACTGTTACAATTATATATAATAATTTAACATTTGTCAAGCATCTGAATGATAAAGATTTCTTATGGCAATCATAAGTNATTAAAAAAGCACCCCTGTGAAAGAGTGCTTTAGGACTTAGGACTAGGACTATGAGTTGCTTTCGCGCCTAACACCATCCAGTTTAACGTCTATTGGCAAAGACGTGTCTTATCCATATGTCAGGATATTGTAATGTTTTCTGGTTGGATTTATAATAGGTTTCTTTAAAACAACCGTTTTATATATCCTCAATAGTAACTCAGAACTCATTGATGAGGATAAGCTGCTACTTCTGGATCTGGATCTAACCATTTAGTGTATTCAAAGTCTTCAATAGCATAGTCTAATTGAACTGAATTGTCAAGGAGATACATGTCATTGTATTGACGTGTCCACTCATTCATTTTTTGAATACGGTAATCAGGTTTACCATTTAATTCAATGGTTCCCTTTTGCACATAGCGGTAGGGGAACCTTTCAAGGATAATTTCAGTTTGTTTCATAATAAAAATCCTGTTCAAGTTCAGACAGGAGGATGTCATAGTTTTCATCTACGTCACCGTAGAACTGGACTCCTCTGTCCTCATAATATCGTACAAGTTTATTATACACCAAAGGGTGTTCAGTGTCAAGTATTACGTTACCTTCAATCGCATCTAAAATAGTCTTTTCGCATGTATCTTCCGAGGATGTTTGAATTATAGTATGCAGGGATTCCATCGGACATTGCCTCCGTTAGTACGTTGTTAATGAAAAGTTGTCTGGTTTCTTCAAAGTTTACCATACCTTTCGCCTTATGTATACTTAATATCTCTCTTTTAAACTGTTCCTTTCCATACAATTTTATATCTTCTTTGAGTTCTGGGCAACTTCCATAATACTTCTTCCAATCAGATTCTGATTTAACTTTTCGTTTCTTTCCTTTTGGAGTTCGATATTGGAAGAAGTACTTTCTTCCAATATATTTTCTCCCACTGTTAGTATTTGTAATACAGTAGACGAAACCGAAGAAATCATTAATATCGTCAGAAGTGAAAGTTGAACCTTTATATAACCAGGGATTTTCATAGTTAATCGCAGAGTCCGTCTTCGTCGTTGATGTCAAGGTAAGTAGTATGTTTATCACTATCACTACTTATACGATATGCACCAGTGTCTGAATAGACCTCAGACTTTAACTCTGCTATCGCAACCTCAAGGTCATGGATCAATGTTTTTAAATTTCTTTTCTTCATGAGTAATATTCTTGTAGGATTTGTAGAACTCTATCGAGTGAATAGTGTGCACCTGCTTTCCAGTCATTACTTGCACCGCCATGTTCATTGTAAAGTTCGTGTTTGAGTCTGAAGATTCTCGGTTCGATATCAATCTTTCTCATTTGCCCTCTACCAGAGGGAGGATATCTACGATTTATTTCTTCAGACATCCTTGCAGTTCCTGCCAGTCTTTATCAAACAGTTCAAGTCCTTTATCTGTAAGAATGTGTTTATACATCTTATTAAAAACAGGAACAGGGAGAGTGCAAATATCTGCTCCTACTCTGAAAGCAGCGGATACTTGTTGAACTTCTCTAACTGAGGCAGCGAGAACTTTAGTGTCTCGTCCATGAGTTGCAAATACATCTGCAATCTCCTCAATCAATTGGATTCCGTCAAAAGAATTATCATATACTCTTCCAACGAAAGGTGAGACGTACGTTGCTCCTGCCTTTGATGAAAGGATTGCTTGTGCTGTCGAAAATACTAGTGTGACATTTACACTAACTTCATCGTTAGTGAGGTCTCTACATGCCTTGAGACCTTCTGGTGTGCACGGAACTTTAATTGTGATGTTAGGTCCAATGTCGATGTATTGCTCTGCCATGTCTAACATTTCTGTAGCGGTTTCACCCACCACTTCGGCAGAGATAGAAGCATGAAAAGGAAATATGTTTGATATTTCTTTTATGACTTCTATAGGATCTTGTCCTGCTTTTAACATAAGAGATGGGTTGGTAGTTACACCGTCAATTAAACCTGTCTCAAAAGCATTAGAGATCGTTTCGGCATCAGAACAATCCAGAAAAATTTTCATGGTGCTCCTTCGCATAATTCATAATATTTATTCTAACATAAAAAACCCCAGTCGTAAAGGACTAGGGTTTAAGTGTTAATCTTAACATAATTAAGATGTTATGTTCCAAGATTGTGCACCACCGAAATCTACCTTAAGGTAGACCCATTTGGCATAGTGCACACCACGATATGTTAAAAAAGCGAAGGTCTTGACTGGATCGTGAATCGTAGGATCATATTCGGGAAGACCATAATCCCACTCAAAATTAATCTTTAGCAACTGCAGGTCTATTAAGAGGTAACAGACGCAGTTCCAGATAAATCATACTCATGAACACGACAGACGCAAGGGATACGATCCCGACGGTTTGTAGTGTTTCCATGATTAAGACTGGGATGCGAATTTACGCTCGACCTTTAAACCCCGATACATTAGTTCGTGATTATTATTTCTTGCTGCTTCAGCAAGAACCTTTGCTTTGTATTCTTCAGCGTTATACTTAACGCCTCTGTAAGTAATTGTAGTCATGATTTTACTCCTAAAGTTAGTACGACTTGTTTAAGGTCCGTTCCTTTATTCGTTTGCGTCCCAATCACACTCAAGTCCTACAGCATTGGCAAAATCTACTTGATAAAGTTCAATGATTTCTTGCCTCGATTGTTCATCGATTCCTTCATAAGTTCGAGCACGCTCGACTAATGGTTGAATGTCAGAACATGTCACTGCAGTAGCAATTAAAATAGGGATCATGGGATGAACGCTCCGTTCCGCGAATTACTTGCGTCCAAGTTGCCAAGCTTCGCATTCTGGTTCTGATACTTTGGTATAGAAATAATCTATAAGATACTCATGAGCATCCGAACTAAGATTCTCATCGCTGAGTATCTCAATTCTTGATTGATTCCATTCATTACATGACATTTCCCAATGGGAAGCATCATGCTCTGCAAACATCAATACCAGTAGTGCGAGTCCGTGCATTGGATGAACGTTTGGTAACAACTGTTACCTGTACACTATATTTATATCATAGATTCCTGACAATTGTAGTTCACTAGGATACATTTTTACACATTTAAGGATTATCTTTATCTTTTCTTAAGTCTTCGTGCAATCTTTTAGTCGCTTCTTTCCTAGCAGCAGTCCAGATCATATCAGTTACGTCTGGACTATAGTCATTACCTGACTCCACTAGATCATTATAAGTTTTATCTAACCACTCTGAGTTTTCAGCAGCTGCGAGTTGTGCTGCTATCTCTTCTTCTGGTCTAGGATTAGAGAGAGAATCCTGCGAATGTGTCTTTTTTGACATCTTGTTTGATACCTCCAACAATGTAAGATTCAATTTCTGTCTCTTGTGGTGCGTTCTGTTGTCCTTTACTATTTAACCAGTGCTGAGTCCATGGTAGTGGATTGTTTCTAGCAACTTGATCAAAGATAGGATCAATACCAATCGCTTTCATACGACGATTAGCAATCCACTCAACATAATTTTGTAGTAGTTTCTCGTTAAGTCCAATCATACTACCTTCTTTGAATAGGTAGTTTGCCCATGCCTTCTCTTCCTCAACAGTTTTCTTAAACATTTCTACGATTACTGGTTTTTCTTCTTTGGCAATTTTTTGCATTTCTTCATCGTCTCCTTTTGCCCAGTTCTTGAGGATATTTTGTGTGATAACCAAGTGTTGACTTTCATCTCTAGCGATAAGAGAGAGTATCTTTGCCGAACCCTCCATAAGTTTATTCTCGCCAAAAGCAAACGAACACGCAAACGAAACATAGAAACGAATCCCTTCGAGGATGTTGACGTTAGCGATTGCTCTGTAGAGTTTTCTTTTGAGTTCATGTCTATCTAAAGTTCCTGCAGGATGTCCTTCTCTAGCAAACCTCCATGCGTTACCAGAGTCATACTCATGTGCTTCAGAAATAAAATCATCGTACGATTCAGTTACAGATGTAGCACGTTGTAATACATTCTCATCATCTAAGATTGTATCGAATACTTCTGATGGATCTGAGTATACGTTCTTAATAATGTATGTGTATGATCTACTATGAATCATCTCCATAAATTCCCATACTGTCATACATGCTTCCAACTCAGGAAGAGAACAATATGGAATGAATGCCATACCAGGACCACGACCTTGAACACTGTCAAGCATGATCTGATACTTCAAGTTAGAAGTAAAGATGTGCTTCTGTTCTGGTGTGAGTGTTTGGTAATCACTACGATCTTTCTGTAGAGATACCTCTTCGGGTCTCCAGAAATATCCTAGTTGTGACTGTGTAAGTCTGTCGAATACTGGATATTTGTATTCATCGTATCTCTGAACTCCTAATGGTTGTCCAAAGAACATTGGTTGTTTTTTTGTGTCTACTTTATTCTTGTTAAAAACTGTCATTCCTTCTACATCTGCTTCAGACCTTGCAACTGTCACAGTCTTCTTCCTCCGTGGTGAGTATTGATTCGATTAATTTATCGACGTTTGGTTCGTCGTCACCATCTTTTTTAGCATCATATGTGTTTTGATAATAAGAAGTCTTCCATCCATACTTGTAAGTAGTTAGAAGATCTTTTGCCATTTCTGATACAGGCACTTCATTATCAGCATAGTTTTCTGGGTTATAACTCCAGTTCCCACTGATTGCCTGATCAAAAAACTTTTGCATAATCGCAGTTACTTTGATGTAACCATCATTGTTATGCATATCCCATAGTAAAGTATAGTTTCCTTTTAAAGAGTTATAAGACGGAACAATCTGCTTAAGAGGTCCTTTCTTTGATTTCTTAATGGACAAGTAGTCTCTAGGAGGTTCGATTCCATTGGTTGCGTTTGACACAACGGAACTGCTCTCCGAAGGCATCTGTGCGGACAAAGTGCTGTGCCTGAGTCCATACTCCTTGATCCTGCCCCTGAGATACTCCCAATCACATGATAGGTCATTCGGAACAATCTCATCTACATCGCTCTTATATGTATCTATTGGAAGAATTCCATCAGCATACTTTGTCTTACCGAAATAACCGCAAGGACCTTTCTCCATTGCCATACGATTTGACGCTGTTAGAAGAGCAAATTGGAACCTCTCAGTTAACTTATGAACTAAGTCATGTGCTTTCTGTGAATCATACTTTGCACCATTCTTAGCAAGATAATGTGCTAGTCCAATGTAACCAATTCCTAACGAACGACGGTTCAATGTGCTTGATCGTGCAGCAGTAACAGGATACTTTTGATAATCAATCAAAGCATCAAGACCACGAACTGCTAGTTCACATAGTTCATCAAGTTCATCAAGGTTCTTNAACTTACCTACGTTGATAGCAGATAGGATACACAAAGCAATCTCACCTGATCCATCTATGTGTTGGATAGGATCTGTTGGTAGAGTAATCTCTTGACAAAGGTTACTCATATTAACTTTGTCTTTGAATGAACTGTGACTATTACAGTGGTCGATGTTCATAATATACATACGACCTGTCTCTGCTCTCTCTTTTAGAAGAGCAAGAATAAGTTCTTGAGCACCTACCCTAGTCTTGGGGATAGATTCATCACTCTCGTAAGTTCGATATAAGTCATCAAATGATTCAGTCCCAAAACTGTCATAAAGGTTAGGGACATCGTGAGGAGAAAATAATGTAATTTGTTCATCATCAATAAATCGTTGGTAAAATAAGGCACTAAATTGGATTGAATAATCGAGTTTGCGAACTCGATTATCCTCTGTGCCTTTGTTGTTCTTTAATACAATTATGTCTTGGATTTCTTGGTGCCAGATGGGGAAGTGGACAGTCGCTGATCCACCTCTAATGCCATTCTGAGTGCAGCATCTGACAGTACTTTCAAACTTTTTGAGGAAAGGTACAACACCTGTGTGTTGTACTTCTCCGCTACGGATTTTGCTGTTGATGCCACGGATTCTACCTGCGTTGATACCAATCCCCGCCCTTTGTGCAACATACTTGCCAATAGCCATGTCACTGCTAAAAATGCTATCGAGGGTGTCATCAACATCAACAAGAACACAGCTTGCAAATTGTCTGAGTGGCGTACGCACTCCTGCCATAATCGGTGTCGGAATGTTGAGTCGGTGTTTTGAGATTGCGTCATAATACTTTTTAACATACTCCAATCGATAGAACTTATCATCATCTTGGAACAGCGTTGCTGCTACCATGATATACATGAACTGTGGTGTTTCATAAACTTCACCAGTAGTTCTACATTGTACGAGATATTTATCTGCTACCTGTCTCATACCTGCATATGTAAACAAGTAATCCCTATCATGATCTATATAACTATCAAGTGTTTCCCACTCTTCTTCTGTATATTTACTAAGTATACTGATATCATATACACCTTTATCTACGCATTTATTAACATGCTCGATCAATGTAGGATGACCATCAGGATGACCATTGTATACTGCCTTTCTGAGATCAAACAGAAGTAGTCTTGCAGCGACATACTGATAGTTAGGATGATCAAGAGAGATTAGATCATTCGCTGAACGAATAAGAATTTCTTGAATATCTTTTGTGGTAATACCATCAAAAAATTGAAGACCACTGTTAATCTCTACAGCAGATTCAGAGACCCCTGCAAGACCCTCACAGGCAAGTTCTACCATCTTATGAACCTTATTAAGGTCTAAGGGTGTTTTTGTTCCTTCTCTTTTTGTGACGTTTATTGGTTTTGGTGTCCTTGGGGTAATCATACCTTTTTCCATTCGCTTAATTTAATTTTTGCTTCTAGTCCTTGGTAGGTGTTAAACTCTACCATAGATTGCACGTCGTGTCCAGAAGAGAACATATCATTTAGATCTTTCTCTTTGAGACTACTTGGCCAGATTACTACTTCATATCCTTTATCAATTGCCTTTTCAATACGGTTAACAATTTCCTTACTACGTTTTTCATTATCGTAAACAAAGACTGCC
>FUFK010046499.1_pt1 | contig 10559 bp, 9 predicted proteins | sample 1021851 | NCBI WGS metagenome assembly FUFK01 (sample SAMEA51879418, study PRJEB19060) | metagenome
CCGATTCCAGTCCAAAGAAGCCACTCACCATGCCGTTGATGACGAGCAAGTGCTTGCTTGCGCTCATCGCCTCGGAGCGTCATTCCTTTTTTCCTCCAGCCGTATTGTCGAACAAGCCACAATACGAAGATGGTTGCAAGAACAGGATGGATGAGCATGATGACCGTACGCGTTACCATAAGCACTCCTCCGCTGTTTCGAGCGAGGCTTGACTGACTTGAATGGGTTTCTCTTGTGCATGTGACCCTAGCGGTGAGTTCAAAGGTTGGATGACGAGGGAAAGGCGTGGGCGCCATGCAAGAATCTTATCTTGAGGCATGTCTTGAAGCAGGATTCAAGACGATTAAGAATCGACGGCTGAATGCTGTCGGCAAATGCCCTGAGTACACACTGATGGATAAACCGTGGAAAGAACTGGTCAAACTTGCCGTTCTTGAGACCGAAATCCCAGGCCAAGACGAAGATGGTGAAACCATTGCCCCGTCGCCACGTTTCCGTCGCGGTCGTCGCCGTGGTCGCCAACAATCGACCATCCCATCTCCAACGGATATTCAATCCATGACCGAAGAAACACCAGCGCTACGATTTGCTCTCCTTCTGGTCAATAAGTTCCTTCACGCTGAACAATGGGAGGAAGGCGATTATGCATCCCTCGAAACCGAATTACGCGAGNCTTGTNTTGCTCAAGGGGTGCATTCGGTTTGGCACGAGATGGCAAAAAGAAGCAATCTTTTTGGTCAATTTTCTGCATGTCCAGTCGCAGAATCCAAATCTACTTCGAAGAAAAAGACGCTCGATTTGTCCGAAATTGCCATCGATCCGTTCGATGCAATATCTTGCCTCGACGTGTTCAAATCGATTCCAGACGAACAGTACAGTGCAGAAGACCTCGTCGCAATGAAGCGTTTAATCAAGCGACTTTCCTCAGGAAAGTGGCCAAGCGTTGAATCGAACCTGTTGGAATTTGAAGGAAATCTTTCATTGGTTTCTCTCTTAATTGCTTTGAACACCAATGGCGCAACAGATGAGATTNTAGAACGACTACGGAAGGCGAACAAATCACTCGCAGAACGATATCAGCTTGCCATGGTCCTGACCGGAGATTCGATTGAATGGAGCGATGATTATCTTACGCAGAACGATGATGATCTCGGCAAAGCACTTCTCAAATTGGCGTGGTTGAATGGTCCATTGGATCACATGAGCCCAACAACATCCCAGTTGGAAATTGGCCTTGAAATCCTCATCGATGCTCAAGCACCAACAAATCGAGTTGATGTTGTACGATGGAAGATGCTTCAGTGCTACGTGGAAGAAGCTCGAAGTGACGATGCTTTAGAAATTATTCAATCCATTTCGCTTGAACACGATTCCGATGCATCAGAACTCTTGCCGCTCTTGATCCAACTGAACCATCCGGATGCCTTCTCTTGGCTCGAGGCCAACATGAACAACATCGATGAAGGAGGTTTGGTCTCAATTGCTCAAGAAGATGCATTTCCAACATCGCTTCGGGCTAAGGCTTTGGTGTTGCTCCGAAATCAAAACGGTGAAGGCTGGACGGAAGTCCAATCTCTAGCCGTGCATATCTTTGTCCAGACCCTCAACTTGGATGAGTTGGCTACAATTTTGCTCGAGGATGAACTTGCTATTCCTACCCACCCATTCGAGACGCTTATCGTCGCTCATCTTTTGAGCGCAGGTCATGATGAGGTGAAGTGGAAATTGGCTCGGAGCGCACGAAAGAAGGCGCTGCAAGTGGTTCAATCGACCGATGTACCTGCCTCGATCAATGAAGATGAATACAAGTTGCTGCTTTTGCTTGAGGGGCGGATAGAGGAATCCGTTAGCAAACTTGAGTTGACCGATACGTTGCCAAAGAAGGGAATCCTAGCCGTCAATCAAATTGTCAACGCTCTTTCGTCTGGTGGCTCTCATCTCGTTGACGAAAAACACCTCAGCAACGTTACTGAATCCTTGAATGAGGGTGAAATGACGGACATGGGCGAGGCACTCTTGCGAACAATTGTTTCGAAACTTCGATTGAACAACGTTCGGCTTTCTCTTGAACGTGGAGATAATACGGCTCAAGTCGTCTCACTGCTTGAGACCGTTTTGACGCAGCCGTCAATTCCTTACCCCATTGTTGATGGCGTTCGTGAGTTGATGTACGAGTTCGATATCGGAATCGAATCGCTCGTTCAATGGTATCAATCCCATCATCCACGCTCCATTTGGGCTCTGCTCGCACAAGCGACGCTCGACGCGTCCAAAGGCAAGAATCTCTCTGCTGCACGACTGTTCAAACGCTCAGCGGATTCTGGAGAGTTTGCTTACGATGAAGAAATGATGCTCTACCGCAAGGCTCTGATTTACTTCGCATTCGACAAGAAATGGGGTGAGGCAAAGCAACTGCTGTCCGAACATCCGAATTTGCGTGCAGCGATTACGAAGCGATTCCAACTTTACCTTGACGTGTCACACAAAGCTTCGATTCAAGAGACTGCTCAGGCAACATCGATGTTGAAGAATTTCGTTAAGCGACAAGAGACCATTGTNGAAGAGACAGAAGAAGGCGAGAAAACGAGGACAAAAACCATCTTCAAAGAAGATGAACTCGACTTGCTTCATACGTACCCAGATGAGCACCCGAAACCCTTGCCGAAAGAACCGTTTACGGGCCGTCTACTTGCTGCTACGAACGCTTTGCAGCGTGACTACAGAACACAAAGTTCGAAGTCTTTTGATCGTCGATATCGCGACATCATGTTGATGCGTAATCCTGATGCGATGGAAGTCCATACACTTGCTCAACAAGCGAGTGAAACGTCGCCTCTGGATGCTCTACGCATCCTTGAGCGTGCACAACTGTCTGGTCGTTTCAAAGACCGAAACAAATCCTTTGCGAACTTAGAATTGGTGTTGTTCCGCCGTTATCAATCCGACATACGCACATCGGATCGAAGGTATCTCAGACATCTTCCACTCAAGCCCCTTGTTTTGGTGGACACAAACATCGTCATCGATGCCTTGTATCAACGACTTCAAGAAAAACTCAATCGTTCAAATCACTTTGAAGATTCCACCAATCAGCGATCCCACTTTGCAGGCTATTTGCTCTACTTAGCAGCGAATGACAAAGTCGACCTTTGGCTACCAAAGGTTGTTCGAAGCGAAGTTGAGAACATCACTCGTTCCATCGATGACATTCGTTCAAGGTTTGAAAATGCGCTCGTCGACAGTGAGGTTCTGGAATCAACCATGTCTCCTGAAAACATGAAATCAATCGTTGATGAAATCATCTTTGATTTCAGTACATGGGCTGGTAATTCAGATGAAATCGAAGCGGAGGCTGTAAGTGATGAAGTGAAGTCTTCGATGGATGCGTTCCTTACGCAGCACAATGAAATCTACGATGAATTAACAAAAATGCGTCAACATTACGAGGGTAAGAACATTCGAACCGAAATTGATGGCAAAAAGATCTATCCTCAACACCCCGATCGAAAGATTATGCAATACGCCTCGGTTCTTTCCAACCGCCCTATTGACAACGTCGGCGCAATTGTTGTAGCAACCCATGATGGTGATTTCACCGTTGTTGCTCGTGCATTCGAAGAGCGCTTTGGTTTCGGTATTGCAAAGAATAGTCGCACATTGAAACAATGGCTCCGAAAGTCATAACCGTTGCCAAACTGCCCTGTAGCGTAAATGCTCTTCCTCTTCGTATTGAACCGAATGGAAATCAATCGCATTGAGTTCACTTCCAATGGAATCGATAAACGAACGGTCCAATGGCCAAGGAGGGCCATCGACTTCAAGAGGTGTTTCTGGATTCATCCGTCCTACGCATATCAGGACGCCATCTTGATCGACGAGTGGCGCTAAATTCATTGAAGCAGGAATACGGAATGACTCAGGAATTGCTTGCAAAATGTGTACCTCCAAAACGAGATCAAATGCTCCAATCCAAGCAGGATGAGGATCGAGCAAGTCACCAACTTCCCAAGATATGGATGGTTGTGGATGCATTTCCTTGACCCAATCAATGGCGGATGCTGACAAATCGAATGCCGTTACGGTCCAACCTCTTTCTGCAAGAAACACAGCATCCTCGCCTAGGCCACAGCCAACGACCAGAGCAGAACCAGGCTTCTGTTCTGAATGGTTGTTCAACCAATCGACGAGGAATGCATGAGGTTCACCCTTTGACCATGGAATGAGGTTGCGATCTTTTTCTGCGACTTCGTAGAGATCTTCGAACCAGTCCAGTGGAGCGCCGCGTTCGTTTGCTGCATCCGAAAGATTGCGTAGCATTTTCCGAACGTCGTCCATGTCAAGCCCTTCACATGTGTGCGATGAGTGCTTCACCAAAGGCAGAGCATGACAGCAACGTTGCATCGTCCATCAGGCGTTCAAAGTCGTACGTAACGGTCTTTGCACTGATGGCACCTTCCATTCCCTTGACAATCAAGTCTGCAGCTTCGGTCCAACCCATGTGACGTAGCATCATTTCTGCAGAGAGAATGAGCGAGCCGGGGTTGACCTTGTCTTGTCCTGCATATTTTGGTGCAGTTCCGTGGGTTGCTTCAAAGATTGAAATTCCAGTATCGTAGTTGATGTTTGCACCAGGAGCAATACCAATGCCACCAACTTGAGCAGCGAGTGCATCTGAGATGTAATCGCCGTTCAAATTCATGGTTGCAAGAACACTGTATTCTGCAGGACGTGTGATAATTTGTTGGAGCATGGCATCTGCGATAACGTCCTTGATGACGATCTCGTTTCCAGTGATTGGGTTCTTCATTGTGCACCAGGGTCCACCGTCAAGTTCGACTGCACCAAATTCTTCTTTCGCAAGCTGGTATCCCCAGTCACGGAATCCACCCTCNGTGAACTTCATGATGTTCCCTTTGTGAACAAGCGTAACACTATCCTTGTCGTTGTCAATGGCATATTGAAGCGCTGCTCGGACAATTCGGTTTGTTCCCTCTCGACTGATTGGTTTGATTCCAATACCAGACGTATCTGGGAATCGGATCTTATCAACACCCATCTCGTTGGTCAAGAAATCGATCAATTTCTTGACACCTTCGGAACCGGCTTCCCACTCAATTCCAGCGTATACGTCCTCACTGTTCTCACGGAAGATGANCATGTCAACATCGCCAGGCGTTTTGACTGGAGATGGCGTACCGTCGTACCAACGAACTGGACGAACACAAGCGAAGAGATCCAGCTTTTGTCGAAGGGCGACATTGAGTGATCGGATTCCACCGCCAACGGGGGTGGTGAGTGGACCCTTGATGGAAACAAGACCCGAGCGCATAGCATCGAGTGTTGCTTCAGGAAGCCACTCTCCAGTTGCATTGAATGCTTTCTCACCGGCGAGAACTTCGCTCCAAGCGATTTGCTTTTCACCGCTGTATGCTTTTGAGACAGCCGCATCGACAACCGAAATCATAACTGGGCTGATATCAACACCAATTCCATCCCCTTCGATGTAGTGGATAATTGGATTGTTTGGGATGTGAAGTTTTCCATTTTGCATGACAACAGGTTCGCCGCTCATAGTTCTCACACCAACCCACCAATAACCACTTCAAGAACCAACCGATGCGATTGTTTCTATGAGAGCGAAGGTAACATGGGCGGGCGGGACGAAACTCGACTGTGAAAACGAGCAAGGTCAATCCATTGATGTTGATTGGGAGGATGGCCCATCGCCTATGCAAATCTTCTTGCAGATGATTGGAGCATGTTCCATCGTTGACGTCGTTGTAGGCTTGAAAAACCGCGAATTTGGACAAGTCTGGGTCGATATGGATGCCGATCGCAGGGAGGAGTATCCTCGTTCGTTCACGAGGGTCAACATGACCTACAATGTCGAAGGCGATGTTCCAGAGAAACTCGTTCGAAGATCGATCGAAAAGTCCCATGAAAAGTANTGTTCTGTTTCAAACTCACTCGACGAGAACATCGAGATTGTGTGGGATCTTGTGCTCCATCAGAAGTAAGTGCTGGATTTCAAAGATTGAATCGCCTGTTTGAAGGCGTTCTCCAATAAATCATACAGTGGTCTCCAAACGGAAGGGATGTTGTTTTCTTCAACGAAATCAAAATCTCCAGCACTGTGTTGAACTCGGACACACGGTCGAATCTGTTGATTACCTTGAAGTTCGACGAGCAGAGAAAGACGGTATTCATCGTCTGAGAGCGTGACTTTGGCTGAATTCAAGTCAATGTTGTGAGCATTCTCTGGAAGCGCATCGAAACCATGTTCCGATTGCTGACGGATGTTGTGTTGCGCCAGAACTTGGAGCAATTCTGCAACGAGAGCAGGATCAACTTCGGGTGTCTCATGTACTTCTTCCTCAAGCAAAATGTTGTGCAGTGGGTTCGATGAAGCAGGCTGTACCGATGAAGGAGCACCTAGTTCAGCAAAAATATCGACCTCATCAGCGTTGAAATCCGGCGTAATTGGTTGGTCAAAATCCATGTTATCAAAGNACAATTACCTTGATTCACTTTTGAAGTATTGTTCCTTCTGCATCGAACATGAAGATTCAAATGGAGGGTATTTTTCGTTTAATCGAGGGATTGTGATTCGAGCGGTCGTTGTTGTGCTTGCTCTCGCAGTTCTCTCGCAGGTCGCTGTTTCCGCACCATCCGGTATTGGTAAATCTGCGAATGATGGATGCTTATGTCACGGAGATAAGGATCAATCTACGACNGTGAAGATTGAAGGATTGCCTGAATCCTATGAATCGAATACAATGTACAATTTTTCCATCACCGTCGAATCTGAAACGGTTGCAGCAAATCCAAATGGTTCGATCGGGGGATTCAGGATGTTGGTCGTTGGTGGTTCCATCACCTTTGATGAATCAGCTGGTTTGATTCAAGAATTAGACGGTGGATGGACACATACCGAATCAGGCAACATGGTTCGCAGTTGGAACCTTTCGTTGGTAAGTCCTGAAGACAATGCATCCTATGTTGACTTCACAGTTTACGGCAACGCAGTGAATGGCAATCAAGCAAGTTCTGAAGATGCGTGGAACAGTCTCAGCCTCCGATTGCCTGGTGTAGAGTACGATGGTGAAATTTTCTCAGACCAAGCAGATGGGTTCAGCCCGACGGACTACACTGTTGGTTTGGTTTCGATGACTGCACTTGTAGGGTTGCTCATCATCACATTGCGTGACTGATCAATTGACAAATTCAATTGTACTGCTCCGTAGTGCTTTGAGTTGACGACGTTCCGAGGATCCGTGAATTTGTTCGCTCTTGACACCTGTTAGCACGAGCATGACGCGGATTTCATCATCCAGTGTTTCATCAACCGCAGTTCCCCAGATGATTTTTGCATGAGGCGAGATACGCTCTGTGATGATTTGGGCACAACGTTCCGCCTCTCCTAAGGTGAGGTTGTTACCTCCGACGACATTGATGAGCGCACCGCGAGCATCGCTGAAGTCGAGATCGAGTAGGGGCGAATGTAGGGCTTCCAATGTGGCTTCTTCAGCTCGTCCGGGTCCAGAACCTGCACCAAGACCAATCATCGCTACCCCTGCACCTGAATGAATGACGGCTTTGAGGTCCTCAAAGTCAAGGTTCACCATTCCATCTCGCGTGAGCAATTCAGTGACACCGATGATGGAACGAACGAGGAGTTCATCTCCCACTCGGAATGCACTGGCGAGTGGAAGATCCTTCACCCCTTCGATTTCAAGGAGACGTTCGTTCGGAATCACGAGAATTGTATCGCAGTGTTCACGTAGACGCTCGAGGCCCCATTCTGCATTTTCTTTGCGTGTCGCTCCTTCGGATTTGAATGGATAGGTGACTACGGCGATGGTCATGGCGCCCTGTTCCTTTGCCAGTCGTGCGATGTGACCTGCCGCTCCAGTACCGGAACCACCTCCCATGCCTGCAGCAATGATCGCTAGTTGTGTATCGGTGGTGATGCCTCGCAGTGCCATTTCGGATTCAAGAGCTGCAGCTTCACCTTTTGTTGGATCTCCTCCAGCTCCTCTACCTCGTGCAGTTCGTCCAATCAGAACTTTGTGTTCGAGAGGAGACATAAGGAGTGCTTGAGCATCTGTATTGATTGCGTAGCCCGTAACGAATGAGTTCTCAAACAGGCCTTCAGCATCGAGCCGACCGACTGCGTTGCAACCAGCACCGCCGACTCCGTACACACGGATCCGAGGCTGAAGCGATTCAAGCAATGCCCGAAGCTCTTCGTCAGTTCCTTGGCCGTTTGGTTGTGGATCGAGTTGAGGTACGATTTCCTCATCAGATAGTTCCAAAACTCGTTCAATCAAATGGCGCATGACCATTATCTTGATTCATCCTAACTTGAATGTATTGCACCAAACTTCCATCATAGAAGCGATTTCAGAACACTGCATCAGTCACGGAGACCTTCTTGTGTGACCTGGTAGACGCACTCGCCGTCCGGTAGGTTTGGTGAGTCAACGAGTCGTGCAATCCGTCGACCACCCTTCGCCTTCCGAAGATAAAGTCGGAAGGTAGAGGCGTGAGCGAGAACGTGACCACCGATTGGCTTGGTCGGATCTCCCCACATGGCATCAGGCTTGGAATGGACTTGATTTGTTACCAAAACAAGTGCATTGTTGACGTCAGCGAGCTGCTTGAGATCTTTGAGGTGACGGTTTAGTTTTTGTTGCCGGTTTGCAAGCATACCGCGACCAATAAATTCTGCACGGAAGTGGCTTGTAAGCGAATCGACAATGATCATCTTGACATTGAGTCCCTTGCTCATACGCTTGATTTCTTCAGCCAAGAGCATCTGGTGTGCAGAGTTGTATGCACGTGCAACGTGGATTCGACTCAAGACCATGTCTGGATCAAGACCATGTCCACGGGCCATCTGAGTAATTCGCTCTGGACGGAATGTGTCCTCAGTATCGATGTAAAAGACATCACCATCAAAACCACCGTCTTCGATTGGCATGGTGCAGTTGACAGCAAGTTGATGACCAATTTGGGTCTTGCCTGAACCGAATGCACCGTAGACTTCGACAAGTGCCTGTGTTTCGAAACCTCCTCCAAGGAGGTCGTCAATCGACTGAACTTTGGATGAAAGCTTCTGTACTTCTCGACGACGATCAAGGAGCGCTACGCCGGAAACGAAACCACCGATGTTGGCCATTTTCTTGGCAGCATTGATGATTTTGCCAGCAACTGCTTCTCCAAGCTCGGCTTGTTCTGCAAGGTCCGCAGGGGACATGACAGCTAGAGAGAGAAGTTCGTCAAATCCTGCTTCTCGGAGTTTCTCAGCTGTTGCTGGACCAACTCCGGGTAGGTCCTCAATTTTGACTTCAGGAACCTCTTCATCTACGACTTCCATTGGTACCACTTCGTCTTCAGTAGGGACTTCATTCTTCTTACTTGTTGTTTTCTTCTTTGTTTTTGTGCTCATTGTATCACTCATGCCAAACCAACGGCTGAGGGTATATCAAGCGAAGAATGAGACAGATGGCCAACGAAATCTGAACAAGAAGCTAACCATCGCCGCTCGATACCGGTTTTCACTTTTCATTCACTTTCAGAATTTTCTTCTTCAGATTCATTCTCTTGCTGATACGGGTTTGGCACAGATTCTTCCTGTTCGTAAAGAATGTCGACGATATGATTGATGTTCACTCGGTCTGTTCCTTGGTCAATGGTAACCGTCAAATCGTGGACGCCTTGATCAGGAAAGTTCAGGTCAAAATCCCACGTGCCTGATTGTCCATCGGGTATTTGTTCTGTGTTGCTGCCTTTGCTGTTTGCTTCAGGGTCTGTAAGCTCCCACGTGACAGTGACAGGGCTTCCAGGTGTGCCAAATATACTTGGGTTTTCAACAACCGATTCAACAACAACCCGCTTTGGATTGGAGTTCTCGTCCCCCGGAGTGGTGTTGATTTCCATCGTATCTGGGTCTGCAGAATTTGCTTCGCTCCACTCGATCGAGTGTTCGACTCGGACTACAACAGTCATGTTCGCAGTGTTATCGTTGATGTCGGTCGCTGCTAAGGTGACTGTATACATTCCGTGAATTTGGTATTCGACGTCGATGTTTGCTGATTCCGATGCATCGATGCTGATGATTGAGCGACCGTCGCCTGGATCGAGCGTGAAGGTCTTCAGGCCATAGTCGGATGTTGTTCGAGCAAAATCAAAACTAAATGTGACGCCAGTAAATGATATCTGAGATCCGCCGATGTACGATTGTTGGATCGTTCCATTGGTAGCATCGTAATGCACAACCAAGTCAATGAGTTCTTTCTGATCTGAATCGTTGTCTCCAAAACAGCCAGCAAGCATCGAGCACAACAAGAGCGATGACAACAAGACAACCCCTGCTCGTCCGCCCATGGTACCACTTGCAGGTCATCCTTGAAGAAGACAGTGCCGAAAGAGGATGAAAAAATACCACATCGGTGGTTTCAAAGGGAAGGACTGTGGCGTTTGAATCAGCGAGGTGGGGTAGTCTGGATATCCCGTCGGGCTCATAACCCGGAGATCGATGGTTCAAATCCATCCCT
>FUFK010067422.1_pt1 | contig 10559 bp, 9 predicted proteins | sample 1021851 | NCBI WGS metagenome assembly FUFK01 (sample SAMEA51879418, study PRJEB19060) | metagenome
TTCAAAGCCGACTGTTACAATTTACAGATAAGTCAGTTGAGTCCTTGCCATGAAATCAAAAACTAGAGCAAAGTTATTTTTGTTAGAAGCATATTTAAATAAAGAGGGGAATGTAGAGATGAATTACGAAGCAGTCAAACCTGAAGATCTCGAACGAGAGTTGAATACTGGTTTGCCTATGTATAGTGGCACAAGTCAGGTTGCGTCATTGCTTCGTTATCTTAGGAAATGTGCAGATGATATAATGAGTGGATCACGTAATTATATTTAGTGTCTATTTTCTACTTTCAAACTTTTTGATAGCACCACCAAGATTATAACCCATATCAAACTTTTTTTGTTGAGTCATCATGCCCATAGCATCTCGTGTCTTAGGTGTGGCTGAACCTTGAGTTCTGTTCTGTTGAGCAAGTCCACCCATCATCATAGGTTTACGAGGTGTGATCATACCACCACCATACATTTTTGATGGGCGCTGCCCATTATTATAAGGCTTACCTGTAGCACCTACTATCCTGTCAGCTTTTGTTATTTTATTTCTAGGTGGTGCTAAGGCCGCAAACTTTTTTTGCTTTGGTGTCATTTCCATCAATCTCTCCTTATTGTGGTGGTTTCATATTAGCTTCGTATTTAGCTATTTCTGCTTCTATCTCTGCTTCAGTTTTGTTTTCAAAGTCTGGTGGTCTTATACCTTTACGAGCTAATTCTTTAAAAACAAAAGTAGTAATCTTGTTAGCTAAAGTGCCTATGTCTCTATCAGAAGGCTTGACACCTACTTTAAAAACGTCAACTAATATTCGTGCTGCTTCCTTATCTTGTCCGACCATACCAAGTAGTTGTATTCCAGACATTTCTGCTATACGAACTGCAAACTCTGCGGCCACATATGTTGGACTAACCATACCTCTAGCTAAGTTAAATGCTCTACTGATTGCTTCATTTGTCGTTATACCTCGTGTAAGACCTTCAAGTTTGACTTTACTAAAGTCTCCCTTTTCAACCATCACCATATACTCAAGCATGTTTTCATAATACTCTAGATGATCTTCATCCATAAACTGTGCAAATATTTCTCTTTTATTTGGGTTCTTTATACTCTCTAATAAATCTTCAGGTTTAGTTATAACTTTGACTGGGTACATGTTCCCATCTATACCTTTTTTACTTGTTACTTTATCTATTAGATTTCTTAAAGGATCTATGAACATATCTTTGTCAGACCCTTCATCAACCACCCTGTTTATGTCAATCATACCTGTGGCGTTTCTTATACCTGCTTCTTCAAGCTGTCCTTTAACAAGCATGTGGACTAAACCATCATCTATCTTTTTTTCAAATACTTTTCTTTCTGCATTTGGTATTGCAGCTAAGTTATCTGTTTCTGCAAGTTCTTTTAATAAAAGATTTTTTAACTCAGCTATATCTTCAGGAGTACCGTTAGTTACATATCTTGTGTAAAATGATCTGTGATCCATACCTATACCATATGCTTTTTTTACTTTTTGAAAAACAAACTCTTCTATTTTATTATCAGTTTTAGCTTCTTTCATCAATACATCACTTTGTTCATCAAATCTTTTTATTATGCTGTTCTGGTATTTATTTTGTAACTCAGGAAACTTATTCATTTGAGTTACGATATCTTTTTGAGTTGTAAGTATATCAGCTATATCAAGAACTTGCTTTTCTCTTACGACTACATTGCCATCTTTATCCAACTCTTTAACTGTAAACTTTAAATTTTTTGATATCTTATCTAACTCTTTCCAACTTTGAAAATCATATCCACCATTCTTTCTTTTCAATGCTTCTCTAAGTCTAGGATTTTTAGTAACTTTTTCTACTTGTCCAATAGCTTCTTGTGCATATGTTGCCCTTACAACTCCACTTAATAATTTTTTAAATAGATTGAAGTTCTCTTTATCTAATTCGTCAGTTAAATCAAACCCCGGTTGACCTGCCACTCTGCTACCAAAGTTTTCCATCAAGTCATTCATCGCTTGAGGTAAACCTGCTTCTGCATCTATGTCACCTTTTGCTGCTTTAATTATTNTGTCTGTAACTGGTTTAAAAACNGTCAAAGGATTAGTATTACCTTTATATGCAAATTTAAATNCGTTGTCATTTGCNAGTATACGGAATCCTGTTCTATCTATGTCTATGCCTTCTTCTAAAGCTTTTTCTAGTATTTCTGTTTGTGTCTTTTTACCTGCAACTTTTTGAGGACCTTCTCTAGCTTTTAACAACTTACCTAAAGGGCCACTTCGTATTCTATCAAACCATTCATTTTGATANGTNTCTCTTGCAAGCTTATAAGCNGCATGAACTTCTNTATCTGNTNTTTCTACTAACTGATCTAAAACATCACCNTAACTNANATANTCTGCNGNAAGTTTATCATTATTTATNTTTATTCCGTANTCTACAAATGCACTGTGCATTTCATTAACATCTTTNGGNGTNGCNAAAAATGGCTTAAACATTCTTTCAGATAANGGCACATTNTTTTCTTTATAGTATTTCATAAATGCCANAGACACTTGNAAAGGTGTAGGATTNTCACCAACATAAAGANCTTTTAATTTTGGATTTTTTAAANTNTCAGGGTTTTGAGCCATGTCCATAATTTCTGCTTGNACATTTGGAGGTATCGCATCAAAGGCTCGTTCAGCCATTCTTTCAAAAGCGTTCTTTGCTTTTTTACCTAATACACCTGCAAACAAAGCACCACTCGGACTAAAGAAAGCTTGTATGTCTGTTTCGCCTGCTCTGTTCCACAGATCTAACACAGNATCNCCCATGTCTATNTGAACTTTTTTTTGTATTGCAAGTTCGTTTGCAGTAATAAAACCTCGTGCNGCACCATTAGGGCCATCTCTAAGTTTATACAGTTGATGAACAATGTAATTTTCTGCAGTCAAAGCCATAGCTCTATTGTAAGCAGGTGCATCATCTTTCATACGTTTAATTTTATCTAATCTTTTTGAAAGTTTTTTAGTTAAATTAATAGCATCTNGTTCTACAGCAAATGCTTCTTCTCCAATACCCTCTAATCTTGTTACTTTCTTTCTTACTCTTTCTGTTACACTGTTTACAAGTTCGTGAAACTCTGTCGGTATATCTGAAGTAGGTCCTTCAAACATTATGTCTCTTGCTTTTTTAANAGTTGACTCTAATGTTACAAGTTGAGTATCTAATCTTTGTATNAATTTTTTGTTAGCATCTTCCATAGCTTCAATGTAACCTAAAGCATTTCTGTTGTCGTCAGATATTCCTTTTTGTAAAAGTTTTTGTTTTAAACCTTGTATTGCAAAAGCATTTCTTTCAAGTTGTTTTCTGTTTAAAGAGTCGATNTCTAAATACTCATTTACATTTTTCATGTTTNTTAANTGTCTTATGTTGATTTTATTTGTAACCAACGCACCTGCAGCTTCTAATGCACCAATTTGAGATGATGTCGCAAAGTCTAATCTAAACATTTCTCTTGCTTCTTTTTGTAAATCTGGAGCAAATGACTTAACAAATTTTTCTTCCATGGTTGTTAACTTTGTAATTGAGTTTAATACTCTTGTTAAATTATTATCATCCATGACACTTGCTAATTCTAAAACATAATTGGCATTTTGTCTTTCTGCTTTAGTTAAACCAAAACCTCTTTCTTTAGTAAGTATTTCATTGTANTTTTCTAANGNAGCATTAGTAAAAAGTCCTCGTGGATTGATGTCNTATCCTGTTTGTTTTTTAACAAAATTAACAAATGACGTGGTTACCTTATTTGTTTCTAAAAAATTCAAAAAGTTTCTTTTTTGAGTGCCACCTTGATCCACTCTGTATGTAATAAGATCTCTACCTTTTCTNCCNAAATATCCAAGTGNGCCTTTTACTACAAAGCCACCACCCATTATATAACCTAACAGTGCATATGANTCTGCTTCAAATTGATTTACATCAAAGTTTTCTTGTATGATTCCNCCNACAAANTATTGAGCTATACTCATAGGAAAANNTTCTTTTATATTCTTTTTTAATATGGGAACAGTTCCCATAATAACTTTATCTCTAAATCTTTTATTTCGTAAAGCTCTTATATCGTTTTGAGCCATACGCACTTCTTTACTATCAAGTGCGTTTGTATACATCGCTATTGTCAAATCATCTTCTTTTTTTTGAATTTCATTATCTAATCTTTGAAAATATGCTTCGTTTTTTCTAACGTGTAAACCGTCTCTCACTGTTGACAAATCTAATTTAGATAACTCTTTGGTTGTGCGTAGATGATATGCAGCTCCCATGATACCCATTTTAGCTAACTCAGGACTTGCTTTCATTCTTTTCTGTATAGCCTTTATTGTGCCTTCTGAAGCTTTCTTAACTGTGAGTTGGGTCTTACCTCCAAGTGTTCCCATGTAAAGTAAATTTTCAATACCAATAGTTCCAAATTGTTCAGGGCCAGTTAAAGACTCGTATGATATTTCTAGTAGATCTTGTGCTGCTTGTTCATCAATATACCTTACTTTACCACCANTNGGAGATATNGTAAGNTGTTCAAANCTAGCTTTNCTTATTTCACCGTCTTTNTACTGTTGTTCAAGATCTTCAGCTATCATNTCATTCATAACTTGAGATAATTGTTTTAAACCAAATTGACCAAAATAGTTTCGTAGTGTTCTTACTTTCTTTTCTCTGAAAGCACTTGTTGCTTCCCAAGCATCTCCAAAATCAACACCAGTTACTTTTTTATATTTTAAAGCTTCAATGACAGAATCTCCTAAACCCTCACCAAAAAGTTTTGTACCAATAAATTCTTCAATCAAAGAGGGAAATCCTAGAAGAGTACCTCTTCCTATTTCCTTTAATCTTTCACTTAATGTAGGGTAAAACTCTGTGGTATTAATACGAGTTGTCATTATTTTTTTTAAACGTCTGTCAGCTAACTCATCAACGTTTTTAAATTTACCTTCTAATAATCTAAGAATTTTAGTTTCGGCTACTGCTTTATTTTCTGCTTTAGTTCTGTCCTCTACAGGTTTCATTGCCAATATTTCATTGTATGGCGATGATACAGTAACTGTTCCTTTTATTATCTCACCTGAAGGTGTTTCGATCGTTCTTTGTTTATTTCCTATTTGTTTTTCATAGAAAGTTGCTAATCCATCATTTTCTGCCATGATAGGATCAAATATTTTTCCTNTNTATTGTTTTATAGATCCGTTNAGNACACCNTNTTTAAANTCTTGNTANTTTANATTAGCTATTCTNTCNGANTCTGCGGCNACATCTTTTGCTTCAGGTGTTANTTCNCCTNNTGTNANNCCCCCCGGTAAAACTTGAGTTGCTACATCAATACCAATTAACGGTGCAATATATCCAATAGGGCCTGCACTTATAGTTTGAAGTTCTTCACCCTTTTCAGCTTTTATGACAGGCTTGGGTTTGGGTACTTGCAATGATGCTTTTTTAATTTCACCATCTGCCTGATTGACGATTACTTCTTTTTTCTTTGTGTCTTTTTCATCAACAACAGGTGTATCTTTTTCTTCGACAACAGGCGTTGTTTTCAAAGCATCAGGTATTTCTTTTTCTGGAGTATTTATTTCTAATTCTGACATTNTTATGGCTTCTTCTTATANTTTTCTAGNTCATTATCTGGTATCAAAGTGNAAANTGAAAAATCTCCTTTGGCGTAGTTTGGAACATTGTAATAATTTAAATCAGGCCCAATATGAACACTATCTTGATACACTCCTGTGGTTGTTTTTCTGAACTGATTAGGTTTAATCTCACCTGATGTATCTTCTGCTTTATTGTTTACGTTATTATCTATTGCTTCTTTTCTATTAAACAATTCATTCGCAGTTATAATGCCATCAAAAAATCTTTGGTCATTCTTCGTCATAAACTCTCCACTTCTACCAAAGTTTACTATGACATCTAAAACTTTTCTACCCCTTCTTATATCTCTTAAAACTGTATTTAACTTAGTAAGAGCCATAGAAGGAGTTTGAAATAATCCACCACCAAGTTTCCTTAATTGTAATTCAATATCTTGGTTGGACAATCTACCTGAAGGATCTGCAGCACGAGCCATTTTAAATGCAACAGATATTCTTATGGCTTCTAACTCAGCTAACTGTGAATTGGGTGCATTTGATATTCTTTTTTGAAGTTGTTCTAAATAATCTGCAGTTATAGATTTTTTACCATTATCATATAAACTACCATCTGTTTTTAAAACTCTTTCATCTGCAGATCCAAATATGCTAGTTAAAAGATCTCCTAAAAATCCTTCTGACAAACTTAATGTTCCGTATGCAAACGCTTTTAATTGTGAAAATGCTTCAGTTTCATTTTTTTCATCAGTTAAGTTAATTATTCGTATGATATCTTGTTCTGAATCTTTTAAATCTGTTGCTGTAGTTTTCATTTCATTGAAAGCTTTTTGTATTTTTTCAACTTGAGTCGGAAGTATTTTACCTTTATAAAAATTAACTGCATAGTTTTGGAATGTTACACTTGTTGTTTGTGAATCAAATTCTTCTTTCATACCTTCATTAGGATATGACATTGATGGCATCAGCACTGCAGCGGCTAAATCAATTTCCCCCGGCTTTATGAGTTTACCATCATACACTTTATTGTACCAGTAAAGTATTTCCTTATCATCGTATTTGTACAATCTTCTATCAGGGTCTAAACCCTCTGCACCGTTTAAATTAGCTAACTTAACAGAAGCAAAAAATAAGTTTTGAACATCATTAGCTTTTAACTTACTGCCCATCATATCTTTTATGTCTCTTACATTTGCATAATAATATCCTGCTGATTTTTTATTTCCGTTAGGAACTAATTTATTTGTAACTTTACTAAATCCATCTTCATATTGTTTATCTATGCTTATGCCCATAGGTGTCTCAGTATCTCCACTGTTGTCTCTTATAAAGAAGTAAGTATCCATACCTTTTTCATTGTTGCTAACATTCATTGATGCTTCGTATGTTGAAATTTTACTGTCGATAGAGCTTGGGCCGCCAATCGCAGCCCCCAAAGCAGTTTTTACGTTTATTAATCCTCTATATTTCTCACCATCTAAAATAGGAATTTGTTTAGGTGTTGTTTCAGGACTCCAACCACCCTTTGTTATTTGACCAAAATATTCATTTTTATATTTGTTCTCTGCTCTAGTGATTGCTGATAAAGTTGCAACTTTTTCACTTTTANTTTGCATNCCTANTTTTTTAATAAACTGTGGATCGTTNCCTCTACCATTAAAAAAACCTACAAGTGCTTCAGCGTTGTTGTAGNTAGGTNTTTTGTCAAAATCAATATTTGTTTTTATTGCNTAGNCCCCACTACCAAAAGTCATGTTAAATTTTTCAGCNTCATCTATTGTTCGTAATAAACTAGAAAANTCAAATGCAGGTCTGCCAGTTANTNTAATTGANTNTATGTTTGCTTCTATTATGGNTTGNGCNTTAGGTATGGCNGCAACTTTTCCNTCTGCGAATTTTTTAGTGTAGTCTGCAAAACCTGTATATTGAGCAGTTATAGCTTTCTTCATTAACTCTTGNTTTAAANCTCTTTTTTCTTTTTCTAATTCTTGTGCAAGAGCTTGTTTTGTTTTAGCCTGTTCTCTATCATATTCAGCTTGATTTCTCATTATCTCAGTATCTTCATTAAGATAGCCTGTCATCAATCCTACTAAAAAACTCATTCTTTATCTCCTCGCATACCTAAGAAACCCTCTGCTTTTTTTGGTGGTTTTTCACCCATGCGTATATCTTCGTTTATTTTTTCACGTATAAAATTAAACATACTTGGATTGTTTTGTTGCATCATCTCAAGTAAAGTGCTGTCATCCATAGTGCCTTCATCAAGTGCATTTTTGTTTTCAAAAAATCTGTATGGTATGTTGGATTCTTCTGCTATGCTTGCTATGTAAAATGCCAAAGGTGCTTTAATTAGTAAACCTACATCAGGACTGAACCTACCTTCTTGAAAACCTTGAAACAAATATCCTTCAACAATCATTTCTATTGAAGCACCACCCAACAAAAGTTTTACCAATTCAAGTTGTATTCTACCACTTTTTAAAGAGTTTATCGCTTGTTCAAGAGCCTGTTCAGGATCGACAACTTTAGGTGGCTTACCCCATGCCCATTTGGTATTATCTTCTGTTAGTGAGTGTCCGGGGGGTGCAGGAGCAAAATTGTCTTTCGCTTCTACTGTACCTTCTGGTGGTCTAAATTCTTCCATCATTCTATTCTTCCTAGCGTGCTAGGTCCTATACCCATAGTTTTAGTTTGTTTTTTCATAGGTTGCACAACATCCACAGGCATCAATCTAATCATGTCTCTGTTAGATGAATTAGCTAATGCTCTCATTGCATTTTGGACATCAGGGTTAGTATAGCCGATTGGTCTATTGACTGGAGTTCCAGTTATTGTTCGTGGATTTGTNAAGTCATCCACTGACCTTGTTTTTGGAAACTCTGCAGATTTAAAAGGCTTTTCTTTTTTACCTTTTGATGCAACGTACGCTTTTGCACCACTTTTTATAAAATCAAAATCAAGAAAAGATGAAGATCCTGCAGTTTTTCTTTCAGGATGATCTGCAGGCATGTCACCTTTACCAAAACTACCTGCGAATGTTAAAGCTACTGTTGCTAAACTAAATAAATCTGTGCCAATCATATGTTATCCTTTAATCTGTCTTACTGCCTGCCATCCATTGTGCAATCCAATTACCTACACCTGTGGCTAAATTATCCTTTTGTTTTTGACTGTATATCTGTTGAGAGTTAGCAAATTCCATTCCCATTATACCAACCTCGTGTTGTCTTTGCAAGAATGATTCAGACTTTTGAAAGTTCCAAGATGCGTTATCTCTGTATTTTTGCCATAGATTATTAAGGGCGTTCTGACTTGCATTATATAGATTTTGTGTGTTTATTCTGTTTGTTTCATTTTGCACGGCTGTGTTTGCTGTGTTTACTTGTCGTCTCCAATTTACATTTGACTGATCTACAGCAAATTGCATATTAGCATTAAACTTATCTCGTGCATCTCTTAATGATGAATTAAATTGGGCAACAGAATTAGCTTCACCTGCATTAAATTGTGACATAGCAGATACACGATTTTTATTTGCAGTTTCAACTTGTGCTTCAAGTTCTGCAAAAAAGTTGTCAACTTGCATTTGATTTTTTGCGTTAAATTGTTGTCTTGCATTTTCTTCTGAAGCATCTTTAAATAAACCTTGTGTCAAAGCGTTAAAGTTTATTGTATTTGTTTTTTGAGCAGCATCTAAGTTTTTAACATCAACTGTAAGTAAGGCTTGTGCATTTGTCACTGCACCTTGTAATCTTGCAGATAGGTTAGCTCTGTCCATACCTGAAACAGTCAATGCGTTTTGTAATGCTGTTTTTTGTTTGTTGTTTAAATTTTGTAATTGAATTGCTGAATACTTATTAGCATCTTGCACGGCTATGTTTATACCTGATTCCATAACGGCTTGAGTCATTGCCGCTGCAGCCATACTGGATGCACCCATACCTCTTGCTTGCATAACTGCAGATACTTTACGTACGGCAGGAGATGCCCAAGCAGGTAAAGGCTTACCCTCTTCTATACTAGACATCAACTCTCCAAGTTGATACTGAACTGTTGCTTTTGGATCAAGAGTTTCTGTTTGAGCAACAGCCATAGCTTCAGGACTCACTGTTCCTTGTGGTATATCAGATATTATTGCTTTTGGATCTGTTATCTGTGCTGTTTCTGCTTGAGTTACGCTAGGTGCTATTCTTTCAATAGCACTTACTTGTCCTGTATCAGGTGTTGTTTGAGTAGGAGTAGTAACCTGTAATTGACTTGTATCAGCTAATGCTGTTGGTGCAAGTGGGTCAGTGTCAAGTAATGTACCTTTAGTAGTTTGTAAAGTTCTGTCNTCAACATTTTGTGTGACAGCCGTAACTTGAGGTGTTTGAAATTTAGTTTTATCTATTACATCTTGTTCATCAATCCGTTGCTCTAACCTGCGTTTTTCTTCTCTAGGATCTGGTAAAATTGTTGTCATTATCTATTTCCCATCAATACTTTATCGAGCTTATCCTCTAATCTTCTTAGTGCATCCATCAACTCATGCACATCATCTTTTACATCATCCTTACGTGCATACTCTTCTCGCGTCTTGTTAAGAAGTATCTGTATTCGTTTTACCTCTTGAAACATCTTGTTAAATGCCCAACCGAATGGTACAACGACCATAGTCAGGATTATGTTCCAAAATAACATTGCGTCAATTTCCATGATTAGTCTGCTTCTTGTATTGTGTTGCCTTCGGCTACCCATTCTTGGATTGCTTTGTAGTCTGCGTTGTCAGGGTCTGTTGGAACATACCATTTTTTAGTATCTCCCTCTAGTTGCATCATAAGAACATTACCATTGTTTCCATTTTCATCAAGTATATATTTAACTAATTGTATATTCATAAATTATCCTATAATTCTGCACTACATTCATAAATAAACTGGTCTAGATGACCTAAAAAACACGCATTGTCTA
>FUFK010078150.1_pt1 | contig 10559 bp, 14 predicted proteins | sample 1021851 | NCBI WGS metagenome assembly FUFK01 (sample SAMEA51879418, study PRJEB19060) | metagenome
TCTTTGCAATATAACCTGCAAAAACATCACCAAAGTTTCCTGTTGGAACAGAAAATGAAATTATTTCTTTGCCCAATTTAAAATACGAGTAAAAATAATATACCGCTTGAGCAATTATTCTTGCCCAATTTATTGAGTTTACTCCAGACATATTTATAGATTTTGAAAATTCCAAGTCAGAAAACATACTTTTAACTATGTTCTGGCAGTCATCAAAGTTCCCATCAATTGCAATATTGAAAACATTGTTGTCTTGAACAGTAGTCATTATTTTTCTTTGAACAGATGAAATCCTATTNTTTGGATGNAAGACAAAGATATTTAAATTTGATTTACCTTTAATTGCATNTATAGCTGCCGCACCAGTGTCNCCAGAAGTTGCAACCACTATGTTTATTTTTNTGTCATTTTTTTTTAGATAATATTCATACAAATTCCCAATGAACTGCATTGCCACATCTTTAAAAGCTAATGTTGGTCCGTGAAATAATTCTAATAATTTAGTCTCTCCAACATTTGAAATTTTAACCACTTCTTTTTCTCTAAATTTTGAATATGATTTTTTGATTAAAAGTGAAAGTTCTTCTCTTGATATGAAATCTCCTGAAAATTGGCTTATAATTTCAGTAGAGAGCTCATTATAATTTAAGTTTTTGAGCTTTAATAATTCTGCTGAACTATATTTTTTTAATGATTTTGGAACATAAAGACCTCCATCATCTGCTAGACCTTTAAGGAAAACTTCTCCAAAACTGTATTCTTTTTCATTGTTTCTTGTGCTTATATATTTCATCTAAGGTGCTCAAAAACACTGTAACGGAAATTTTTTGAGGTGCAATCCTTAAATTAAACTGTCAANTAAGAATAATACAAAAATTAAAAATAAATATAAAATTGAATATCCAAAGACTTTTTTAGCTTTGCTTAAATCGAATTCATTTGTCTTATATTTAAATAAATCATAGCAAATATAATTATAATAAAATGTTAGCAACAACGAGACAATTAAAAACACTTCTCCAGTAAAACCTATAACATAAGGAAGTATAACAATTGGAAGCATGAATAATGAGTAAACAAATATTTTTTTCTTTGTTTCCTCTATACCATTTGTAATTGGAAGCATTGGAATTTTCGCTTTTGCATAGTCCTCTGCTTTATAAAGACTCAGAGCCCAAAAATGAGATGGAGTCCAATAAAAAATAATTAAAAAAAATGTAATAGGTTCAAATGTTAATGAGTTTGTTGCAATAGTCCATCCTATAACTGGAGGTAATGCACCAGATGCTCCTCCAATTACTATGTTTTGCGGAGTTTTTTTCTTTAACCAAATTGTGTAAACAAAAAGATAAAATGCAATTGTTATAAATAATAAAAGTGCCGACAAAAAATTAGAAAAATAATAAAGGCCCCCAATAGAAACAATTGATAAAAAAATACCAAATATTAATGCGTGATCCCTATTGATTTTTCCGGTTGGTATAGGTCTCAAACATGTTCTTGTCATTAACTTATCAAGGTCTGCCTCATACCACATATTTAATGCACCTGCTGCACCTGCTCCTATAGTTACGAAAAAAATACTAATTAAAGCATTTGATATTGGAACAGAACTAGGTGATGTTAATAAACCAACTGCACATGTAAATATTACAAGAGACATAACTCTTGGTTTCATCAGCATGACTAATGATTTGAAATAACTTATTAAGTTAAAAGAAGAAGCTTGATTTTTTAGGGTGTTAATAGACAATTTATTTAATCCACATTTATCGAGACAAATATAACTAGTAAAATCATACCAATTATAAGAATATGATTTCCCAAATCAAATATTTCAACTTTGTTATTTTTTTTGTCTATAAGTTTTCTATGGAATGGTAAATTATCGTAAGGATTTATTTTTATGTCTTTGCCTTCATTTTTTTCATTTTCAACTTTAATAGAAAAACCAAACCAAGTTATATAAATGAAAAAAAGAAAGAAAATTAATAAACCAGCTAGTATAGAGTATCCATCCATTTTTTATCCTCCAACAAAAAAATAAAATAATCTAGTGAACAAAGTATATTTGAATTCAGCAACCATTAAAAATATAAAACATGCTATTGCAGTCATGGGCCATAAAAGGACATTCACTAATGCATATCTCTCCCAAAACAAATGCATAAAAAATGCCATTATTAATCCAGCTTTAAGAAACATAAAAAATAANATTAAAGACCATCTAAGCATTCCTTGAAATTGATACCAGTCTACCATGTAAGAGAAAAAACTTAGTACAAACAGTAGGCCCCATATCCAGAGATATATGCCTATTTTATGTGTAGAGGTCTGTTCTTTTTTATCTGTATCGCTCATAAATTATCTTACCATAAATAAAAAAATGCAAAAATAAATACCCAAACTAGGTCAACAAAGTGCCAGTAAAGACCTAATATCTCTATCTCAACATAATCACCCTTCATCGATGTGAACCAGCCCCTTTTTTGTTGATCATAATGTCCTGCAAAGACTTTGTATGCATAAATAAATAAAAAAATAACTCCTATAGAAACGTGCGTTCCATGAAATCCTGTTATCATAAAAAAGAATGATCCAAATTGAGGAGCGCCGAATGGATTTTCCCAAGGCCTAACTCCTTCATGAATAAGCTTAGACCACTCAAAAGCTTGCATTCCCACAAATGTTAATCCACCAATAGCTGTTGCCAAAACTAACCATCCGCACATTTTTCTATTTTTTTCATAACCATATTTGACTGCCAAAGCCATTGTTCCACTACTAGTGATTAAAACAAATGTCATTATTGCAATTAATAATAAAGGAACTGGAACTCCAAATGCATCAAGGGCAAAGACTTCACTAGGATTTGGCCATTCTACTGGGGTAGATCCTCTACCCTTCATGTATGCAATTAGAAAACANCTAAAAATAAATGTGTCGCTTAATAAAAAGATCCACATCATTGCTTTTCCCCAATGAACACCTTTGAACATTGTTTGATCAGAGCTTGTATCTTCAGCCATACCCTTAAAGCCGGGTTTTAATTCCATTCCTTCTATTTTTGGCTCTGACATTTAATGCCCCTTTAAGTTTTTTCTACTCCGGTATTAGAAACCTCACTTGGAGGCGTAGTTTGAGTTATATAATCATCTTTTGCTCCAGGAACGCTAAAATCATAAGGCCATCTATGAACTACTGGNANTCTATCACCCCAGTTACCATGCTCNGGTGGAACTGTAGGAGTTAACCATTCTAATGAGTTTGCCTTCCATGGATTTTTTCCTGCAGGCTTACCTGTTTTTAAAGTTTTTATAATATTGTATATTAAAATAAATTGCGCAGCTCCTACCAAGAACGCAGCTAAACTAATAAATTCATTCATCCCTACAGCAGATGTAACATATGGGCTGTCATACATTTCATAATATCTTCTTGGAACTCCAATAAATCCTAGATAATGCATTGGGAAATAAATCGAGTATGCTCCTAAAAAAGTTAACCAAAAGTGCCATTTACCTAATTTTTCACTTAAAAATCTTCCTGCCACTAACGGAAACCAGTGATAAATTGCACCCATAATAACCATAAGTGGAGCTATTCCCATNACCATATGNAAATGAGCNACAACGAAATANGTATCAGATAAAGGTACATCNACTGAAACNTTTCCTAAAAAAATACCTGTAATTCCACCATTAACGAANGTTACNATNAAACCTAAACACCANAACATAACAGTGTTCATTCTTATGTTNCCTCTCCACAAAGTTAAAATCCAGTTATANACTTTCATNGCTGTTGGAACAGCAATGATTAGTGTTGTTGTNGCNAANAAGAAACCAAACCAAGGATTCATTCCACTAACATACATGTGGTGAGCCCATACAAAAAAGCTTAAAGCACCAATTCCTACAATCGCCCATACCATCATTCTATAACCAAAAATATTTTTTCTTGCGTGAACAGAAATTAGATCTGAAATAATTCCAAACGCTGGGAGAGCTACAATGTACNCTTCTGGGTGTCCAAAGAACCAAAATAAATGTTGGAAAAGANTAGGGCTTCCTCCGCCATATTCTAAAACTTCTCCTGCTTTTAAAATTGTTGGCATAAAGAAACTTGTTCCAAGAACTTTATCCAAACTCATCATCAAGGCTCCAACTAATAGAGCCGGGAATGCCAACATTGCTAAAACAGTAGCTGTAAAAATACCCCATACTGTTAGAGGCATTCTCATCAAAGTCATGCCCCTAGTTCGAGCTTGTAAAACAGTGATTAAATAATTTAGTCCACCCATTGTAAAACCAGCAACAAATAAAATTAGAGATAGACACATTAATAGTATACCTGCACCAGATCCTGGTGTTCCCTCTAATATTGTTTGAGGTGGGTACAAAGTCCATCCAGCACCAGTTGGTCCACCTGGCACAAAGAAGCTAGCCATTAAAACAGCCACAGCTACAAAGAAAGACCAAAAACTTACCATGTTAAGATATGGAAAGACCATGTCTCTAGCTCCAACCATTAACGGAATTAAATAATTTCCAAACCCTCCTAGGAAAAGTGCTGTTAAAAAATATACAACCATTATCATTCCATGCATTGTAACGAACTGATAATAATGTTCTGCAGTTACAAAACCCGCTGCACCAGGAAATCCTAATTGTAAACGCATTAACCATGAAAGAATAAGACCAACAACTCCTGTGAAAGTAGCTAGAAGAAAATATTGCACTCCGATGACTTTAGCGTCCTGACAAAAAATCCATTTAGTAATAAAACTGTGTCCGTGATATAAATCTTGGTCTGCTATCTCAGCAGGTCTCACATAATCCATATCCGGAGTTACACCAGCGCTTCCTCCGCCCATTGTCTCTGAGGATTGAGCGTGAATTGTTTTATTATCGTTATAATCTTCTGACATTATTTTTTCCTATTTATATTTTTATTTACCATTTAATTTATTTTTTTACCAATTTTGTTTTTTCAGTTTCCATTTTTTCTTGTTTTGCTATTAAATCCGAGAAAAGCTCTTGTTCATCTAACCATTTATTATATTCTTGGGTTTCTTGTACTATGACACCACCTCTCATTGCATAGTGTCCAACGCCACAATATTCTACACATAAAACTTCAAATTCACCAGTCTTGTTGGGTTCAAACCAATAAAACGTTACAATNCCTGGAACCGCATCCATTTTAGCTCTAAACTGTGGAACATACCAATTNTGTAGAACATCCACTGATCTTAATAATATTTTTACTGGCACGTTGTTTTCAAGATTTAAAACATCACTTTGAATCATTACATCATCTTTACCATAAGGATCATCCAAATTTATTCCAAATGGATTATTATCGTTTACATTTACCACTTGAGTTGTTCCTAACTTGCCATCTTTGCCTGGTAATCTATATTGCCATCCCCATTGCCAAGCCATCACATCAACCTCAAGTGCATTTTTTGGAACATTCACATAACTATTCCAAATAACTAGACCGGGCGCTAAAAGCGCAACTACTCCTAAAGTTGTTGCCCAAGTTAAAATTTTTTCTAATTTCTTATCTTCAGGTTTGTATTCTGCCTTACGATTTTCTTTGTAAGAAAATTTGAAAACACAGTAAACCATGAAAAGACATACAGCTACAAACACGCCTCCGCCAATCCAGAACGTTAAAGTGATTGTATCATCCATACCACCCCAGTTAGAGGCTACATCTGTCCAATACCATGGCGTAAAAATGTGAAATAATATTGAGCCTAAAATGACTAAAAAAAATATAATACCTGGATGCATAACGTTTATATAGAAGAAATATTATATAATTACCTATGACAAAATGTCATAAAAATTGTTAAAATAAACTAATATAATCAACAATATTATGCTCGGAAAAGTTGGAATCTTAATAACAATACTCGTTTTAGTTTTACTTTTTTATCTTGTAATTTCTTTTGGAGCAGGAGCTTTTTCAAAGGATAAGGCTAAGCCAGAAACTAAAAGATATTTAAAATCTGTTAATATACTTTTGGTTATAATTGCTGTTGTTGGAAGTATTTTAGTTTTTTTTCTTTAGTCCTATGCAATTATAGATTTGCACCATTCTATAAAAGCATCATTAAAAATATAAATCATTAAAAAAAATGCTAACCAAACTATTAATAAAAAAGTCCAATACCAAGATAAAGCTGTAATGCTTTTTTCCTGATCTAAAATTTTACTATGTTCAAGTTTTAATACTCTTGAAGAAACTTTTCCCCAAAAAAATAATCCTCCTAATAAATGTAAACCATGCAATGTAGTAAAAACATAAAATGATGAAAAATAAGTATTAGTAGTGACAAAATTTCCGCTCTTCATTAGTTGCATCCAGAAAATTATTTGTCCAAAAAGAAATAAATAACTCAGTCCACCAACTATAATTAAATTTTTTTTAATTTTTGAAGTTTCTTTTCTCTCTAAATCTTTTGTAATTTTATAAAAAAAATAACTTACAAAGAAAAGAACGGTAGTATTTAACCATAATAAATTTGGCTTCAATAAATACATTGTATCCTGGCCAGGTGGAATAGAGTAAATGTAAGCAGTGAAAATTAAACTAAATAAAACGGTTGCTATACCAAAAATAATTATTACTGCAGATTTTTGTTCCGAAATATTAAAAGTTTTTCCTGTATGAGACGTATCAATTGCCATCTGTTCCTTTTCCCAAGGTTTTTGAAGCAATGTGCTAAAAAGTTTCTTTAAAATTCCACTCATAAATTTTATATAATCACATATATAATTTTATCAATAATGAAAATAAAAACATCTGTAATTGTAATAGCTGGTTGCCTGGGGATTTTTATATTTGTAATGCTGCCTATTTTTTTATCTGTACAAGGCAAGAAAGATGATTATGTCGCATCTTTTCAGGGCTCACAATTTTCTCTTAAAGACATGAACAATAATGTTATTACGGAAAAATCATTTGAAGGTCCATTGACTGCAATTTTTTTTGGTTTCACTAATTGCCCAGATGTATGTCCAATGACTCTAAATAAAATGGATATTGTGCTCGATAAATTAAAAAAGGAAAACAAATCAGTTAAATTATTTTTTGTAAGTGTTGATCCAGAAAGGGATACACCGGAAGTTATTAAGGATTATTTGGGTACTTTTGAAAATAAGTTCATTGGGATTACTGGAGAAAAAGAAAAGATCTTTTTACTCTACAAATCTTGGGGCATTATGAGTCAAAAAGTATTTACAGAAAATGGAGAATATAATATCGATCATAGTTCTCCGGTTATATTGCTAAAGGATGGAAAGTATGTTGCAAGAATATCTCCACGTGACGATATAAAAAGATCAATAAAAATAATTAAAAAACATTTATAAATTTAACGCATAATTAATTATTGATATCGCAGAAATAGCTGCCGTCTCTGATCTAAGAATATTTTCATTAACTTTTATTTTATTTACTCCATTGAAAGATAAAATCTCTTTTCTTTCTATTTCAGAAAAATCACCTTCGGGTCCAACAATAATACANATAGGTTTTTCTGTTTGTTCTTTTATGTGTAATTTTTTATTTTCAGTGTTGAGATCAGTAAATATTAATTCAATTTTTTTATTATTTTTTTCTAAAAAATTATTTAAATTTTGACACTTTTCAAGCTTGGGGATATCAATACGATTTGATTGTTCACAGGACTCAATAATTATTTTTTCTATTCTATTGGCGTTAACCTTTCTAACTACGGATCTATCAAATATAATTGGAATAAACTTGGTAACTCCTAATTCTGTTGCTTTTTGTATCATGAAATTAAAATAGTTAGATTTAATTGGTGAAAAAGCCAACCATATTTCCTTACTACTTTTGGTTTGTCTTAATTTTTTAGTGATATTAAATTCTACTATTCCTTTTGAAATTTCTCTTATTTTTGCCTCCCATTCTCCACTACGATTAAATAATGAAAAAACCTCATTTGGTTTAATTCTCATAACTTTGCTAATATAGTGAGATTGTGGTTTATCTAGCTTTGAAGTTAAATTAAGTGATAAACTTTTAGGAAAAAATAATCTAATATTGCTCATAGTTCTTAGATTAATTTATGAAAAATGTTAAAGCAATAATTTTTGATGCTTATGGAACGTTATTTGATGTAAATTCTGCTGCAGAAAAATGTAAAGACAAAATCGGTGACAAGTGGGAAGGTTTTGCAAATTTTTGGCGAACTACTCAATTAGAATACACTTGGCTTAGAAGTTTAATGAAAAGACACGAAGATTTTTGGAAAGTTACTGAGGACAGTTTAGATAAATCAATGAATTTATTTAAGATAGACAAATCAATGAAAAATGAACTTTTAAATTTATATAAGGTTCTAAATACATTTCCAGAGGTAAGAGATGTTTTAAATAAATTAAAAGAAAAAAATTACAAGCTTGCTATTCTTTCAAACGGAACCCCTAAGCTTCTTAATGAATTAGTTTCCAGTAATAATCTAAATAATATATTTGATGATATTTTCTCAATTGAAGAAGTAGGGATTTATAAACCAGATGCAAAAGTTTACGACATGCCAGTAAAAAAATATAAAATACAAAAAGAAGAGATTGTATTTTTAAGTGCAAATACATGGGATGTTTCCGGTGGAGGAAATTATGGTTATAGTTCTATTTGGGTAAATCGAAATAATAGCATTTTTGATAATCTTGACTACATACCTAAAAAAGAAGTTAAAAACTTAAATCAATTACTTGATATTGTTTAAAGCAGCGCTCTTTTGACATGTGTAAAAAAATTAAAATATAATAGAATTTAGTTAATAAATTGAAGGAGAAAATAATGGCTGGTGATAAAATAAATGTTTCTTTTGAGATAAACACAGACTCAGAAAAATTACTTAAACAAATAGTGGAAAAATACGACTTGCCAGACAAATCAAAAGCTCTCAGATGTCTTCTTGATTATGTCGAGGAAAAAGATTCAGAGTGGGATGAAATGTTTGCTACGGTTCGTTGTAATAGATGCGGATAAAAATTTATGGATAAATTAGACAATAAATTAAATAAATTTTTTTCAAGAATACAATTTTTATCACCTTGGTTGATAAGATTGGGTCTTGGTATAGCTTTTAGTATTCATGGATTGAGTAAATTTCCACTGCCACCAGAAGTTTTGATGGATTATTTTGGTTTTTCTGCTTTTTTTGCATCACTTATTGCACTTAGTGAATTAGGGGCTGGATTATCTTTGATTATTGGTGGTCTTATAAAAGGTTCTATTGGTAATTTAATAACGAGAGTAAGTGCTTTAACTATTTCTGTTGTTATGATTAATGCTTTTGCATTAGCTCATAGAGATTGGTTTATTACAACAAAGCTATTTACCAGCGAGCAAATTTTTCTTTTTATAATCGCTTTATATTTTTTAATNAAAGGAAATAAATAATTGAAAAAAGTAGAAATTAATAAAATTATTGATCCTATCCCTGCTTCTGATGGTGCTGGAGTAAAATTAAAAAGAAGCATCGGTGTTGAACCTAACTATTTCGATCCATTTTTAATGCTAGATGAATTTGGTTCTGAAAATAGTGAAGATTATATTGCAGGTTTTCCTCCTCATCCTCATAGAGGAATTGAAACAGTTACTTACATGCTTGCAGGAGATTTTGAACATAAAGATAGTACTGGCGGTGAAGGAAGAATGACTGCTGGAGATGTTCAGTGGATGAAAACAGGAAGTGGAATTATTCATTCAGAAATGCCTGCTATGAAAGAAGGAAGACTNCATGGTTTTCAATTATGGATTAACATGCCTGCTAAATTAAAAATGAGTAAACCTGAATACATTTACATTGATGCAGATAAAATGAGTGTTCATAACGACGATGATAAACANGTAAAAGTAATAGCTGGGAAATTTGAAAAAGCTGANGGACCNGTAAAAGGTCATAACGTTGAACCAGTTTATTTTGATGTANAATTAAATAAAGATAAAGAATTCAATTTTAAATTACCATCAACTCACAATNCGTTTATATATTTGATTAATGGTGAAATTGAAATTGGTAAAAATAAACATGAAAATGTTAAAGACAGTACTTTAATACTTTTAACTAAGGGTGAAGATCTAATAGTTAAAGCNAAATCAAATGCTAAATTCTTGGTAATTTCAGGCAAACCAATTAATGAGGAAATAGCTAGAGGCGGACCATTTGTGATGAACACTAAAGCAGAAATCTTGCAAGCAGTTCAAGATTATCATAATGGTACATTTGTAAAATAAATTATGAAAGCTGTAGAAATCAATAAAACTGGTGGACCTGAGGTTTTAGAGGTTAAAGATATATCTTTAGACAAACCGGGTTCTGATGAAGTAACCATTGAACAAAAAGCAATTGGTCTCAACTACATTGATACTTACCATAGATCAGGTTTGTACCCATTAAAACTACCGATTGGTTTAGGTTTAGAAGGTGCAGGTGTAATTACTGAGGTTGGAGAGAACATAAAAGATTTTAAAATTGGTGATAAAATTTCTTATGCAGGTATTCC
>FUFK010062578.1_pt1 | contig 10558 bp, 10 predicted proteins | sample 1021851 | NCBI WGS metagenome assembly FUFK01 (sample SAMEA51879418, study PRJEB19060) | metagenome
AGTAATTTGTTATTAGCTTTTAGCTCTATTAATCTTTGATCCAGTTCTATTTTTATGTCCTCTAGTGCTCGATTAATTGTATTTTGCGGTGTCACATAGTGAGTCTTGGGAAAAATACTTACCCTCGGCATTTCCTTTATAAGTGCACCAGTAAGAGGATCAAAGAATGATATTTCCGAAATTTTATCAAATTCCAATTCTATTCTTACCGCCTCTTTTTCTGCTTCTGCTGGAAAAATGTCAATACAATTACCTCTGACTCTAAAATTACCTCTTTGGAAATCAAGATCATTTCGAGAATATTGCATGGTTGCAAGTTGTCGTAAAATATCACGCTGATTTATTACCTCTCCTCTACTCAAGTTCAACACCATTTTTAGATAAGACTCAGGTGCCCCTAAGCCATAAATGGCAGATACTGAGGCAACTACAATTGTATCTTTGGCTTCAATCAATGCTTTAGTAGCAGAAAGTCTCATTTGCTCAATATGTTCATTAATATTGGCATCCTTTGCTATATAAGTATCTGAAGATGGTACATATGCCTCAGGCTGGTAATAGTCATAGTAAGAAATGAAGTATTCCACCCTATTNTCTGGNAAAAAATCTTTGAANTCTCCATANANTTGTGCAGCNAANGTNTTATTTGGAGCCATAATNATTGCTGGNCTTTGAGTCTCCTCAATTACNTTNGCNATGGTATAAGTTTTTCCNGATCCNGTTACACCNAANAGNGTTTGNTTNAANAANCCATNATTGAGATTCTTTGNAATTTTTTNAATTGCTTGAGGTTGATCGCCTTTTGGATCAAAATCGGAAACTACTTTAAAGCCTGACATTGTTTTTTATTTCTTAATAGTTGTATATAATTCCAAGTTCGTTCCCCGATAGCTCAGTTGGTAGAGCAACTGACTGTTAATCAGTGGGTCACTGGTTCGAGCCCAGTTCGGGGAGCCACTTTTCGCATCTACCATTACCTTTGACATCCTTATGGGGATCTTATCCAGATGTCCATGAAAGTATTCATCTACATATTGTAATAGCTCCATTTCATGAAAAAAACAGATATGCGGTTAAATAACTTAATAGCAAATTTATAAATAACCGATGGTAATTATGTTTTGTGTTTTATTAAAAGGATTTATAGAATAATTATTATTGGAGGAGAAATATGAAAAAATTACTTTTACTATTAATTTCGATTTCTTCATTTGCATTCACTGGAGCCAATGTCGGATCAAGCTTAATGATGGCTACAATTGATACAGGCTATGGTGATGTCAAAATGAATATACCAAGCATAAATGGTTCATTCTCTGGAAGAGAGGGTAATTTTGGTTGGGAAGCTAAAGTAGGTCTTGGGCTAGCAAAAGCAGATGATAATGATGAAGATGGTGACGAGTGGACACTTGAACTTGACAGATTCATTCAGCTAAAAGGGAAATACTTTTTTCAAGAAAACTTTTATGGAGCATTAGTCTGGACGGATGCTGCAGGTGAAGCTTGTTTAAACTATCAAGGTACCACTTGCGGTGATCTTGATGATAATGATATTGGTTTTCATGTCGGCTATCTAGTTAACGATAAATTTGAGCTATATGGTGGTCAGATTTTTTCAGTGGATGGTGACGAAATCTTTGAAATTGGTTTTAGCTACTCTTTTTAAGCAAAAAAATTTATTTTCATAGGGCTACAATTGTAGCCCTTATCTTTATGGTGAAACGAAAAAAATAATTTTGATATCGATAGCAAAATAATGAGCAAACTTAGGGAACTTTTAACAAACTTTATTATTTTTTTCCTTCTAATCTACTGCTTGGTCCAATCATTTATCCCAGTTTTTGGATATACATTTCTCTTACCATTTAATTTAATTGAAATAGCCGATCAAAATTTTAACTTTTCACGATTACTTCTTCTAAAGTCTGCATCACTTTTTACAATGGCATTGTTTATAATTAACTATTCAAGACATAAGAGGCCACTGTCCGCGATTGCTCCAGTTGTCGTAATATGTTACTCACTTGTTTTTTTTGAGATACTTTTTCATTTCACTGTTGCGAAATTTACAAGTTATACAACATCGCCAGCTCTAGTAATTTTCTTCACACTTACAGGCGGCCTTTTGCACTACAGAAATGTAAAAGATGCAAAAACTATATTNAAAAANTAAGCAATAANAAGTNTATTCGTCTTCAACGTTGAATAGTTTGTTGTATATGCTCCATTCATTATCAATTTTTATTAATGACAATGTATCAAGAAAAGTAATTCCTAAATATTTATCTCTAATTTTGACGCATGCAGTTGAGCCTTCAACCACCGTTGAGAGTATTTCATATTCGACTTCTGCAGGCTCTTGTGCCGCAACAAAACCAGCAAAATCCTCAGTACTCATTTCTAAAAAGTCGCCATGAAGATGGCCCACAACTTTTGCATTTGGATGAAATGCTTCTCTGACTTTATCTGCACTAGATTCTTTCATTGATTCAACGTATATTTCTACCACTTTATTTACACTTTCTGAACAACTCATAATTCTCCTAAAATCTAATTATAAAATTTTCTTAACTGCTTCAGCTATCCTTTCTGCACTTTTTGGATAGTTTCTTATCCAAAGCTCAGGTTCGATAATTTCAAATTCTGATAAATAAAAATTCTTGTCGTTATCCCAAACTATATCAACCCTTCCATATATTGGTTTTGTTTTACAAGACGCAAAAACTTTTTCAGCGAAATTAATTTCTTCTTTTNTTGGCATGTAATCATGAACCGTACCTCCAAAATCGTCTTGTACACGAAAATCTCCTGGTTTTGCTTTTTTTAAAATTGCATGGGTGAATTTTCCGTCAAACACCATCAAAGACGCCTCTCCCAATTCANCAATGGTTTTGAAAAAAGGTTGTATGAGCATATCTCTCTCAGAAAGTAGGCTGTTNAATAACTCTTCATTATTCTCAATGTCATTTTCGAGGATTTTATATGTTTTAAAAGCTGAGGCTGATATTGCAGGCTTAATTACTAAATCTTTCCATTGGTTTGTTTGAGCTATTTCATGGAGTTTATTCTCGCTGCCTTGATCAGCAAAATAGGTCGGCACAATCTCGATACCCCAACTACTCAAATCTTTTAAGTAATGTTTATCGATATTCCACTTAATGAGATCATATGAATTTATAAGTTTGGTCTGCGTATTTATTTCTTCTAACCACATCCAAAACTCATCAAATCTTTCGAAGTAATCCCAAATAGTTCTAAAAATCACAGCTTTTGTAGCTGACCAATTATAAGAAGGGTTATTCCAATATGTTATTGCAACACTTAAACCCTGTTTTTCTAATGCAGCTTTTAATAACTGCTCTTCTTTAAGAATGTTTGCTATGTAAGGGGTGATTTTATTCGGCTTAAAATAGGCTCTACAAGTTAAAAGGGTGATATCTTTCATTTTTAATCTTTGCATTTTAAATGCATTTAATGGTTTTCCATAATCAGTAAAAAAGTTTTATTATCAGTTTATGTCAATCGCTTTTATATCGGACTTGCACCTTGAACCTGTTGATAATGACAGGTTACATTCCTTCATTGATTTCCTAGCCGAAGCTCCTGAGAAATATAAATCTCTCTATATAATTGGTGATCTGTTCGAATATTGGGTTGGNGATGATGATCCCCACCCCATAAANAAGCTNATTCAAAACAAAATTAAAAATGCTCATGGTCAAGGCCTTAGTATNTTTTTTATCCANGGTAATAGAGATTTTCTACTCGGCTCACAGTTTGAAAANAATACAGGCCTTAGAATTGTTGATGATATGACGNTCATTAAAGATTCTGGCATTTCCTTAATGATTGCCCATGGCGATAGCTTTTGCATTGATGATGTTGAATATCAAGACTTAAAAAAATCTTTAAGGTCTGAGGAATGGAAAAAAGACTTTTTACAAAAGCCAATTGCTGAAAGAATTGCTTTTGCCGATGACCTTAGAGCTAAAAGTGCTGAATCAAGTAGTAACAAGGCTGAAAATATCATGGACGTAAATCAATCTTACGTCGCTGAGGTAATAGAAAAACATAAAATAGATTTTCTTATTCATGGGCATACACATCGACCAGCAATTCATAAATTAGATAATGGTTCATCTAGAGTTGTTCTTGGCAGCTGGGAAGATGAAGGTTGGGTGGCTGAATACAGCAAAGGAAACATTGAACTAAAGTCTTTCACCATCTAAAAATTTATTATAAAATACTGTATAAATATACAGTACTTTTATGTTTCCTAATAAAGATTATAAAGATCCCTTTTCCCATAAAAAGCTGAAACACTCTGGGTTTCCGAGCCCAGCTAATGACTATATAGAAAATCCAATTAATATGAATGATCTCTTAATAAAAAGAGCTAGTTCTACTTTTTTAATGCGCTTTAGAGGTAATGAAATGATTCTTTCTGGAATAAAAAATAATGCTATCTTAATCATCGATAGAAGTCTTAAACCGTCCAATGGAAATATAGTAGTAGCTTCTATCAATGGTGAATTTCTCTGCAGAAAGATTCTTTTAGGCTCAAAAAAAGTTCTTGTTACCGATTGTTCTAATAATAAATTATTAGATATAGATAAAATCATAAACTTTGAACTTCTCGGAGTAGTCACCTCTTCAATTAATACCTATTAATGTTTGCTTTAATCGACTGCAACAGTTTTTACGCCTCTTGCGAGAAAATATTTAGACCAGATCTAAAACATCGACCCATAGTAGTTTTAAGCAACAACGATGGCTGTGTTATCGCTCGCTCACCAGAAGCTAAAAAGATGGGCATCAACATGACACAACCTTGGTATCAGGTTAAGGATCAATATTTGTCCAAAGGTGGGGTAGTTTTTTCATCTAATTACGAGTTCTATGCTGATATATCAAACAGAGTTATGAATGTTCTGTCTGATCTTTGCCCGGAAATTGATATTTACAGCATAGATGAAGCATTNCTTGATCTAAGAACTTTTAGAAAAAATATTGATTTGGTAAATTTTGCTTACGACTGCAAAAAGAGAATTAAAGACTGGATAGGAGTACCGGTAAGTATAGGCATAGCTCCAACAAAAACACTTGCAAAATTAGCAAATAAAGTTGCTAAAGATGATCCAAGATTTGATGGTGTCGTCATTCTGTCTGAACCTAGAATAATAAGACATTTCTTAAAATCTATGCCTATCGAAAAGATTTGGGGTATAGGCAGAAAACTAACCGCAAAATTAGAAAATATTGATATAAAAACTGCCTATGATCTAAGTCAGGTAGATTCAAGGNTAATCGGAGATAATTTTAATGTCGTTTTAGAGAGAACAGTAAGAGAGCTTAAGGGCCAATCATGCATTACCTTACATGATTTTATGGAACCTAAAAAACAAATAATGGTAAGTAGAAGTTTTGGAAGAAGCATACGATCAAAAAGTGTTCTTAGTGAAGCAATTAGCTTTCACGCTAGTAGAGCTGCAGAAAAATTAAGACATGAAAAACAAAAATGCAGACTAATAACAGCTTTTATTAGGTCTAATAGATTTAATACTAGAGTTAGGCAAATTTATGCTGCCAAATCTTTTGAACTAGTTCACCCAACAGACGATACGAGAATAATAATTAAGAATGCAAATCGAATATTAGATCAGATATTTGCTGATGGTTACCAATATGCCAAAGCAGGCATATTATTGAGTGATTTTACTAATAAATATGGCTATCAAATGTCTCTTTTTGATAAAAAGAGAGATGAAAAAATGGCTTCGAGATTAATGGAAACCGTGGATTATATTAATTTAATGGAAATAGCGAAAATAGGTTTTGGCAATCAAGGTTATCGCAATACCTGGAGAATGAAAAGAGAAATTAAGTCAAATAGATATACAACAAAAATTGAAGAGATTCCGATAACTAAGTGAAGAAGCTTGGCTGTATGTATCTTTGATAATGCGCAAGTGACAATTCGTAAAATTCTTTATTTACGTCTTCTTTGAGTTGAGGCAAAGGGGTTGCAACAAAGTCTTTTTTAACTTCTAGGCCAAAATCTTTCACATCAAGGTCTTCAGTATTTAAAGATCTGAAAAGGTCGAATATCCAACATATAGGTTCTAGATCTTGATTAAACCTTATCTTTGCCTGGTTAAGTGCTTCTTTAAACTTATCTAAATCTGTAACAAGAAATTTTTCTTCTAAAACAATAATCTTGAATTTTTCTAGCCTTCTATTAATTATATTTTTTTCTAAATCAGAGTAATTTATCCATGACGTAATCTCATGTCTAAATCTTCTACAGCCTCGACAAATATCATCTCCATAAGTAGTTGAGCATACTCCGATGCATGGGGTTCTTTTTATTATCTTATCTTCCATTAAAAATTTCTCTTTCTTTATATTTAGAGTACTTAGATGTAAAATCTAGATCAAATTTTTGGTTATGTTAGAAGGGTATTACAAAGAGAAGGAAAAAAGAAGAGAGCAAGGCCTCCCTCCTCTACCTTTGAATGCAGAACAAGTTCAAGCAATAGCAGATATATTCGAAAAGGGAGAGGGTTCTGATGAGCTTTTATTGCTTCTAGAAAATGAGGTACCGCCAGGCGTTGATGAGGCTGCTTACGTCAAGGCTGCGTTTTTAAAAGATCTAGCACTAGAGCAAATTTCAACGAATTTAATAACACCTCAAAAAGCGATACAAATGTTGGGTACTATGCTTGGTGGTTATTCTGTGGAAGCCTTGGTTGCTGTTTTAAAGAAAAATAAATTTGGAGCAGAGGTTGTTTCGGCTTTAAAAAATACAATTCTTGTTTATGANTCTTTCAATGATATTTTTGATTTAAAAAACGAAAACATACATGCAGAAGAAATTATAAATTCATGGGCTAATGCAGATTGGTTTTTAAATAAGCCTAAATTAGAAAAAGAAATAGCATTAACTGTTTATAAAGTCAGTGGAGAAACAAATACAGATGATTTTTCGCCAGCAAAAGAAGCTTGGTCTAGACCAGATATTCCATTGCATGCACAAGCTTTTCTTAAATGGTCAGAGAATATTACTGATCCCCTTGAAAAATTNTCAGAATTAAAAGCAGATGGCTCAAAACTAGCTTTTGTTGGTGATGTAGTCGGAACAGGATCATCAAGAAAATCTGCAGCTAATTCCATGCTATGGCATATGGGAGATGAAATTCCATTTGTTCCAGCTAAGAAAACTGGTGGTTTTTGTTTTGGAAATAAAATTGCTCCTATTTTTTATAATACATTGCAAGATTCGGGTGCTTTTCCAATTGAATTGGATGTGGATGCTCTTGAGCATGGACGAAAAATTATTCTCAAGCCCTATGAAGGTCAAATACTAGATGCTTCTTCAAATGAAATTATTGCTACATTTGAACTTAAGAGCAATGTAATGTTTGATGAGGTTCGAGCAGGTGGAAGGATAAATCTAATTATTGGGCGTCAATTAACAGATAAAACAAGAGAAAAATTAAACTTGGAGCCATCAGATGTTTTTCAAAGATATGGCGATAACGAAAAGAATGCTAAGGGCTATACTCTTGCACAAAAAATGGTTGGCAAAGCTTGCGGAATGATAGGTGTTCGAGCTGGACAATACTGTGAGCCTCGAATGACTACCGTGGGTTCACAAGATACTACGGGACCAATGACTAGAGATGAGTTGAAAGAGCTTGCATGTTTAGGGTTTTCTTCTGATCTAGTTATGCAATCCTTCTGTCATACGGCTGCATACCCTAAACCAGTTGACGAAGTAACTCATAGAACTCTACCAGATTTTTTTATTAATAGAGGTGGAGTATCTCTGAGACCGGGTGACGGTATTATTCATTCCTGGTTAAATAGAATGTTACTGCCTGATACAGTTGGAACTGGTGGCGATAGCCATACAAGGTTTCCAATTGGTATAAGTTTCCCAGCGGGTTCAGGCATGGTTGCTTTTGCCGCTACTCTTGGAGTGATGCCTTTAGAAATGCCTGAGAGTGTCCTAGTACGATTTTCAGGTAAATTGAATCCAGGAATTACAATCAGAGATCTTGTTCATGCAATACCTTACTATGCCATGCAAGATGGTCTGCTTACATTGGATAAAAAGAATAAAAAAAATATTTTCTCAGGTAGATGTCTTGAAATAGAGGGCTTACCTGATTTAAAAATTGAACAAGCCTTTGAATTATCTGATGCCTCTGCTGAAAGATCTGCTTCAGGCTGTACTGTTAAATTAGATAAAGAACCTATTATTGAATATTTAAAATCGAATATTACTTTGCTGCGTTGGATGATATCAGACGGCTACCATGATCCAAAAACCTTAGAAAGGAGAGCGAGAGAAATGGAAGAATGGATTAAAAATCCAGAACTAATGGAAGCAGATAAAGACGCTGAATATGCAGCGGTGATTGATATCCCATTAGAGGAAATTACAGAACCACTTTTATGCTGTCCAAACGATCCAGATGATGTAAAAAAACTTTCAGATGTTGCTGGAGATAAAGTAGATGAAACTTTTATTGGTTCATGCATGACCAATATCGGCCATTTTCGTGCAGCTGGAAAGCTATTAGATAAATACGGAGAATCAAAAACGAGATTATGGGTTGTGCCTCCAACTAGAATGGATGAGTATCAGTTAAAACAAGAAGGATACTATGAGATATTCAATGGATCAAAAGCTCGAGTTGAAATTCCTGGATGCTCCTTATGTATGGGTAACCAAGCACGAGCAGCAGATAACACAACTATGGTCTCAACCTCTACTAGAAACTTTCCAAATAGAATGGGCGATGGATGTAACGTCTATTTAGCCTCTTCAGAAGTCACTGCAATCTCCTCACTTTTAGGGAAAATACCAACTGTTGCAGAATACAAAGAGTATATGGAAGATTTAAATACAATGTCTAAGGATGTCTTTAGATATATGAACTTCAACGAAATTGAGGAATATCTAAAAAAAGTTAGAGAAATGGATATTTCTCATTTAGATATTGAAGAAATAAAAAATTAAACTACCCTCGGATTTTTTCAAGATTTTCTAAATATTCCGTAGAAATATTTGTAGGATAGTTGCCATCAAAAATAGATTTTTCCACGTCGTCAATATCGGAATTAAGCTCAATCACAGATTTGACCATATCATCAAGTGATTGATAAACCAGATGATCACAACCAAGAAATTCTTTTATTTCATCATTAGTTCTTGAGCTGGCAATTAGATCTTTCTTTGCTGCCATATCGATCCCNTAGACGTTTGGAAATTTTACTTCTGCTGCAGCCGAAGCAACTGATACTTTTTTAGCTCCAGCTTTATAGCACATTGATACTATTTGCTTCATAGTCGTGCCCCTTACTATTGAATCGTCAACAAGAAGAACTTTCTTATCTTTAAATTCATCTGATATTGGATTTAATTTTCTTCGAACAGATTCTTTACGGAGGGTTTGCTCAGGCATAATAAATGTTCTACCAACGTACCTGTTCTTTACAAAACCATAAGCTAAGTCCTTATTTAATGTTCGAGCTACTTTCGTCCCACTTGTAATCGAGCTCTCAGGTATAGGTATAACCACATCAATATCCTCATCTGGTATCTGTTGTTTTATTTTTTCTGCTAATTTTTCTCCCATTAACTGTCTTGCTTGATACACACTAACACCATCAATAATCGAATCTGGCCTGGCAAAGTATACATACTCAAATAAACATGGATTTAAAGACGCATCTTCTGCACATATCCTAGAATATATCTCCCCATCGAAGGAGATGAAAATAGCTTCACCGGGCATTACGTCCCTTTCAAGCTCATAGCTTGATGAGGCGAAAGCGCAGCTTTCAGAAGAAACCATATAATCTTTGCNGCCATCACTATTAACCCTTGAACCAATGGACAATGGTCTTATGCCTAATTTATCTCTGAAGGCCAGCAAGCCATAATCAGTAACAATTGAAACCACGTTAATACTTCCTTCACATCTCTTGAATGTNCTTTCAACAGCGTCAAAAAANGTATCTGGACTAGGTTCANTTTCTCCTCTTTTNGATATTTCATGTGCCAAAATATTTAAGAGAACCTCTGAGTCTGAATCAGTTGAAATATGGCGTAAATCACTGTGAAATAGTTCTTCAGCAAGCTCTTCAGTATTCGAAAGGTTGCCGTTATGGGCTAATGAAATACCGTAAGGTGAATTTACATACATTGGCTGAGCATATTCTTTGGAGTTTCCTCCTGCAGTTGGATAACGAACATGACCAATACCATAATTNCCTTTTAATCTTTCAAAATGTTGTTGATTGAAGACTTCTTTGACCAAACCTTTTGCTTTACGTGAAGACAGTTTTCCATTTTTACAAATAGTCATGCCAGCAGCATCTTGACCTCGATGCTGTAGCATTATTAATGAATCATAGAGATCAGTAAAACAATCATCTTTTTGAACGATTCCAACAATGCCACACATTAGCTTAATAGGTAAATAAAAATATTTTCAAAATAAGAAAGTATGATATTAACAACAAATGAATTTTTAACCAAAGTTGC
>FUFK010067414.1_pt1 | contig 10558 bp, 12 predicted proteins | sample 1021851 | NCBI WGS metagenome assembly FUFK01 (sample SAMEA51879418, study PRJEB19060) | metagenome
GCAACCGGTGGCTGTCTGAGGGGGAAAGAGCAGGGCTAAAAAGCCATTCCAATCGCAGCGGGTCTGGACTCGAATGGGTTCAGGCCTTTTTCGCAGGCGCAAACAAGCAACAGGCAAAACTCAAAACACGTGTTACAAGATGCCTGGTGAGGCATCGTCATGGAACAGCAAGCTGTGATCAGCTTAGGAAGCTTGGAGGCGTCACTTGGTCTATCACGCGTTGATCTGCTCCTGGTGATCCGGGAATTGGGAATTCAGCCCGTTCGCAAAGGGATGAGGACCTGGATCAAACAGGAGGAAACTGGCCTCATCTATCAACACCTGGGCAGAAGCGATCCCAAAGAGCCCTTGGTTGCCGAAGTGGTCACCGTCGAACCATCCACTCCCAACAATGAGTTGATGGTGACNAACAANCAGGGTGGTGGNANTGNAGACGAGGAGTTCAAAAAGTATTCGAGGCTACGGTTACTAAGAGAGAGAATTCAAGTCCTTGACCTACTTCGATCGACGGCAATCGAGCTGACAAGTCATGAAATTTGCTCGCTGCTGGAGCTCAAACGACTCCCATCACTGGAACAACTAGACGATGGAGCCGTNGGCTTCAGGCGAATGGGACTTGAATTTGAAAAAGTTTCACGGCCAGGGCAGCGCCTGAGTTGGAGGGCCCGAAACACTGAGAAGGCTTAAAAATATGCAGGTGCCCTGACGGGGCGATGATCTAAAGAAAATTCCGTTAGGTTCGGTGTGTAATTCTGCAACAGGTAGCAGTTGGCAGGCTTTACAACTGCTTTTGCAACCGTTGCCCTTGCAGGGCTAGGCGATAAGTCATTCTTAACAGCACTCGCATTGGCAGCACGCCATAAGGCTCGGTGGGTCTTCACAGGAAGCTTTTCTGCTCTAACCATCGGAGCTGGCATGTGGATCTTGATGGGTTCATGGCTGAGCACATTTGTATCGACAGATACGGTTAAATTTGTGTCGGGTTTTACATTTCTAGCCTTTGGAGCAATTGCTCTGAATGAAGCCGGCCAATGCCTCTCAAGCCCTGAAGTCGCCCAAAATCAGATCCCAGACAACACGTCAAACACGACTACACAAAAAGAAGCTGAGATTGTAATTCGTGACTCGTTCACAACAACTTTCATAGCCGAATTTGGAGATCGAACTCAACTAGCCCTCCTAGCCCTTGGAGCAGGCCCGAACATCTCGGCTCCTAGCATTTTCTCTGGAGCGGTGGCAGCAAACATATTATTGGTCATCGCAGCCGTCTCTTCAGGGAAATTGCTAAAAAATCATTTGTGCCACAAAAAAATTTCATTTTTGAGTGGAGTACTCTTTATTGCTGTTGGGGTGAAAGTACTTGCTACGTAAAAAACGGAATTAACAACCATCATGCATCCGCGAACTATTAGGATTCAGAGAACCGATAGTGTTTAGCTCCGCGATAACAAGAGGAGCATTGAAAAGCATAATCAGCTGCAAGGGGCTTAACGCAGAAGCAAAAGAGGCAAGCGTCAAAAGAATCGAAGAGCCTACAATCAGGCTAGTATTAAACTTAGAAGAACTCTCAAATCTACGACTGAGAACAATCAATCTGGGCAGCCAATTCAGATCACCTGCCAAAATGACATCACAAACAGTTTTCGAAATAAAGCCTTGCGGGTCTTCATCAAAGCCTATCGCAACATCAGAAGAGGCCATTGCAGGAATATCATCAATAACATTGCCCAGATATGCTACGGGCCGGCCATTTTTGCGAAAACGGGTTACTTCATCTAAGCGTCGCTGATGGTCGCCAAGACGATCCGTATGGGATCCAACAACTTGAACGGTTACGCCAAGAGATGCCAATTGTTTAACAATCTCAGCATAAATAAGTTCTGGAACCCAACGGATACTAAGTGAGCCAATTAGTTTTGATTGTTGGTGAAAATGGACAGAGATATCATCACCGTCCACGAAGAACTGAATACGCACCGAAGACCCATTACTGAACTGAACATCATAAGAACAGCAATTAGGCTGATCAGAATTAATTTGAAGTAGATTAACCGACCAAGAATCAGCAGAGTGAGTTGACAAAATCCCCCAAAAAACAACTGTGCGATCAGCCTTCAAGTACTCAGCGACCGAGCTGAGCATACGAACCAGGTCACCTGTCTCCAGCTGAGATTTCGGAGCAATAGACTCTGAAAAGGTGTAATTCCCGAAATAATGAAGAGCATCAATACTGATAAGAACAGAGCTAAGGTCAGAAAGAGTCTTTAGTGCGCGAACATCAGCGATATGAACCTGGTTGAGGCGCATATCAAGCAGGGCTGTTTCAGCCGAAGATAATCTGGATCTCTCTGAAGCTGCAGCAGGGTTGAAAGAAAGAATACCGATCGCACGTTCAGTCAGGCCACTGAGCAACGACCAAGTAGCCAATCCCAATTGCAGCGGTGGAGCAAAGAATCGATAGATCGACGATGCAGCTTGCTGGTAATCAGTAAAAGACTCCTCTTCAAATAGGGTTGTTTGGACATGGAATGCTGGAATATCAGCAAAGGCAACAACAACCTCAGCCACGGCACTGCCATGGAGAACAGAACAACCAAATGGAAGGACATCCCCAGGGCCCACCATGAGTGGGAGAGTCGAGCCATCTGNAAGGCTGTTCAATACGACTAATTCACCTTCAAGAAGCTTTGAGCCCAAATAAACGTGAGATCCTTGGCTCAGCTCATAGCGTTGACCAACTTGGACATCGCCAATGGGAATAAGCTCGGTCTGCTTTATCCCTTGGACTTGGCAAGCCAAAAAGACAGCAGTTTTCATACGGCCTAGGAAATCAAAAAGCTCAAGACTTGAACCATCTGTATTTTCAGTTAATGACTGCAAGGTAGACGTAGCGCTACCAAGAAAGGTGTCCATGAGAAGCTCCCGTGGCAGCCCCGATGAAATCAAGGTTGCCGACAAAGCCACTTCAACAGAAGCTGAAGGAAGAAAATCAAACTTGGGAGAGTCGCTACGCTTCGACCAACGCTCACGGATCTGAACCCAAAACTCTCGCAGCAGAGGCAAACTAAACACGGTCGCTGCAAGTCCCACCCCCAAAGGGGGCAAGGCAACCAAGGAATCAATCAGGAGAATCGACCCACAAGTAGCACCTGTTCTTAAGGCAGAGCGAAATGTTGAACTTCTAACAATATCCGTTGTGGAAGATTCGGTGGAGAGAACTGTTTCAAGGGTCGAATCACCAAACGGATCGACAAAACATTGGTTGAGCAAAAGATTAATCTGATCTTGCTCATTTGAGGGGAAGCGAAGAACAAGTGTTCCCGATAAAACGTTGATTCGGTGCCCCAATAACCAATGGGTCTTGTGAAGAACACCTGCGCAATGCCGACGTAGTCCAGGGGATTCGCAAAGACCGGGATGAAAGACCCTCAGACGCCCCATTAAACAACTACGAATCTGCCAAGAGGATCCAACAGGAGTTGACGTGGTCATGAGGACCGTTCAAACAACGAAGGGACGACGCAACTTCAGAGCCATCTCAAAAAGAAGTGTGGCTAAAAACATAATCCACAACCCAGGAATTAATGGTAAATAGAGACCAACCAATCCGAGCAAACAAACAAAACAAGATAGAAGAAGGAGCCCTAAAGACAAAGATGCAGAAATTCCATTAACAAGAGGTTGTAGGGCTGACTGAACCGTATACCAAAAGGGATTCGGAACCGATTTCAGCACCTCTGTCGTACTCAATGGGATCGACGACAACTGACAACCTTGATGGTTAAGTTGCTTAACAAGAACAGCATAAACAACCTCAACGCAACAGTCAGGATTATGAAGGGGTAAAACTTTTGAACTGACGACAATCAGTCGTGTTGATGGATTAAAACGGAGAAACCAAAAATTGGAAGGGAAGGCCTCTTCTAGGTCNAATTGCAACTTAGCCCAATCAAGTGGGAAAGACGAATTAATGCAAAATCGCCAACGTGTCGGAGTCTGATGCTTAAGAACTAGCCTTGAGGACATCGTCAGGCTGCAACAACCGAGAAAGAATTACGGTCTGAGCAGTAACGCCAAGCATAACCATCCGGATCATGCTTGGAAATCCAGGTGGCGAAGTCTGAGCGACGCCTACGGGCAGAGATTTTCTGGTAGCTCATCCCGACACGTTTAGCCAAACCCGAGAGATCAAGGGTCTGCTGGTCCAGAGNATTCGACTCACTCGTATCGACGTCCACGGTCTCACCAGACTCAAAAGATGAGGCTGAAGACAGTGGCTTGGCCTTGAAGCCGAGTGCTCGTATGGCGTTGCCTGCAGCAACCAAACATGAGCCGTTATTCAGGAAAACTGCAGCAATAGGACTGATAGGAAGGAACGTACCGACGACTAATGCAGATAAATTAGGAACACCCACAATACTGATATTTTGCTTGACAAGGCCAAAAGTATGTCGTGCCAAGTCTTGCGCAACAATTACATCGGAAACGCGGTCATTGGTGAGTACGACATCAGCAGTCTCACGTGCCAGATCACTACCAGATGCAAATGAAACGGAAACATCCGCATAAGCAAGTGCTGCTGAATCGTTGATGCCATCTCCCACAAAAACAACCTTTTTCCCTTTGGATGTAAAGTATTGAACCAATTCAGCTTTCTGATCTGGAAGTGCATCCGAGTGCACCTCCTCGGGCTTCAGACCTATCTCTTTTGCAACAGCATGTGCAACTTTACCGATATCACCCGTCAGCATATGAGCTTCAATACCACGACGATGAAGTTCGGCAATCAGATCAGGAGTATCTGGGCGTACACGATCCAACGCGTAATGGATACCCACCAAAACCCCATCAACAGCAAGATAAATTGGAGTAGCCACTGCTAGATCAGGCCTCTCCTCAATCGAAGGAATATCAACTCCCTCTTCGATCAGAAGTTTAGAATTTCCTAGCAAAGTTGTTTGGCCTTTGATTGTGGCGACAACACCTCGTCCAACCCTGTAATCCCAGGAGTCACATTCAATAACATCAACCTGTTCTTGCTCAGCTGAATCACGAATAGCTTTAGCTATCGGATGATTTAAGCCTTGTTCCAATGATGTCGANAGCTGNAAGAGCTCTCTGCGGCGGGCATCAGAAACGACTTCGCTAAGACTCCCATCACTGTCAAAGATGGCAAAGTGCACAACCGAGGGATGCCCTTCAGTAAGAGTTCCGGTTTTGTCAAAGATCACAACATCGACATCAACCAATTGCTCGAGGGCGCGACCGCTACGTATCAACAATCCCTGGCTGCCTGCACGGGTCAAAGCAGCCATGATGGCAGTGGGTACTGAGACACGAAGACCAGTGCCAAGATCGAACATCAAAAGAGAAGCAGCTTGAGCGATATTGCCTGCGCTAAGGAGTANAGATACGCCAGCAAGGGCAAGTGTAGGCATGACAAAACGGTTCGCGATATTGGCCGCGAAATTGCCGACACGAGTGTCAAAAACTGGTGCAGACTCAATCATTTTCGTAATCTGACCAACTCTTGTGTCATCACCGACAGCGGTTGTGGTTACAATCAGATTTCCTTCTAGAACAATAAATCCAGCCAGGATTTCTTCACCAGGCCCTGACATTCTTGGGACAGATTCACCNGTAAGNTTCACAAACATCCAAAGATGCTTCACCCGATTCAATAATGCCATCAATGGGTATTTTGTCGCCTGGGAGAAAAGAGACTCGATCTCCCGGGGACAAATCAAAACTCGAAACAATCACTTCGCCATCATCAGTGATCAAACGCACATCAGACTGAAGACTTGAAACAAGGTCTGTGTTGGAAGAATTGGCGATCCGCTGAGTAGCGTCACGAACAGCTTCACCGCCCTCAATCATTGTGATCATCATCGCTGGACCGAGAAGAAAGCCTTCGAGGCTGTGAAGAAGAACAGCCAACGCGTCTAGAAAATCAACATTGATTTTGCGTTCGTGCTTCAGGCCGGACCAAGCACGCCTAAAGCTCAAATGAGCCGAACCAATAATGAAAGCAGCGATGGCAAGCGGTGGTAGCGACAAAGGGCCTGCCAGAATAGCTAAACCAAGTGAACAGACAGGTAGAATGATTCGAGTCGGAACAAATTTCTCATCCTCATCTTCACCAATTCCTTCGATCGAAGAGCCCGATGAAGGTTGAGCTGCATCAGGAATAACAGGGAATATCTTTTGAAAGCTGCGGAAGGGATGACAACCACTGCAAAGGATCCAGACGTGAGTCATCGTCAAAGACCACGACGTAGCAATGAGCCCATTTATTAGAACGAACACGTGCGACATTGTGGATAGACTTCAAATGACGCTCGAAATTATCAAAATCTCCAAAGTTAGGNTCAACACTAAATCTCAAACGTCGTCTTGATGCGTGGAGAATTCTGTCAACAAATCGTGGAAGGCCTTTTTTCGCTTGTTGATTTGCGGCATCTGCTCCCCCTTCGAGAACATCAAAACCAGAAGTCAATTGGTAAGAAGCAGCCATTGGAAGAGAGGAAGGATTTGTCTAAAAAGTTTGAACCAATGCTTAGAGAGTTATTCCAGAGTGACATCCGTGATTGTTGGCGGACTCGGTTCATCCTTTGAGATAGAAGAGGAAGNCGCGTCAACAGAGCTCGAATTCTCAGATTTCGCCTCTTCAACCAGATCAACAAAAGTTTCTGCTACCTCAGCTGCACTCTTGGCGACTCCTTTAGCGACTTTCTCTGCCGTACCAACCGCTACAAGACCAATCTTTACCCCGCTTTTTGCCATCGTCCTACCGGCCTGCCCCATTGAGTCACCAAGCTCCTGATTGCCTAGCTTGCGAACAACAGGTGCCATAGCCATTAAGGCTGCACCAGCACCGAAAGCAGCTAATGTTTCAAGCTCAAACATCATTATTGGAATTTCGCTTGACCATAACACGATCTTTCAGAGAAATTTCCCTCTTGTGCAGATAAGATGACGCGCATTCCTCAAGGAACCTTTTGATCCTCTTTGCCAGCGCAGACAGGTATCAGGCGCTACAAGATCTTGTCAGCTTTATCAGAAAATATCTGCAAGCCGGCAAGCATTTACATGTGCTTGACATGTCTGGCGAAAGACTTTCGTTACAAGATACAGATGATGACTGGACGCTTACATATTTCAACCACAGAGACGTATCTAAAACCATATGGGACAACTTAAATCCACATGCTATTGAATGGTGGAAACTTTTAAGTCTTGACAACAAAGACTCTCTCGAATTGCCTGACCTTCCTGGCATTGAAGATTTAACACGGATCATCCAATTGGCCGAAGTGATTGATCAACTCAAGAATCATGAGGTCTTGATCGTGGTCATGCCACCTCCTATGCATGCTATTAAGCTTTTGCAGATGTCCCAAAAAGGTCCTGACCTCATTGAAAAACTCCTTGAACCGCTCCTAAATTGGTGGGATGAAACACACAAGTCTTTATCGGCGGTTGAAAAGTTACTTAGGATTCATCTACCATCATCACAGCAACTACGATTAACAGAGCACTGGAAAAATAAATTTGNAGCACTTCAGGCAATCACAACAAACAGAAGGAATCACAATTTCGTCGCCATCCTCGACCATGAATTCAAAAACCATGACCAACTTCAGCATCGATTAAGTACGTTTGCGCTTCATGGAGTATGTCCAACACATCTGGCTATTCAAGGCGCAAATCCAGATTCAATGAAGAACATTGAACGTGATTACAAAAATGCTCCTCTAACTTTGATACAATGGCCCCCAAAAATCACAAAGAGTTGCTCACAAAGCCTGCTCAAAAATGCTGAAAATAAACAGACTGATTTCAAGGACGAAGCTACAAAATCTATTCATTTATTTGTTCCTGGAATAGACAAGAATTCTTTGAAAATCAAACAAACGGCAGGAAATATTCACATTATTCATCATGGAAGCCGCCGATCGATTGATATTCCTGAAAGCTGGACAAGACTGCAATGCCAACATGCCCGCATTGAATCTGATTGGCTAATTTTGAACTTCCTCGGATGAATCAGTGGAGGGTCTCCAACCCAACCACCATGCCATCAAAAAAAAGGGTGTACCAGGAAGAACAGGCAAGATCCAGCCTAAAACAGCCAAAAACAGACTCGCTTTTATACCANCCTGAGTGGTTTGGAGTCTGAAAGACTCGAAACGTGAAGGGGGGCAAGCGGGTCCGTGAGGAGAACAGCCTGCAAAGAAATCATTGAGGAAATCCAGTAGTAATTTAGAACTAATATTACCCTCGTCAATACAACAGATGACACAACCTGACCTCAATGACGAGGGGTATAGACATAGATCGGGGAAATATAATGAAAAGGTTGATCTCAATAAATCAAATTCCTCGAGCTTNAAGCTCCTTTGGAACTTGAAGCGTACACGTTGAGAAGTTTCATGTTTAATGGAAACATTCAAGCTTTGGCCTTTCCAGAGGGTTTCGACTTGGACTCCGCCAGGTCGGCTTTTGCTTCGGCGAGGATATCTCCAAAGCTTTCACCAACTTCGCTCAAGCCAGACTTCATGCCTGAAAAGAGACCTGAAGCTTTGGAAGCAACAACAATTCCCAGTTTCAGCCCTTGCTTCGTGATACCTCGGCCNGCACCAGAAATTGATTTTGTNAACTTACTTTCGCGACCAGCAACCGAAGCAGCCACNGGGGTGATGGCAACCAAGCCAGCACCGAAAGCAAAAGCGATCAAATACTCGAGTTCAAACATTTNAATAATTGTATTTAAATCCATCTTAGTGAAAAACCGGCTACCTGTGAAGCCGATCATCGCAGCGATTAATGATTGACGAGGATTTCAACACACGATCNGNAAGNGTACTNGCCAAATATACAACCAACGTCACGCAACCTGCGTAACAAGAGACAATATAATCGAAAAAATTGTCGATATAAAAAGGAACGAAGAAAGGCAATGAATAAGAACGATTCGACGAACGGACGCATCTTCTAAGCTACAGTCAGTCATTGAATATGTTAAACCAATTGAGTAAGAAATATATAGAAAATCACTAAATNCTGGCTCTTCCCCCTCCAAAATAAATCCGTGCTGGGTATCACCAGAGCCCAAGGGAGATGGGTTCAACTCATAATACCTTTTTGCGTAATACAGAGCGAACCCATTATGCAGCTGTAACCACATCAAAATCAGGGCTAGGAAAGCAGTAAAAATATGAACATGATTGGGTAATGAATCTTGGGGAGAATGAAGCTCCGAAAGGCAAAAACTCAATAATCCAAGACTGAGAAAAACCAAAGCGATGGTTCTCTCTGCTACCAATGACTCTCTAGCCTCAGAACAAGAGAAAATTTCTCTGGTAGGGATATTACCAAGTAGCCATGTTCTGCGTACAAAGACTACAAAATCCCAAGCCACTGCCAAAAAAGTCGAGAGGGTTAAGGCCTCCCTCACAGAGAAAAGTGGCAAAAATATACAAGTAGAAACAGTCCCAACCAGAAATGAGCGAGTAAAGCGATAACTATCAGACAAGTAATACAGTCGCATGAGTCAAAGTGCTTCCACTTGTGAAGAATTTAATTTCGAAAAAATATTATTATGTAGACGTGGAACCGCAAAAGCCTTAAAAACAAGAGATATAATTACAGCTCCACAAACGACATCAGACATGAACGTTGTGGAGGCTTCCGGAAGGAGTTCGGAAACTTTAATCCCAAATGAATCTTCTAATAGCACAGGAGCTGTGACTATCAAAGCCATTGAAATAGCACCCTTCGGACTCCAAAAGGATAAAATTTTCCTTTCTTCAGTGCTGACTGCTTTGCTCCTGAAAAACAAAGATACTGTAACTGGCCTAATAAGAACAACACCAACCCATGCGTACAGAGCAACAGGCAAATGGACAAAGAAGAGAGAAGGTTGCAAGCCCAGGCCAATCNCGAAAAACAGGATCGCCTCGCAAGCGATATTCAAAGACTCAAGCTGTTCAGAAAGAAATTCAATTTCATCTTCATTAGAATTCTTGCGATAAGATAGTGAAGTCGTTATGCCCATAATAAGAGCGCAAAGATAACCTCCCTGCTCTACAGCAAAGAAAGANATACTGTAGCCAATGAAAGTGAACGATACAGCAGCAAGAATCAATTGAGCTTTGGATTCCAAAAGGTAGCGAATAAAATAAGTCAGGAGAAAACCGAGCAACAAGCCACTCACCGACCCTATAAAAATTCCTCTAAGAATAGAGATCAAGAGGCTGGAATTGGCAAAGCTTGCATACTCAGGATTTAAAGCAAGCCAAATTAGAACAAGTATTTCAGCAACAGCAACAGAAATTGCAGCTGAAATAGAGGTTTCAACTTTAAATATATTTGACAAGACAGACCTGAAATCTTTTATTTTTTTAGATACAAAAACAAAAGAATTCCAGTCCTGTACAGCCAACGAAAAGACAGCCGAAACTGCGGTCAACCAAACAATATTAGAAGGAACACCAGGTCATGGTATGGGAATACTTTTAATGCTTGTATCATTATCTCTGTTTGTAATTGGATT
>FUFK010044291.1_pt1 | contig 10556 bp, 16 predicted proteins | sample 1021851 | NCBI WGS metagenome assembly FUFK01 (sample SAMEA51879418, study PRJEB19060) | metagenome
AGATAATTTTTATAAAATAGCTATAAAATATAAAGCTAATGATGTTTCTTTTTATATAGATGGTAGATTGCAAGGAACAGACACAAGTGCTACAATGCCTACAGGTTTAAATGTTTTGGCTTTTAGTGGTAGAAACGACAACTCTTTAATAATGACAGGTAACACTAAATGTGTTGCAGTATTTAAAGAAGCTCTTAGTGATACAGAATTAGAGAAACTAACAGGATACAACAACCACGAACTATATATGAATTATTACAATAGATTAAGCTATTTAGGTTTAGTAGAAGAATACAATGTAGAATCCGATATAAACAATTATATATTATGATACCAAGTTTATTACAAATACCAAGTTCTGTAAGCGATTCTAAGCTACATTCAGTTTTACCTAATAATGGTAAAGGCGATTTTACGTTTGATAGATCAACAGGCGCAACCAGAATTAACAAAGATGGCTTAATAGAAGAAGTAGGATATTTCTCAAGTGAGTTAGTACAAAACGGAGACTTTAGTGAATTAGGAAGCGAAAAAGCAACTAACGGAAACTTTGATAATGGCAGTACAAATTGGACTTTAATAGGGGATGCAAGTATTGGTAATGGTGTTTGTACATTTTTTGATACAGGCTCTAATACTAATAGTCAGTTAATTTCACAAACAGCAATATTAGCAAACAAAACTTACAAACTTGTTTTTGATGTAACAAGATATGTTGCAGGGTCAATACAAATAATTTTTGGTGGTGGAAGTTCTGTAAGCGTAAATATTACAGGGGGTGTTGGTACTTATACAGTTTACGTTGTTAATGGTAGTAGCACAACTTGGTTAATAAAAAGAAATGGTGGTTACCCTAACTTTGATTTTGATATTGACAACGTATCAGTAAAACAAGTTGACCCTAATGATAGATGGACTTTAGGAACAGGTTGGAGTTATGGAAATGGGGTAGCCACAAGAACTTCACAATCAGGTTCTTCTTCGTTAGGTGCTAATGGAACAACATTAACAGTTGGTAAAACTTACAAATGTAGTATGACAGTTTCTAATTATTCAAATGGAGCAGTAAGGTTTACGACTGATAGTCTTGGTTTTACTTTACATAGTGGAAACGGAACTTATACAGAAATATTAACCTCTACAGGAACTGCTTTTAATGTAAAAGGTAACGCAGATTTTGCAGGAAGCGTATCAAACATAAGCGTAGTAGAAGTACAAGGCGATAGACCAAGATTAAGTTACGATATAACAAATGGAGTAGTAGAAGATAAACCACATTTACTTTTAGAGCCGAGTTCTACGAATCTTATTACATTCTCAGACTTACTAAATAATTTTACAGGTGGTAGAGCCACAGTTTCAACAGTTTCTTTTTCCGCACCTGATGGCAGTTCACAAGCTATTTTGTTTGCAGCAGAATCAGGTACAAGTTCAACGCATAGAGCTTATTCAAACGAGATAAGTGTAACAAACGCTGCAAGTTATTCTGTTTCTATATTTGTAAAAAAAGGTACAGCAAAAAAAATAGAAGTAGGTTTTCCAAGCACATCTGAATTAAGCATAGGTTTTAACAGTGCTGTTTTTGATTTTGACAATGAAACAATAACTAATGGTAGTTTTGTTAAATATCCTAATGGATGGTACAGGTTAAAGATAAGCGATACTGTAAATGCTACAATTGCTGCAAGGTTATTTGTTTATGTTTATGATGCAAGTGGCAATAAAACATACTCTGCTGATGGTACAGAAAATGTTTATTTATGGGGTGCTATGGTAGAGCAACAGGCGTTTAGCACATCATACATACCCACAGCAGGAACAACTATCACAAGAGCTGCTGAAACTTGTAACAATTCTAAACCAAGTGTAAATAGTACAGAGGGTGTTTTATATNNNGAGATAGCTGCACTTGCAGATGATGGAACAATAAGAGCTATAACTATATCGGATGGCACAGTAAACGATTTTATAAGTATTAGATATTCTGTACTTGTAGATTTGATTAGAGCAGAAATAAAAGATGGTGGTGTGCAACAATTCTTTTTTCAAACAACTGCAAATGACTTTACACAATTTATAAAGTTAGCACTACAATATAAAGCTAATGATTGTCAATTATATATTAATGGAACACAAGTTGCAACAGATACATCTGCTACAATGCCAAGTGGTTTAGACAGAATAAATTTTGACAATGGCTCAGGAAATCAAGATTTCTACGGAAAAGTAAAAGGTTTAGCAGTATATAACGAAGCATTAAGCGAATCACAACTATTCCAACTAACAGGCGTAACAGCTACCTCTATATATAACAATTTTGTAACAAGAACAGGATCCTTTACAGTAGAAGCATTAAACGAAGTTAAAAAAGTAATAGATAATTTATAAGATATGGATATACCAAGTTTATTTATGATTCCCTCAGCAGTTAGTTCAGGCAAAGTACATTCTGTATTTCCTAACTCAACAGATGCTGATTTTGACTTTAATAGAGATTCAGATGCTACTCGTGTAAATAGTGAGGGTTTAATAGAAAGAGTAGGTTTTTATAGTGCTGAAAGAGTAACTAATGGAGATTTTAGTAGTGGCAGTTCTAATTGGAATATACAAGCAGGGACAGTAATTTTTAGCAATAATGCTGTAGAACTACAAGGTGCATCTATTATAAACCAATCAGGTGTTGCATCTCCAAGTTCATCAACATATAAAGTAACATATACTATAAAATCTACAAGTGGTAGCCCTGTTCTTAAATTATATAATGGCTCTTGGTTTACAGTAAACTCTACAGTTGGAACACACACAATAAGCTTTGTTCCTAATTCAGTAACTTTTTATTTAAGAAATGACAGTACAGGCAATATAACAATAGACAATGTATCTGTAAAAGAAATTCAAGGCGACAGAGCAAGATTAAATTATGAAATAGAGGGAGGTTTAGTAAACACAAAGCCATCACTTTTATTAGAACCAAGCAGAACAAATTTTGTTAATTCAAGTGAAAATGCTAATGGTTGGTCAGCCATAGATTCAAACATAACTAAAACAGATAATGCTATAATATCTCCTGATGGTTTAAACAATGGAACTAAATTAGAATCGCTTACAAACTCATCAGCTAATCAAATAGTAAATTTTGGCACGACATCATTAAGTGGTGTAAATGTCGTAGGTAAAACTTATACAGGCTCAGTATATATCAAACCTGTGTATTCATCTGATGTTGGTAAAAAAGTTACCTTTTCTATACAAAGAATTGCAGGTGATTTTGAAGGGTTGAGTGTAACTTTTACTATTGATTCTGCAGATTGGAAAAGATATGAAATGACTTTTACATATACAGGTACAGGTGCAGGTAATCAAACAGGCTCTAATTTTAAGATTTTAAAAGCATCAACTACTATTGATGATGTTTATATTTGGGGTGTAATGCTTGAAGAGGGAAGCTACCCAACAAGCTACATACCAACAAACGGAAGCGCACAAACAAGAGCAGCAGAAACCTGTAATGGTGCAGGTACATCTTCTATTCTACCAAGTGAGGAGGGAATATTATATGTTGAGGCTAAAGCATTAGTAAATGGAGGAGATAATAGAGAAATTACTATAACAAGTGGTGCTTCAACTAATATTATTAGATTAAGATATTCTTCTGATGTAAGTAGATTTCAAGCATTTATGCGAAGTGGTGGTGGAACAATACAAAGCCTATCAAGAACTGCAAAACCTCAAGATGTATATAGAAAAATAGCAATAGAATATAATTCAACAGAATTTGCTATGTGGATAGATGGTACAAAAGAAGCAACTGTTACAACAACAAGTACACCTATTGGTCTAAATGAATTAGAATTTGAATTAGGTGGTGCTTCTTTTTTCTATGGCAAGATACGAGATATAAGAGTATATAACACTAAAGAGATGACAGATTCAGAAGTAGATATATTATTAACTAAAATAACAAGTTAAAATGAAATATAAATTTAAAAGTAGAAAAGAAGCTCTACAAAAAGTAGATGCCTTACCTACACCTCACTCACATACGATCAAACACTATGCAGAGGAAGATCAGTATATAGTAGAGGTAGAATGGAAAGGCGAAGTATTATGGTCAAACAATAAAAAGAAAAAAAATGATAAAAGTAAGTAAATACGAATTTGCAAGTGAATCAGCAGCACAAGCAGCTATTGATAGTTTACCACACATTGAGGTAGAGGGAGAGAATGTACCTAACCACAAGCATACGATTGTAAAACTTGGTAACATAGTTATTGAGCAAGGCGAGTATGATGAGAACGGAGAAGAAACNCAAGCTCCTGTATTGTCAGAAAACTATCACGTTGATGTGTTATGGAAAGATATCCAAGTAGAAGATGAGGATGGTAATGTTAGTTTTGCACATCCANCAGGTTGGGCAGATGCAGCTATAGATNTNGATAGCGAGGGTATGCACGGATTTATGGGTGTATCGTACCAAGAAAACAAAATGTAATGGCAGATCTGAATCCTGAAAGTAAATTTAGTTTATCTTTAAAAGAGATTGTAGGAGCTGTAATAGCTTTGTCTAGTTTGTTTGGTATTTACTTTACTTTACAAAGTAGTGTAGCAGCTAACACAGAGGACATAGATGCGCTAAAAACAAACAGCGTAAACCCTGTAGAGTTTCAATATAAAGATGAACTTGTGAGAAGTACAATCCAAAGAGTTGAAGAAAAGACTGATGTATTGAGTGGAGATGTGAAAGAAGTCAAAGACCAGCTACAAAAGATTGATGAAAGATTATATCAAATTAGTAAACAAAGATGAAATGGAGTGTAACGGTAATTGCCCTTTTTGTAACGGTTGTTAATTTTGCTCAAACTGAATCTATTTCGATAGTACAGTATACAGCATCATTTGCAGAACAAGTAACTTTAGAAGATTATAAAGATTACAATAGTAAAACCTATTTTGTATCTAAATCTCCTGATGTATTTAAAAACATAAGATATTATCCTACTATTGTTTTATATAACGATGGTGAGGAAGAACTAAGAATAGAAAGTGGTATAAGCCTTAAATTACCTGAAGATTGGAAAGAGCAACTAAACGAACATATAGACTTGTTATTATCGCAACGCTTCTAAGTACGTTAAGTTTAGCACAAATAGGACAGGATAAATACTATCATTTTGGAGCAGGGGTAATAACAGAATATACAGGAAACAAATTAGAGTTTCCAATAGGTACTGCTTTTATGGTAGGTTTTGGTAAAGAAAGTTTAGACTATATACAATATGGTAAGTTTGACACAAAAGATTTATTAGCAACCACATTAGGAGGTTTTGCAGTATCACTAACAATAAAACTATTAGACAATGAAAAAAATAATAATCTTATTAAGTCTTATCGTAAGCATAAGCGCAAACAGTCAAGAAAAAAAAGAAAGTTGGCTAAAAAANNNATTTAAGTATTCTACTATATACGGAGCTTACTCACAAACAAATTCAATACAAGCACCACAAACATTTATTGTAACACAAGACAACGAGCTAATAGAGACTACTCGTAAACACCCATCGGATATGATGGTTACTTATGGTCTTAGAAAGTTAGCGTTTTTTCAATACGAAAATAGAAACAAGTTTTACGATGGATCAGAAAAGAATCAATCAGTAAAGTCAAACATAGGTGCTTATAAAGGTTTAGAGTACTTATACGAATACTCAAGAGGTAGACAACAGGGTAGAGAGTTTGACAATCAAGAAGTATTTGTAAGATATTTAGCTAAGTATTGGTTAGTAAAAGGCGAGTACCAGAAAAATGAACTAATCGACATAGACTATAAAAGCGCAGAGGTTAGATTTAGACTACCAATAGGTAAGAAACTAAGTATAAGTATTGGCTCTATATATAGAACTTACGAGAAAGCATACGGACATAATCCAATACAAAAATACTTAGAGGACAATGCTTGGTGGACATTAGCATACAATTTCGCAGAACATACAGATCAATTATATCAAATGGTAGATCCTTTTACAGATGAGGTGTTAGGCTACGATTACCAATGGTTTAATCAAGAGGGTAACTTAATAGCAGCAAGTGATGCAGACTATAGAAATGGTGTATTTCAAAACGTAGTAAATAGATATAACCAAGAGGAATTAGCACAGATAGGTAGCTTTGCAGATTTAGCTGTAGTTGCAGGTGTAGACTTTTACCACTATAAGAAAAACTTCTGGCTTCACTTATACGGTAACATACTAACTAAACATCAACTAATGAGTGGTGATGAAAGATACTCTTACAATAATTTTGTAGAGGGAGATTGGATAGACTACTCAGCAGGATCAGTATTCGGATTTAGAATAGGTAAAAACTTAGGAGTGTTTAGTGAAGTAACTTTACAAAGATATTGGGATAGAAACTTAAAAGAAATTAAAGTTGGACTTAATTATAAATTATGAGAGAAATCACAAAAATCATAGTACATTGTACAGCTACTCCTGAGGGTAGAGAAGTTGATGTAGAAGAAATTAGAAAGTGGCACGTTGAGGAAAGAGGTTGGTCAGATGTTGGTTATCACTTCCATATAAAGTTAGATGGCACTCTACAAGAGGCAAGACCAATAGAGAGAACAGGCGCACATTGTTCAGGACAAAACTTTTGTAGTGTAGGAATTAGTTATGCAGGTGGTATGACTAAAGATATGAAAGAAGCTAAAGATACACGCACAGAAGCACAGAAAGATGCCTTACTTGACATTTTACAAGAACTTAAGGAACAATATCCAAAAGCAAAAATATACGGACACAGAGACTTTAGTCCTAAGGCTTGTCCAAGTTTTGATGCGAGAAGCGAATACGAATTTATAAGCAACTGTTAATGGACTTTTCAATTATACTTTTATTACCAAACGGAATTAATTTAGGGTTTAATTATTTTCCTGCTGACACGGATCATAATTACGAGGAACTAAACATCTATTTATTAATTGTACAACTTAAATGGAGATTTTATTATGAGTAAATTTAAAAACAGTAAAATAGGTCAAGTATTGTTAGGAGCTGCAAGTATCTTAAATCCTACATTAGGAAGCGTTTTAAAGGGTGTTACAAGTCCACAGGAAGCGATTGCAGAGATAACTAAGGCTGATGCACCACAAGAGGATAAAATCAAGTTACAACAGCTAATATACGACCAACAAAACAAAGAAATAGAAGCTATAACTTCAAGATGGAAAGCAGATAGTATGTCTGATTCTTGGTTAAGTAAAAACGTAAGACCACTCGTTCTCGTATGGTGTATATGTATATTTTCTTTAGCAGGTATCTTAGATAGTATAGAAAGTGTACCTTTTCACATTAACGAAACTTGGAATGATACATTTGAGAAAGTAATGATGGCTGTGGTGTTAGCTTACTTTGGTGGAAGAACTACAGAAAAAGCTACAAGTTTATTTAAAAAGTAAGTTTGCTCTAATACGTAATACAATACGTAACTATAATACGTTTCTGTTGTTTAAGTGTGTAACACGTAACTATAACACGTATATAAGCAAAGTTAGTCTTTTTTTTTGTAAATTGCAATATGCCAAGAAAAATATCTCGTAAAGGACTTGTAAAAAAACTTGACAAAGTATTTAGTATCTTTATAAGAACAAGACACGCTAAAGAGAACTTAGTACAATGTGTAACTTGTGGAGTAAGGAAACATTGGAAAGAAGTAGATGCAGGACACTTTGTATCTCGCAGACACTACGCTACACGTTGGAATCAACAAAACGTACACGCACAATGCAAAAGCTGTAATGGCTTTCACGGAGGTCAAAACTACATAATGGGTAAATACATAGACAAGACATACGGAGAGGGTACAGCCGATGAATTAATCACTATGTCAAGACAAATAAAAAAGTTTACAGACCAAGATCTTAAAGATTTAATAGAACAATATTCCTAAATTTTTCCTTTGTTTTTAGAGGGCTTTACTTCGGTAAGGCTCTTTTTTTTTATACACATTTGTTTAAATCAAAATATTTTTTGTAGCTTTATGTAAAATTAATATTTATGGAAACACCAAAAGATCAGTTAATAGAATTGTATTATCAAAGAGTACAAGCTATGACTGAAAAAATTAATCAATTACAAAACCAATTAAATTATTATGAAAGGAACAATTAAATTTATCAATCAACAACCAGATGTCAATTTAGCTCACGGTACTTTTAAAAAGTATAAGGTTACATTTGATGATGGTAAAGAATATTCTTTTTTAGCAAAACAAGAATTTAAGAAACAAGTAGGACAAACAATAGAATACGAGGTAACTAACGAGCAATATCAGACTGCGAAGCTCTTATATACACAACCACAAGCTGCACCTAATAAAGATGTAACAATATCTAAATTAGCNTGTTTAAAGGCTGCTGCNGANTTTAANGCANGTAGACNNCAGTCAGACAGAGTNAGTGTNGTAGAGGATGCTAAACACTTCTATAATTGGATAATAAGTTAAATTATGGAAATAGTAAACGAAACATTTGAAAGCTATAGAGAAGAAGTTAATAGAATACACGATGCTATGAGACTACTAGTAAAATATAAATACAAAATTATAGATCTAGAAAATCAGCTTATCGATGAAACAAATATTAACCGACCTATAGAAAGAGTAAAAGGTAATGCTAGTTATAGCAGAATAGCAAAACATAATCGAGTATATTTAAATAAATAAAATGAAAGTAACAGGAAACATAGTAAAAATAGGAGATGTACAAAACATAAGTGCATCATTTAGAAAAAGAGAACTTGTAATAAAAACAGCAGAGCAATATCCACAATTCGTTTCAATAGAGTTTGTGCAAGATAAAGCAGGTTTATTAGATGCTGATTTTTGTAATGAGAATGCTTTAGTTGATGTATCGATTAACTTAAAAGGTAGAGAGTGGGAAAACCCACAAACAAAAGAAGTCAAATACTTTAATTCAATACAAGGTTGGAGAATACAAGAAGCTGTAGTGGAGGTAGCTGTAGAAGCTCAAGCTCCAGACAGAGATGATGATTTTCCATTTTAATTCATAGGGGGTTTCGTACCCCCTTTTTTTATGCTTATAAACTATTCAGANCATATAAATAAANTAAANGACTTNAGANANGGTAANANTCNNGAAGCCTTAAAGNTNGNNCACAAAGAGATAGATNNNTCNTTTNGNTTNGTNNCAGGNAATATGAATTTTATTTTAGGNCATAACAACGTAGGTAAGACACACTTNACGTTNTATCTNATGTTGCTTTACTCACTNAAACACAANATNAAATGGTTAGTATTTTCAAGTGAGAATGATCCTGTACAACTTATTAAAAAACTTATAGAATTTATAGAGGGCAAACCAATAAACAAAGTAGAAGAAAAAGACTACGAACAATCAAAAGACTTTGTATATAATCATTTTAAGTTTGTAGACATTAACAGACAATACACTTATAAACAACTATTAGACCTTGCTGAAAAACTCAAAGAGGCTTGGGATTATGATGGCTTACTTATTGATCCTATAAATTCACTAAAGAAAGAACTCAAAGACACTAATGGTTACGAGTACAATTATGTACAACTAACCGACATACGAATCTTTTGTAAAAAACATAACATTTCTACTTGGATATGCGCTCACGCAGTAACTGAAGCATTGAGAAGAAAACACTCAGCTAATCACGAGTACGGTGGTATGACACCTCCTCCAACAATCGGAGATAGTGAGGGTGGAGCTGTAAACGGAAATAGATGTGATGACTTTCTTATTTGTCATAGATACATAGCAAGTCCTGATGCTTGGATGTACACAAGATTGTATGTTGCAAAGGTAAAAGAAATGAGTTTAGGATATAAACCTACAAGCCACGAATCACCTATATTATTTAAGTCAATACTAAATAACGTAGGGTTTCAAGTAGGAGGTAAAAATTTAATAAAGTATAGAACTAAGAAACAACTAACCATTGACAACACTCGAAAAGATAGCAAGTAAACATAAAGATTGGTATAGAATCGTTAAATCATTTGGCTGTGAGGGAGACAAGTGTGAAGATATAGTACAAGAGATGTACTTAAAAGCTCACACTTTAATAAGTAATGGTACAGACATAAGTTACGGAGATGAAATAAACCATTTCTATATATACAGAATCCTAAGATCGTTGTTTATAGATTTATGTCGCAAAGAAGCGAAGATTACAAAAGTAAACGTAGAATATCTTGAGAGATTTGTAGAGGAGGAAGAAGTTAAAGAATACAAAGACATAGAGGGTAAGATGAAACAATTAGACAGCTTGTTAGATAAGGTCTATTGGTATGATGCTAAAGTATTCAGGATACTTACAGAAGAAAAGATGTCAATAGCTGAACTATCTAAGAAAACAGGTATCAGTTATTATTCGTTATATAATACATACAAGAACGTAAAATCATTAATTAAAAACAACATACAATGGGAGTAAATTATAGAAAATTATATGAAAAACACCACAATTTAAAAATACCAAAAGATTGGGAAATACATCATATAGACGCA
>FUFK010050817.1_pt1 | contig 10555 bp, 20 predicted proteins | sample 1021851 | NCBI WGS metagenome assembly FUFK01 (sample SAMEA51879418, study PRJEB19060) | metagenome
AGATGCACTTGCATTATCTGACCTAACTGAAAAAACTGCATCATCTGCTGTTCCTGTATGTACTGCATTTGTATAAAAAGCGGCAGTTGCATTAGTGGTGTTTGTTCCTGTTATTGCAAGTTTTCTTGATGCATGAGGGCTATCTCCTATCCCTAGATTTCCATCTATTTTAAAATTATTATAAAAAGTAACATTGCCATTATACTCCAAAAGCATACGAGTAGCATTTGCTCTTTTATCTTTTAAATAATAATTATCTCCTGTAACTCCATGGGTAAATGCTGTTGTGTTATTGCTTCCAGTAATTGCAAGTGCTTCAGCATCTCCTGTTGGAGTTTTTATATCTAAAGCATAGCTAGGAGACAAACCTACCCCTACTCTAGAATTTGTGGTATCTACTATAAATACATCACCACCATCTGANGCTTTGCGTACNAANAATGCTTCTGTATTNGTTATTTCTACAACTTGNGTACCCTGATACTATTTCATCNAANCTNAGTGAACCACCACCNGATACTTGAAGGTCACCNNNTACTACTAAATCNCCATCTATTGTACCACCATTGCCAAAGTCCTCAACTATGGCTTTTAACATTGTACTTTGCATTTAAACCTCTACTATTCTTACTGCACCAGTAGTAGTACTGGTTGAATTATAATTGAAATAAATTGTGTTGCCTAATGCCTTTGGTATGGTAATAAATGTAAGTGTATTTTTTGGCAACAAAAGATCATTACTAGCATTTACATTAGTTTCAGATGCAGTAAAATTAAAATATATTTCTACTGCTGAATGAACACCTATTGTNTTTGAACTGCTTGATAATAGTTTGTGGGTTGTATTATTTACATCTNNTGAACTTCCTGCTGTTCCAGCGGTTGCTACTGTCCAGCTTCCTCCAACTGTTGTATTTAGTGCTTCTTGTACAGAATATTTATGTAGGTCTGCCATTTTTCCTTCCTCTCTAAGCTAATGACAAAGCATGAATGAGATCGTACTTTGTATGATTATTTTTTCTTTTTTGTAACTTTCTTAGCTACCTTCTTAATTACTTTCTTAACAGATGCCTTTTTAACAGGCTTTTTATAGGGTGTAAGGTTGTTTTCACTCATTACCCTTATATACCCTTGACTTTCAAGTTCCATGAGCTTTTCAGGGTGTTTTTCAAAAACAAAATCTTCAAGCCTTTCCATTCTGTTAGTTTTTAATTGAATCCANTATTGCATAAAAATCTCCTAATAAATAGGGAGGCAGATAACCACCTCCCTAAATATTTTACTTTTAGTCTTTGTTCCTGATTTTGACACCTCTTTTATTATCAGTATCATCTAATCTTTTAACACCATAGACTGTATCAGCGACAACCTTCATACCGAGTGCATCGATAGAATATTCTGACTGCACCCTTACTTCTTGTTGTACTGCACATACNGCGGCAGACTTATGAAAAATCACTCCACTAATGGTATTTGCATCTCCACCAGTTGAAAGTGTATTACTCATATAAACATCCACACCATAAAGTGAACCAACTAAACCAGTTCTAAGACCTCTATTTCCTTCACCTACTGCATCATTTCTAATGAAGTATTGAGCGATTCCAGCAGAAGGATTTAGAATATCTGCAAACAATGTAGGATTAACTACTAATGCACATTCACCATCCATGTAAGGAATATCATTCTCACCTAATGTAGCAAGTAGTGACTCAAANTCAGCGGCAGTTAATGTATCATCTGCGGCTAGGTTTAGTGAATCTTCAAGGTTTGATAATTCTGAAAAAATATCAGCATCAAGCTGTCTAGCAAGAGCTTCACCCATCATTCTAGCATACTTTTCAACTAAGTCTGCTTCTGATTGGATCATTAAGACATCTTCGAAGATTTTAGCCACGTACTTGTGTTTATTTAATGCAAGTTGTGTTTCTGTTGTAGCAGTTGCATCATAAGAAACATCTGAACCAGCATCTTTATCATCTGCACTTATTAAACTAATTTCTGGAACATGAACAACATCTCCAAAACCTTTTGATCCTACTAGNGCAGAATAATCTTCTATAAGACCCCTGAACACACTTTTGCGCTCAAAGAATTTATAGATTCCCTCACTCCAGATTTCCGGTATAAAATGCTGATCAGTTGTAGTGGTACTTGCAGTACCCTGATAATGTTTAGCCATTTTCTATTTACCTTTTAACATAGCTTTGCAAGATTTCACCCCAGTTAGCCCTCCTTTCCTCACTAGTCATATCTACCCAGTTTTTATTTGTTGGGTTAGTAGCCCTAGCTGGTGTTGAGCTAGTAGAAGCAACTTCCTGCTTTTCTGTTTTAAATTTATTAGATACAGTTTCTATTAAACTAATATCTGCATTTTGTAATTGATCTTTTAAATCATCATCTAAGGAGTCTAAAAGCTTTTCCCTTCTNGTGTTTTCCATGTTCTTTAATCTTTCATAATCAGGCATCAAGGCATCTAGCTCAGTCTTGTACTTATTNGCTAGTTCCTTATGCTCATTATTCTTGATCATTTTTNCTTCTTTATCTTTTTCTATCTGAGCTTTTAGTTCTGCATACTTAGATTCAATTTCCTGCGCCCTGTTTCTATACTTCTTGCTTTCTGCAATTAAAGACCCAACTTCAGGGTTGGTTGGTTCTTGGTTCTGGCTATCAGTTGCCACCTCTTGTACATTATCTTGTACTGCTTCTGTTGTAGTTTCAGACATACTGCCTTCCTCTTTAGTTAATTAAATTTATATTAATGTTGGTTTTTTTAAAATACCCATTACACATTTAAATCAATTATAATATCTTTTTTACTAAACTTTACTATTCTGTCATCTATAATCTTTTCAAAATATTCTTTTACAAAGTTTTCATTTTTATCATTAAGACCATAAACATTTCTACCATTTTTGGCATTGCCTTCAAACTTTAATCCATCCCTATAATTTAACTCTACACTATTAGAAGTCGCTCTTTGTGCCTTTAATGAGTTAAGCATTACCCCTGTAAGCCTTAAATTGGGAGGTGATACTTGTTTATTAGCTTGTACACCTTTTGGTGTAGCCCTTCCTTTTTTCTTTTTATTNAAATANCTATCTATAAANACAGTTCTTCTTTTATCACCTTTTCCAATTCTTCTAAATCCTACATCTGCACCTTTTTTAGAATATGNAGGAAAGTCTTTTGTAAAGCCATCACCATCCTGACTTATACCCTTGTCTGTATCTTCAAGTATTCTAGTAACTAGCTTACCACCTAGTATTAACCAGTCTTTTGCTTTTTGTTTTGCTATATCATCTGCTTTCATTACTTTACTTCCCAACTATGACGGCAGTTGAAACCACCTCTAAAACCAAATTGTGTATCTGAGTCTAATACTTGCTTTTCAGTATATCCATTTGGAGGCTCATTCTCTTTTGTAAATCTACAGCTATCCCTAGTCTTAGAATCTAACGGTCCAAAATATGTCCATCTTACATTAAGACCTTCAAATACTTTATACCTTGCTGTATCATCAAATGTCTTAATACTTGTATAGGTAGCTGTATTTAATTGATAGTCTGCTAATGGTATTCCTTCAAGTGCTGATATAGTGTCATTTATAGAGACCCCAGCATAAAGGTTTTGAAATATTGAGGTAGTTAATCTATTAGAATAAGCCCTAGCACTTCCTAAAAGTTCTGCTGTATTTAAATCCTTTAATGTTTCCAAGCCTTGTAGCCCAGCCCCACCTAAAGGTGTAAGACCTCTTCTAGTAGCTTCTGCTACAGCTTGAGCAAGTATCTTTTCATATTCAGCATCTAGATTGTTTAGTGCATCACCATAACCCTGATCAATTATTTCATTAAAAAGATTTAACTGACCAACTGCTGTAATGAGTTGGGAATCAGACATTGCACCTAATCCCCTTACAACAGTTCTTAGCCTTCCTTGAAACTTTCTTTCTAGTTTTTCTATGTCTTTTACAAATGAATTAACTGCTGGTTGGACTTGTGCCATTTAGTATTCTTTGAAATGCTGATTGTGGTTGCTGTGAATTTGCTACTGTTTGATTTTCTTGCATGATTCCTGATAGTTTCATTTCAAGTTCTTCATCACTCATATCAGGATTATAGTATAATAGTAAATCTTTTTGGCTAATTATATTATTATCTAACTTCCATGAAAGCATTTCACGCTCTTCTTTTGGTGACATTGGGAAGNTTACTTCACCAAAGTCTACAGAATATTCTTCAGGTAAGTTTAATACATTATGCACTTCTAATATTCTTCTATCTATTTCATATCTNTGATGCTCAAATTCTCTAAATACTGGCACATCACTTTTTCTAGTTTCAAGGTTTTCAATNTCCATAATTCTTAATGCTTCACCAGAAGGTGCATTNCCNCCTGATTCACCCCACCTAATTCTTAGCTGATTGTTTTCAGCAACCTGATTAGCCATAGACTTTACTGCTTCAATCATTTCTACAAGGCTACCACTTGGGCTTACATAGTTGAAAGATGCCCCTTCAGGAAGTATATAGGCATTGTCGATACCAGCAGTAAGTTTGCTTTGNCCTTCTTCAAGTCCTGTAAATACTGGCTGACCTAATCTGAACCTTACTGACAAAGCTATTTCAGTCATAGCTATGGCAATATGAAGCCCAACCCTAGTCACATCGTAGGATGCTCTATTAAACATTACCCTTGAGATAGGTACAATACCATAAGGGTTTACCATGTCTAAGTTATCTTTTACAGGATACCTATTACCTTTTTCATCATATTCAAAGTGCATACCCTCTACACCATCCCTATCTTCAGACCAGAATACAAATCTTTTCTTAGTTACATCCATGCTTTCTATTTCATAGCTNTAGGCAAATGGTTCTGTATCTCCATGCACATAATANTCTTGTACATTNGGNAANACTTCATATTCTAGCCTTCCCCTTCTTTCATTGTACATTGACTTCATATAGCAACANCCTAACAGCCATGCAAGTTCAGACACTTCCCTTACTTTAGAATTTAGTCTATAAGCCAGTTGGTTATAGTCATCATTTACTTCACCATTAATAAACCTTTGTGCTGAATCTCTATATATCATCATCCTAGCTTTGCTGAATCTTGGTACACAAGACCCAATAAANGGAGGNACTTGACTTAATGANTCACTNGCAAACCACGGTTCAATATGNTTATCAAGATTANTNTTATAATAAAAGTCTAGTGACTCCATCATATTGTAATCCTGTTGGGCAAGATAATTCTCTCCTGCATCCATTACACTTTTTAANACAGCCTGTTCTGATAAATCAGGAATCAGAATCTTATTAACACTCTTACCAAAATTGAACATATCAACCTCTTACCATTTTTTNGTTGTTCCNATCATTCTTCTNATNGGAAACTTGTATTCTATTCCATACGAACACGCATCNAGTGCATGAGTTAGTTCCATGTTATCTTTAGCTAGTCCGCCTTTTTTGTCCCTTTGGCATTGCTCTAAATCTTTTACAAGGTATTTACATTTAGGATCAATAGTCATTCCTATTTTTCCTTCTGCATCCTTTAATTTTCTATTTAAACTATTTAGCCTGTCTATATGGCTAGGGTGTCTATTCTTTACCCTGATAATAAAACCATGATCTCTTAATATCTGATGGTCACTCCTTCTGCTAGTCGTAGACCTATTCTTTCCAGCAGGATCAGGATAACACTCTATGTTAGGTGCTATTTTTTTCATAGCCATAGCTAGTTCATCTGTATTGCTATTCTTTAGCCTTACTTCTTCATAAAAATGTATTGTGCCATCAGTAAACTCAGAACAAAGTACAGCAGTATTATAATCTACATTATGGTCAATTCCCCACCATAACTTATTAGATAACTGCTTTGCCTTTACACAATGTATCTGCCTATCAAAGTTCCATGCGGCTCTGTTGCCTGTTGTTTCAAATGACCCTTCAAACTCTTGCTTAAATACTATTTCATCCATAGTTCTTTTGGCAAGATTGATTTCTTTTTCAGATACAAAGCCACCTTCTAATGTTGTAAACTGCCATGACTTCCATTCTGGTTCTGATTGACCTTTCATGTATAGATCATACATAGCATCATAACCATTAGGTGTACCAATAAATAAACACTTACCTTCTGTTGTGGCTAACATAGGCATTATAATTTCTTCCCATACATGAGGCTTTATATATGCCATTTCATCCATTACTGCTCTTGTTAATTCCACACCCCTCAAATTATTTTCATTATCAGCACCCTTAACTGATAATTCAGCACCATTATTAAACACTACACTCATTTCAGATTCATTTAGTTTAGCATCATGAAACCCTGCAAACATCTGCCTGAGTATAGGAAATACTATCATCTTACCCTGTCTATAGGTAGGAGTAATAAACCATCTTCTTTCATTAGATTCAAAGGCATCTTTCATCAGGTACATTAAACTTAATACAGTCTTGCCCCACCGTCTGCCACATACTAAAACTTTAAACCTAGATTCATCAGCAAGGATTTGCTTTCTAGTATTATCTAAAGTCCAATTAATCATCCAAAGACTCTTTTAAATAATGCTCTTGGGACTTTCTTGCCTTGCTTATATAGTCTTTGCATCCTTGCAATGTCTCTAGCCCTTTGTGATCTTTTAGCACCAGTAGTACCAGTAAGATATTTCTTAGGTACTGTCTTATAGGTCTTATCTTTAGCCACCCTTCTATTCATCTTCTTCTTCTTCTTTCTCATGTACCTACCTTTTTCATAGCTATCTTATGAGACTGTGTAAATGTTCTGCCCTTTCTCATAGCAGTTACCATAGCCCTTAAATGCTTTCTTGTATGATGCTTTGAATGTCTAGCCATTGCCATCTGTTGCCTCTTAGTTAATCCATCTACACTTACACCCTTAATCTTCATTTCTTCCTTCTTCTTTTCCTTTCTTTCCTANCTAATATAGGATCATGNTTAATTCTTTTCTGTCCCTTTACTATCTTTATAAATGAATTAACCCTAGCTATACCCCAGCTACTAGGTGTCATCCCTTTCCTAGTGCCACTACTTACTGCGGCTCCTAAACCTCTTTTATATACCTTCATCAAAGATGATTTAGATATTTTATGCTTTCTTGCTAATGCTCCTAGCCTTGTAGATACTGATTTTCTTTTAGCCATCATCTATTACCATTACTTGTATTGGTTCTGATTTAGTTACCCTTTCCTGCCTGTCTAATGCTTTACCCTCCAACCTTTCTACAATAAACTGTATAGCCCTNAGATCACCTCTTTCTGCTAACTGAAATAGCTTAGACACNACTACTTCCCTTCTTTCTTTNTCACCTTTCTTNGTNAAGCTAAATTCTTTTATNAGATCAGTATAGGCATTTCTTCTACCATTAGGGTTTCCAGATTGTCCTTTCTTCCATCTATATTCTTTACCAATCTCATTNCCCTTTTGGAACTGACTCCCCTTGTTTTCCCCTTGTTTAGTCATATTCTACCAATGCCATTACATAAGCCTTATTTAACTTATCTATTAGTTCTTTTACTTTGTGGGTGTCTATTTCAAACACATCAAACTCTAGCCTGTAATTGCCTGTAGTCTTTAGATTTCTTATGCCTACTAGCTCAGTAGTAAGCACAATACCTTTATCTTCTTTTGACAATTTTTCTAGTCTTTTTCTTTTTCATTCCTTTAGATTTCTTCTTTTTCTTTTGTCCACCATAGTGATAAGGCATAATAGTCTCCTTGTTTTTTATGCTTTATAATTTAGATAAATGTTTATATAAAGTAAAATACTGATTAAACCCTTATTTGTATCTTTTTGGGTCTGAATAGTATATGAAACAAAAAAGCCCCAGAATTAACTGAGGCTTNTTTTNNCTTATTAGTGTTATGTATTTATTAAATACCCTCCATACCAAAGTGGCTTATTTTACCCATACCTGATTTACTTTTNAGNGTTATAGNTTCTTCTTCTTTTCTATCTTCTATTTTACCAGAATTATCATTAAAAAACTTTTCAAATTTATCATAAACATAATAAGCAGACTCATGTATTTGATTATAGTCAAAGTGTTTAAATTCAAAACCAAACCTTAAATCTTTTGTTACATCTTCAATGGTCATGGTATCTTTTGCACTTTCACTTTCCCAAATTGAAATCTTTATTTCATCACTTACACCATGCTCACAAACAAAAACATTTATACATTTTTTTGAAGGCATTTTATTTGAATATAAAGTTTTTTCTTTTATATAAGTAATAACTTCCATAGANAANACTAANCCTCTTTCCCTTCCATTNTATAAAGTTCTTGTTTGNAAATCAGCACCTATATATTGTTTTACATCACTATCAAAAGGTAGAAANTCAGGNTCAAGNTCATTTAATATTTCTGCTACCATGTAAGCACATNTACTTACACCTAATTTTAAATCTGATATTTTATTCATTTTTTACCCCTTATTTATTTTTATGCTATTAGTATGTGGATCTAAACTAAAAATACAGTTCTTAAACACTTCTGGGTTATTTATTCTTGTAGATTGTAGGCTAGAAACTAAAGCCCTGTATTCCTCTGCCTCATCTTTTTTATATGAAATAAATACCTCGTTAGCAGTACCCCACATTTCCCAAGGGCAAAACTTAGTGTCCATTATATATTTATTTATTAATCTTAACAAGTTCATTTTTTACTCCTTTATTATTGTTTTAATATTCACAACTAAATATATAACAAAATATTATAANGTCAAAGGGTTTTNTAAGGGTTTATATAGGGTTTAATATTTCTTATATTTTTCTGATAGTATNTTNGGTACTGCATTTATCCATTTGATACTGTGATGTATTCTTTTATGATTTGCATTTAAAACTTTTATTTTAATTGAACTGGGTGAGCATAAAACTGAATAAAAACTTTTTACATAAGTTCCATAATTAAGATATACAGTTGTCATCCCTTCTTTTGTTTTCTGAGTTTGCTTTTGAACCAATGATGCTAAATGAGTAGTAAAAAACAAATGTCCTATACTTCCTAAATAAACATAAGTTGTTACATCTTCATTTATTTTACCTAAAAAATTAAAAGGTTTATCTGTAGAACATACAAAGCTGTTCATTGCTTTTCTTTTTAGACCTCCTTTTATTGCAAAAACATTTTCTGCACCTCCAATAAAATCCCCACCTTGTGCTAATGCTAAAGATGTTGTAGGTGTATTTGATACAAAGTTTACCATACTATTAAATATGTGATCTAAATTTTTAACTGATTCAACAGCTAACTTATTATCTTTAATAGTTCTATACTCAAAAGCTCTATAGTCATCATCTAACTGTATAAAATATTTATATCCTAGTTTTTTAGCAATGTAAAAACAGTAATTTCTTGCATAGACTACTGTATTTGTATTTTTAAAATTATCAAAAGTATCAAATGTTTTTGAAATAGTATTTTTATTAAAAACTAAAACATTATTAAAGTTTTTTTTATATTTATTTAATGTTTTATCTTCATCATCAACTATTAAAAATATTTTTCCAGTATATCCTGAATTTTTTAATGTTTTTATTGTTAAAACATAATCAGGTCTGCCACTAGTAAGAATAAATACACAATAATTATTCTTCACCATATTCTTCCATATATCCTTTTTTTATATCTTCTGATAAACTTACATAACCATTTACTAATGCTTTTTCAAAATCAATGATAACTAATGCTGATTCTTCCATAAGCTCCTGAACTTCCTTTGATGAATGTGCATAATAATCTGCTATCTTTTCATAATTAAATACAATGTGCCTTGTAGATGCTTTGATAAGAAATTGTTTTTCTTCTTCAGGTATATCTGAATTTTGAATATTTGCAACCAGCTTATCATGTTTTTCTTTATCATAAAGCTCTAATACATGAGGCTTTTTATTTCTTGGTTCATATAAAGGTACTTGTATTTTCTTAGTATATTTTTCATCAGATTCTTTTTTGCCTTTAAATAATGTAAACTGTTTCATTCTAATCCTCTACATACTGGACACATCTTTTCTTTTTTGCCTATAGAGGGCATGACTTCTTTTGGATAATATATATATTTTTTAATATGTATATACTTTGAGACTATGCCCCAAACATTGTTACATGATTTACATTTAAATATAGTTTTATCCACTTTATCTTTTACTGCTCTTTTTGTATATAGTCTCCAATATTCAGCCTTTGGGTCTTTCAAAGTCTTTCTGTTTATATAATCTATTATATGTTCAGACTTTTTCTGGCACATACTCTACCCTGCAACAGCTTGAACCTTCTTTTAATTGAAACTTATTAGGAAATTCTCTAGCCCCACACTTACTACAATAAGCATTAAAACCTTGTCCTGATGATAATTTTTTAAATTTAGATTCAAAAGAATCATTAGCTTTTTTACCAGTCTTTCCCCATTCAATATTATTATCCCTCCATTTTACTAATCTTCTTTTAATATCAAAGGTTTTCTGCATTTCAAACTTCATCTTTTTACCACCTTCATTAGATTCAGTCCAATAATAA
>FUFK010720882.1_pt1 | contig 10554 bp, 10 predicted proteins | sample 1021851 | NCBI WGS metagenome assembly FUFK01 (sample SAMEA51879418, study PRJEB19060) | metagenome
AATTTTTGATACGCATTTTCAGGTAATGTAAGAGAGGGTGCTACAACAACAGATTCACCAGTATGTACACCCATAGGGTCAAGATTTTCCATTGAGCAGACAATAATTGCATTATCATCTATATCTCTAAGAACTTCAAATTCGAATTCGAGCCATCCTAAAATTGACTCTTCTACAAGTAACTGCTTTACAGGAGAAAGCGCTAATCCACGTCCAGAGATAATTTCCAATTCATCTTTTGTGTATGCAATACCTCCTCCAGTTCCTCCTAGGGTAAAAGCAGGTCTAACAACTACCGGGTAATTTAATTTTTCAGCCAATTTAAGAGACTCGTCTATTGTGTGAGCAATTCCGCTTTTGGCAACAGGTTCTCCAATTTCTTCCATTCTCTTTCTGAATAGATCTCTATCCTCTGCCATTTCAATCGATTTTAATGAAGTTCCAAGAATCTTCACGCCATATTTGTCCAAAACACCTTTTTCGTAAAGTCCGACGGTCAGATTTAGTCCAGTTTGACCTCCCATTCCCGGAATTATTGCGTCAGGCCTTTCTTTTTCTATTATTTTCTCAACTGAATCAATAGTCAAAGGTTCAATGTATACGATGTCTGCGGTGTCTGGGTCAGTTTGAATTGTAGCAGGATTTGAATTAACTAATACTACTTCGTGTCCAGCTTCTCTTAATGATGAGCAACACTGGGAGCCAGAATAATCAAACTCGGCAGCTTGACCAATAATTATAGGTCCTGCACCAGGGACAAGAATTTTCATTTTATTCATTGATCATTTCTCCCACTTTCTCAAATAAAACATTTGCATCCATAGGTCCTGGTGCTGCCTCAGGGTGAAATTGGACTGACCAACAATTCTTCACACTAATTCCTTCACAAGTTCCATCGTTTAGATTTACAAAAGTCTCACGAACTCCCTTTGGTAAATTATGTAGGGCAAATCCATGATTTTGTGATGTAATGTACACGTTTTCAGTTCTTAAATGTTTGACAGGTTGGTTTCCTCCACGATGCCCATATTTGAGTTTGTAAGTTTCTCCACCCAATGCTAAGCCTAATATCTGATGTCCAAGACAAATTCCAATAGTTGGAAACTCTTTGATAAGCATACCAATGTTTTCTACAACAGGTTTCATCTCAGGATGATCTGGATCGCCTGGTCCATTGCTCATGAAAATTAAATCAGGTTTAGTATTACGAATTTCCTCAACACTGTAGTTCCAAGGNACTACCGTNACCTTGTTCTTTTTTGCCAAGTTAGTNACTATTGATTTTTTTACTCCCCAATCAAAAAGTGTAACATTAGGACCTTTTTTTCCTTCTTTGTACACCTTTGTTGTTGAAACCTCAGCTACAAGATTAGAGTCAGAAGGCCACTTCATTTCTTTGGCTTTTTCAACTCCTTGTTCAGGAGTCAATTTGCCATCTGTGCATAATATAGCTCTTAGTGTTCCCGATTCTCTTGTTATAATAGTTAATTCTCTCGTGTCTATTCCTTCAAGTCCCGGTATTTTTTCTCGTTTTAGCCATTCATCAAAATTCTCTTCGCCTTGGTGTGGAAAACGGCACCATTCTTTGACAATACATGCTTTAGTTTGGATCTTATTAGATTCATAGTTTTCCATATTGCATCCGTAATTGCCAATTTGAGGAAAAGTGAACATTAAAATTTGACCCGCGTAACTGGGGTCTGTAAGAGCTTCTTGGTAGCCCGTCATTGATGTATTGAAAACNAGCTCTCCTTCAACTGTATCTTGATAACCAAACGAGTCACCAAAAAAAACAGAACCGTTCTCTAGTGCAATCCATCCCTGCATCTAGGTAGAACTAGTTGAAAGGGGGCTTAAAACAGGAACGGTTACAAGCTCTCGAGGAAAGCCTGTTCTGTGAAGTGTAATTTAGAAGGAACGACAATGCTGTGTGGTTCTTTTCCGAGATCTTTATTTGCCAAATATTTTAATTTTCCATACCATAATTTTTGATCTTCTCTACCTACTCTGGCAGCTGCTGCAACCATCGTATTCTTTTCTATTCCAGCTTCAATCATTTGTTCTGCGGCTTGAGATGCATTCATGTATTTTGGATCTTCATCAGGATTATCAGCTTTAATATCTAGTAAAACCAACGAATGATTTCCGTTTTTCATATTGGTTTTTATCTTATCTATTGGGCTGAGTGGTTTGTAATTACCTTCCGGTAATACTAATGTAGCCACAGGTCCAAAATTATAATGTTGAAGACCCAAAACTCCAGCTACAGCAGTAAGAACTGATGCGTTGTGTATAACTTGACATTCAACACCGTTTTTTTTACAGTCTAGAACTAAACTAACGTGAGTTGTTGCAGACAAAGCATCACCCACAATGAGAAGGGAAACATTAGTTTCTTTAGCTAAATCTATCAGTTCTTTTGGCTCTTCCACTTGGTTACGAGAAAGATGTATAGGTTTTCTCCGTGATTTCATTTCAATCCACTCTAATGTTTCATAGTGAATTGGAGAAGTATACGTTTCATAGAATATATGTTCCGACATACTCAATGCTATTACTCCATCCATGGTAATCGAATTTGGCCCTCCGAGTCCTAAGCCAATAATAGTTAACATGATAGTCTTATTTGCGCCTCTCTTAATTAGTTACTGTGGCGTTATACCAAAAAATCTTGGAAATTAATACATCGCCTAAGTCTTTCCTAGATATCACGGAGGATGTTCAGACACTTGTATCTGAATCTGGATTAGATAAAGGAATTTGTAATTTATTTATCAAGCACACGAGTGCTAGTTTAGTTATTCAGGAGAATTATGACCCTTCTGTAAGACAAGATTTTGAAACTATTTTTTCTAAATTAGTACCTGAAGACTTTCCTTATGTTCATAATATGGAAGGTAAGGATGATATGCCAGCACATATTCGTTCAGCTCTAACAAGTACTTCAGAGAGTATTCCGGTAGCTGATGGTGAACTTTTATTTGGTACTTGGCAGGGCATATACATCTGGGAACATAGAGACCAAAGTCATAATAGGAAAATAGTAGTTAGCATAATAGGTGATTATGGAGTTTAGTCAATATAAATCAAATGCAATGAAAAAGCTCGAGCATGCTCTATCTGAAGGTTTAGTAGATGAGGGTGCTATCTCAGTCATCAATTCTTTTAATTCTCATCCAGACATATTTACAACATCCAGTTGTGCAGGAAGAATACAGCTAATTATTCTCCCTGATATAGGACGTAAAGACTCTGTTCAACGCAGAAAAACTTGGCATCGTGAAGTTACTTCTGAGGAAATCAGGAAAGCTATATCTGAGTTTGATATACCAGATAATTCTATCGTAATTTTGCAGACTCAATCACCTATTTTCCACATTTCTTGTCGAACAGTGGAGCTTGCAATAAAATTAAGAGGTATTGTCCATGGACAAGGATGGAAATATTCATCACTTATTACAGGAAATGATGAAAAGTGGAATGTAGAAATTCTATCTGCGAACCGAATTGATAATTTACTTTTCAGGAAAGGCCTAATTGATATGCCTGACAAAGAAAGATTAAATTTTATTGTTGAAGAATCTAATAAAATTTTAGTTAAAGCTCAAGCAAGGCTTGAAGCTTTAGAATATATACCGTCAGGTTTACAGTAATTGTATGAAAGCATTCTACTTCGAAGAGCACGGCGAACGAGATGTATTGCAATATGGAGATTTGCCTGATTTAAAAAATAAAGAAAATCATGTTTTAATTAAAGTTGAAGCNTGCGCTCTAAACCATTTAGATGTCTGGATTCGTAAGGGTTGGCCTGGTCTAAATTTGNAAATGCCTCACATTGGAGGTAGTGATGTTTCTGGTACTGTTGTTGAAGGTAGTGGTTCTTGGAANGAAGGAGACAAGGTTGTTGTTGATCCAGGTATATCAACTAAAGAAGATTCATGGACTAAAAAGGGATANGATAGTATGAGCCCAGGCTACAAAATTCTTGGTGAGCACATCAGTGGAGGTTGTGCTGAATATGTTTGTGTCCCTTTGGAGAACGTTCACAAACGTCCAGATGGTTTGACAGCAAGTCAGGCAGCTGCACCCCTCCTCGCAGGTTTAACGGCCTATAGAATGCTTGTAGCTAGGGCAGGTATAAAGAAAGGTGATGATGTCCTTGTTATTGGATCTGGTGGAGGAGTAAACTCTTTATCGATTCAGATTGCAAAACATTTTGGAGCTAATGTTCACGTTGTTGCGGGCGGTTCAGAAAAGAAGAGGAAGGCTGAAGAGTTAGGCTCTTCTTTTGTTGTTGACTACAAATCTAATGAAAATTGGCACAAAGAATTGTTTCCAGTTATCGGTAGGAAAGGCTACGATATTGTAGTTGATAATGTAGGAAAGCCTACTTGGTCTCGTTCAATTAAACTTGCCGGAATGGGTGGCCGAATAGTTACTGTTGGAAATACTAAAGGCCCAATTGCTGAGACAGATATTCGTTATTTGTTCGCTAAGCAATTGTCAATTCTAGGCTCAACAATGGGTTCACACTCAGATTTTGCTGAACTGTTAAAGTTGATGAATTCAGGTGCAATTAAGCCAGTAATAGATTGTGAAATTCCTCTTTCTGAAGGTGTTAAAGGTCATCAAATATTAGAAGAAGGAACTATGTTTGGTAAAGTAGTTCTTATTCCAAATTAAGTAAAATTTTCTATTTTTTCTAGTAGTGATGGCAAGCGTACCGGTTTAGTTTCATATTCGTCACAACCTCCGTCTAGTGCTTCTTGCCTATGCTCAGCCATAGCGTTTGCGGTCAAGGCAATTATAGGAATATTTGTAGTATCCGGATTCTCTTTAATTTCTTTTGTTGCTTGCATTCCATCTTTAACTGGAAGGCCCATATCCATCAGAATAACGTCAGGAGATTCAGAAATGGCCATGTCAATCGCTTCCTGACCATCCATTGCAAAAACGATCTCATAGCCTTTTTTAGTTAGCCTACGACTTAACATATCCTTATTCATTTCATTGTCTTCAACGAGTAATATTTTTGTCATTTTTCTACCTCTGTTACNACCACAGGTATAGTGATTGAAAAAGTTGTTCCCTTGCCTTCCTCACTTTCAACTTCCATTATGCCTCCCATCATTTCAGCTATTTTCTTACTTATTGGGAGTCCAAGACCTGTACCTCCGTAATTTTTAGAAGTTGATGAATCGGCTTGGGTAAACTCTTCGAATACTTTACCAAGTTGCTCGGGACTCATCCCAATACCTGTGTCACTCACAGCGAATCTAATTTGATCTCCATAATTGGATATTCTGAGTGTGATCACACCATTCTTAGTAAATTTAGCTGCGTTGCTAAGCATATTGAATAGTATTTGTCTAAGTTTTGTTTGATCGTTAGTTAGATTTTTAATATCATCGGGTTTTTCAACAACGAATTTATTCTGGTTCTTTTCAATAAGAGGCTTTGCTGTCGCTTCAATCTGGTCCAAATGCATGTTGAAGTCAAATTCTTCGATGTACATTTCCATCTTTCCAGCTTCGATTTTTGATAAATCTAAAATTTCATTTATCAAGCTTAGTAGATGCTCGCCAGAAGAATGTACCTTACTTAGGTCTTGCACATAATTATCCAGTTCATCGTCCTCAGCCTCTTCCATCAACATCTCACTGTAGCCAATTATTGCGTTTAGAGGTGTCCTGAGTTCGTGGCTCATATTAGCTAAGAATTCAGATTTTGCTTTACTAGCTGATTCGGCTTTAATACTCAATAGATTGAGTTCCTGATTCTTCCAGTAATCTAATCTCCTATTATTTTCATTGGACCATTTTACAAATGCACCGTAGGCAAATGGTAAACCATATATGTAGAATATCTGGGAACTTTCGATTAATCCGACATTAGATAAATAGATTAAAAATGCAGTTGATGTAGTTAAAACTAATATCATTGAATTTAGGAAGTTTATTGGATATACCATGAAAAATAACAATATTGTAAGCGGTATTGCGATTGCTCCTGGAGGGAATGTTGCTGAATGGTCTAAATTGTAGTGGTAGGCGCCATTTAACATGGCAATCATGTTAACGTATGTAAAGTATTCAGAGTAGTATTTTTTGAGTAAATCTTCTCTTAAAATTAAAGCCCAAGTAATAGGCGTTGATAGTATATGAGGGATGAAATATGTAATCGGAACATCAGAAAACTCAGGTCCCAATTGTTTGATGTCATCACCAATTATTGGTATGAACAATAGATGTGCAACAACGACTACTGTCCAAATGAACTTCTTATTTTTTTCCCATCTGTCTTCTAAGTATCCTTTTTCTAATTCAGGATCTCTGAAAGTACGAGTGTAACGGTTAATTGCAGCACTTTCGTAATCCAACATGCTATAACATCAGTGTTTATTATATAAGAATAACTTTAATTCTATTTAGATTTTACAGAAATAGGTATGGTAACTGAAAATGTTGTACCCTTCCCAACTTCACTTGTTGCATCGATACGACCACCCATCATTTCAGCCATTTTTTTGCTAATTGGTAAACCAAGCCCTGTGCCACCGTAGTCTTTAGAAGTAGAAGACTCAGCCTGCGTAAATTCTTCGAAAACATTTACTAATTGCTCTTCGTTCATCCCTATGCCTGTGTCTATGATATCAAATTTAAGATTCTTATTATCCGTTTCTTTAACTAACATCGTAATTTTTCCTTTCTTAGTAAATTTTGCTGCATTACTTAGCATATTGAATAAAATTTGTCTAAGCTTAGTCTGATCATTTTTTAGTTTAATGTCCTTAATTTTACTATCTACAATTAATTTATTATTGTTTTTCTCCACTAGAGGTTTAGCAGTGGCCTCAATCTGTTTTAAAAGTGCAGAAAATGAAAATTCCTCTATATGTAACTCCATTTTTCCAGCTTCAATTTTTGATAAGTCTAATATATCATTAATCAAAGTGAGTAAATGTTCGCCTGAGGAATTAATCTTAGTTAAATCTTCTGCATAGACATCCAACCCATCGTCTTCAGCTTCTTCAATTAGCATTTCACTGTATCCTATAATTGCATTCAGTGGAGTTCTTAGCTCATGACTCATTTTGGCTAAAAAATCAGATTTTGCTTTATTGGCACTTTGAGCTTTGTCCATTGCAATTTCAAGATCTTCTTTCTGTGATTTCATTACTTTTTCAGATTTTTCTAGACTATCCATCAAAAGATTGTAGTGATATCCAATCTGTCCTGCTTCTGTAAATAGATCCTCTGGTCCCCTGACCGACAAATCCCCTGTATCATTTTGGTATTGCATTATTTTGAGTAGATCTATTTGATCACTACTAGAGTCATGTTCGGCAATGTTTAATCCAATATCTTCAGCTTCCTGGCTGACTCTTAGTGTGTTTACATTATTTATTGAACTAAACAAAAAATAACTAAGGGTAAATGCATAAAATCCTACTGCAGAAACTCCAATTAGTTGAGCTATAAACTGATCAATTATTACATTTCCAGTGTAGTCACTAAGGTTTGCATTGTTTGTTAAGTTTTCTTCGATAGCAAAGAAAGGTAGCGCCAAAGTTCCAAAAATGCCAGCCGCGAGATGAACAGGAATGGCCCCAACAGGATCGTCAAGTTGCCATTTTTCAAGTAATCTAGTAGCATACAGTGCTACAATTCCACCACCTGCGCCTATTACTACAGACCCAAAAGGAGAGATCCAATTTGCACTAGCCGTCACCGCTACCAATCCTGCTAATACTCCGTTTATTAAATCGCCAGCTGGCGCAGTTTTTCCTTGTAAAACCCAATATAGTAAACAAGCAACTATTCCTGCTGCTGCCGCAAGGAAGGTATTCAGTAGAATTCTTGGCACTTCCTCATCTAGTACTAAATTACTTCCTCCATTGAAACCATGCCACCCAAAGCCTAGCAGTAAGACTCCCAAAACAGATAAGGGCAAATTACTAGGTGAAAATTTCCTTGTTTCTCCATCCACAAATCTACCACTCCTTGGTCCTATAATCAATATAATTGCAAGTCCTATCCATCCGCCAGTCGAGTGAACTACTGTAGAACCTGCAAAATCTACAAATCCCAAGTCATAAAGCCAACCAGTAGATAAATCTCCTCCATAATTGTCATCACTATTTGCCCATGACCAGTGTCCTATTACTGGATACAGAATTGTTCCTACTAATGCTGTGATAATTAAATAGCTATTGAATTTCAGTCTTTCTGCTACAGCTCCAGAAATTATAGACGCAGCAGTTGCACAAAACATAGATTGAAATATAAAAAACGTCATAGCTGGACCTGAGGCGGCAGCTCCAGACGGATCAAAAAGAAAATTATCAAGTCCAATAAAGCCAGATTTACTAGCTCCAAACATAAAACCATATCCTACCATCCAGTAGCATACAATGGAAATGCCAAAATCCGATATATTTTTTAGTGCAACATTTATATTATTTTTGTTTCGAATTATACCAGACTCAAGGCACATAAATCCGGCCTGCATCATAAAAACTAAAACTGCACAAATTAACATCCACAGTAAGTCTATATTTGCAGCGTTTGCTTCAGTATCAGTTTCTGCGGAGACTGTTTGCAATAAATTTATCAAAATGACTGTAGAAATTGAAAATATCATTAACCTTTTGAATGTTATTCCAAAATTAAACATAATCTTTATTACTAAATTATCTATTTAAGTATATAACCTAAAATACCACAGGTTCTGTAGTTTTGTATGGACGGCTTTGATGAGGATGAGTGGGCTGAGATGCAAGAGATGTATATCAATCATACAAGTAAAGAGTTAGTATCTATAATTGAAGAACTTGAAACTAAATCATTTGATTCCTTAAGGACATTTGGTCATAATATTAAGGGAAGTGGAGGAATGTATGGTTTTAATGAGGTAACTGAAATTGGTGCAGTTATCGAAGCAGCTGCAAAAGACGAAGATAAGGCCTTAATTAAAACAAGTTTAAAAGATTTAGACTTATTCCTTAAATCTAAACTATAAATTTCTAATAATATCATTTACTATAACAAATATGGAAGACGAAAGCTTACCAAACATACTAGCGGTTGATGATGACTTTGCTGTACGAATGGCTATGGATTTTATGTTTAAAAAATGGTCAGAGTACAATCTGGTATTAGCTGAAGACCCAAGTGACGCCCTTGTCAAATTGGAAGAACGTGAGTACATGATGATGTTTAGCGATATTAATATGCCAGTAATGTCTGGGTTAGATTTACTAAAGATAGTAAAGGAAAAAAAGCCAGATTTGCCCGTAGTTATGCTAACCTCAGAAACTGATATTCAAAATTCAATTACTGCATTTAGATACGGTGCTATGGATTATCTACTGAAGCCTCCCACTGTTGCAACTGTCAGAGGGGCTATAGACAAGGCCGTAGAGTTCCTGGAAGAAGAGGCCAAGAAAGCAGCAGGAGGAATTGATATGGATGACTTTAAAAATATGGTAGAAAATTTTTCTCCTGAAAAAATGGGTTTGACGGACTCAGGTTCTAAAAATACAGAATTTACAAAGTTAGTAGATATGCTACAGGATAAACTGATACATCCTGGTAAGGTAGGTAGAATACATAACCTTTTTCTATTGTCAAAATCAGGTATAGTTATAGCTAATTTATCTGCAAATAACGTAGAACAAACTGATGTTGATATTCTCGGAGGAATGTTTACTGCGGTCAAAGATTTCATGGAAGACGCTGTCAGTGCCAGCACTACTTCTTCCTTAAATGATATTAAGTTCGGTAATTTCCATGTAAAGTTTGCTTCAGGAGCATATTCTGAGCTAGCAGTAGTTTACACGGGAGTTTTAAATCGAGAATCAGAAGATTCTATAACAGATACACTTATGGCATTTGAAATTGAAAATTCATCCGTTTTGGAAGACTGGAATGGCGATCTTTCTGAACTGTCGACTGCACAATCACATTTAGAAAGATTGTTTGGTGAAATTGATAAGGAGAAGAATTAGCCTTTTGAATACTTGCTCACAAATTCCCATGCTAAGCGGGAAACATCTAGACCTGTAGGGTTTCCAGTTAAAATTGGCCCTAAGATGGGGTCGTCAATAGGATAATCCTTAACGTAGGGGTTGTGTCCTCCGAAATTCAATGTAAGTAGTCTTACCTCAGTATTGTTTTGACATTGCGAATATCCAATTATTGAAAAGTCGTATTCTACAATTTCAATGTCAGGACTGGAACTGCTACAAACATTCATATCAGCCCAAACCTCGAGATTTTTAACCGCTCCCTCTTCTCCCTTCAGGTTATTTGCAAATATTGCTGATGAGGTGTATGATATTCCGTAAGGAACAATTGGGTCTAATGTACCATGCACTTCCATAATTGGAATCGGAGAGTATCCAGGGTACGGTTGTTCGAGCAAATAATGTGCCATACATCCTACAGCAGTAAAGATGTGGCTTGCCTCATTAGCTAGTCTTTGACTCATTGAGCAACCATTAGAGAGTCCTGTAACGTACCTTCTATCTGAGTCTGTTTTCCATATTTGCTC
>FUFK010040705.1_pt1 | contig 10553 bp, 9 predicted proteins | sample 1021851 | NCBI WGS metagenome assembly FUFK01 (sample SAMEA51879418, study PRJEB19060) | metagenome
TGAAAATGTCACTCAGGGTGATGTAGTTTATGCAAGGGCAAGTGATGGGCAGGTTGGCAAAGCCATTGCTAATGATACTTTTGATAAAGCCTTAGTTGCTGGGGTTGTAGAAACAACAAAATCTGCTGGTCAGAGTGTGAGAGTAATTGTTGCTGGTATAGTTTCTACTTCGGGTTTAAATGCTGGAGATCAATACTTTTTATCAGCAGCTTCTGCAGGAGCAATTGTTGAAACACCTCCATCTACTGCTGGTCAGTATGTAACTAGAGTAGGAGAAGCTGGTAGTACTGGTCAATTTATAATTAATGCGGAACGACCAATCCTTCTAAGCTGACGGTTTACTAGACGTAAAATAAATATAACTAGCAATTCAATAATTTTGAATTGTATCGGAATATAAAATGGCAACAAGAAAGGCACTTGTTTTAGTTTCAGGTCTATTTCAGGAGTTAAATTCTTCTTCTGATAAATTAGATTTTGCTGGAAATAGTACAACTGATTTAAGTGAGGGTTCAAATCAATATTTTACAAATGCAAGAGCTAGAGGTGCTGTATCAGTAACTGATTCTGGTGGAGATGGAAGTCTTGCATACAATAGTTCTACTGGAGTAATTACATATACAGGACCATCTGCTTCTGAAGCTAGAGCACATTTTAGTGTCGCTTCTGGTTCAGGACTAAGTTATGACTCTGGAACTGGAGAGTTTGGAACTAGTTCAATACCTAATTCTCAACTAGCTAATTCAGCTGTAACGATTGGTGGGACAAGTGTTTCTTTAGGTGCTACTCAAGGAACTTTTACAGGTTTAACTTCTTTAACTTCTACAACTCTCATAGGTACAACCTTAGTTTCTGGATCAATAGATGCAGCTAATGCCATATCAATAGCAAGCGGAAATATTACATTTGAAGGGTCATCAGCTGATGCAAACGAAACAATACTGACAGCAGCAAACGCAACAGGTGGTGATAAGACACTTACATTACCTAATGAAACAGGAACAATATTATCAACAGCATCATCAATTGCTAACAGTAATTTAGCTAATTCTTCATTAACAGTTGGAAGTACTTCTATATCTTTAGGAGCTACAGCAACTACAATAGCTGGATTATCATCTTTAACTTCTACAACATTAGTTGGTACTACTTTAATATCAGGTTCGGCTGATGCTGCAAACTCAATAAAACTTGCAAGTGGTAATTTAGTTTTTGAAGGTTCTACTGCAAATGATTTTGAAACAACCATATCTGTCACTGATCCTACAGCTGATAGAACAATTACTTTTCCTGATGCAACAGGAACTGTTGTATTACTAGGATCATTAAGTGTTGCCGGAGGTTCCGGATTAACTTATAACTCAGGAACAGGTCAGTTTGGAACTAGTTCAATACCTAACTCTCAACTAGCTAATAGCACAGTGACTGTAGGATCTACAGCTATATCTTTAGGATCAAGTGCTACAACAATAACTGGATTATCATCTTTAACCTCCAGTGCTTTAGTAACTGACGATAATGGATTTAGAGTAAGAGATAATTCTGATAATACAAAACAATTAGCTTTTGAGTGTTCAGGAATCTCAGGTAGTACAACTAGAACCATGACTGTCCCTGATAGTAATGGGACAATAAGTACAGAAAGTTTTGCTACCGCAATAGCAGTGGCGTTAGGATAGTATTATGGCAACCCAAGTTCAATTTAGAAGAGGAACAACAGCTGAGCACTCAGGTTTTAAAGGTGCAGATGGTGAAGTAACTGTAGATACTTCTTTAAAAACTGTTGTTATTCATGATGCATTAACAAATGGTGGTTTTCCAGTATTAAGACAAGACGGTTCTAATTCTCAATTTGAAAGAGGAAGCACCACAAACTGTGCTTTAAAATTTGCTGGAGATCCAAATACAGGTTTAATATCACCGGCTTCAGATGAAATAGCGTTAGTTACTGGTGGGTCTAGCCGTCTTACAATAGATGCTAATGGAGCTGCTACCTTTACAGGTAATGTCCAAGTAAATGGAGATTTATCAGTAACAGGTAGGTTTACTTCCGGAGAAAACTTAGCATTAATTATTGCTTTAGGATAATATGGCAAACACCTTCAAAGTCGATACCAAATCAAGTTGTGTGACAGATGCACACACTAGTACAAATGCAAATGTCCTATCAGCTGGAGGCTCTGCTACATTAGTTCTTTTAAGTATTCTTGTTTCAAATAAGACAGGAGCCAGTGCGGATGTAGATGTTTTCTTAGTTCCTAATTCAGGAGATAGTGTTTTTCTTTTAAGAAATGCACCAGTACCAGCAGGTTCTTCTTTAGAAATAATAAGCGGATCAAAAATAATTATGGAATCTAGTGATGTTTTAAGAGTAAGGACTGACACAGCCAGTGCGGTTGATGTTGCAGTAAGTTATCTAGAGCAGACATAAAATGGCATTAACAGCAAATAATGATCTTGTTAATTTATCTGCTAATTTTGAAAGTCTCAAAGCTAAAGTCGAGGCAATTGAGATTATTGTTTATGGAGAAAAAGTTTTAGAACTTGATGATTCCACTTGGGAAAATATTCGAAAAAAAAGAGATTATATTTTAAAATCTACAGATTGGACTGTAGTACCAGGATGTAGTGTTGATCAAGCTCAATGGTCTGCATATAGACAAAATTTAAGAGATATTCCACAAACTTTTACAGTAATTACAGATGTTGTATGGCCGAGTCAGCCATCTACTTCCGGACCAAATTCTTAGAAATTTCTCATATTTACTGAGCTTAAAATAAACAGAGATACCAAGACGATTCTCGATTAAACTGCTATGCCATATATTGGAAATAATATTCGATCTGCTGATGATTACAGGTTAATTGATGATATCAGTAGCAGCTTTAACGGAAGTCTTACAACTTTTGCTTTATTAACAGCTGGTGCATCTCCATTACCTTTTCCAAAATCTCCACAACAATGTTTGATATCAGTCAATGGTGTTATTCAAGAGCCAGATCCTACAGGTAGTTCAGGATTTAATTTAGTTGGAACAAATATAGTTTTTAGTTCTGCTCCAACAGCAGGACATTCATTTTTTGGAATAATATATGCAACTGCTGATTATCTAAATGCAGGTGGTACATTCCCTGCAGGATCTACTGGTTCTCCATCCATTACATTCACTACGGATACTGACACTGGGATTTACAGAAGAGGTTCTGGTGATATTGGTTTTGTTTCTAACTCTACAGAAATAGTAAATATAGATGGTAATGGATTAACAGTTACTTCTAAAGATGCAACAATTAACTCTGTAAATGTAGGTAAAGGTGCAAATTCTGTTGCTAATTGCACTGTTCTTGGAGAAAATGCTCTAGATGCTGCCAACTCAGGTGGAAATAATACTGCGATTGGTTATAACGCACTTACAGATAATACTTCTGGTTTTTCAAATACTGCTGTAGGTTTTGGAACATTAGGAAATAACACTACTGGATCAGCTAACCAAGCTTTTGGTCAAAATTCATTGGTTACAAACACTACTGGCAGTAGTAATTCTGCTTATGGTTTGCAATCTATGTATTCAAATATCAGTGGAGGTTTTAATACAGGAATTGGTAGAAATGCACTTTATAACAATACAACAGCAAACAATAATGTGGCTTGTGGATACAATGCTTTACTTTCTAATACAACTGGAACACAAAACGTATCTGTAGGAGCATTTTCACTAGATGCAAACACTACTGCAAATAACAACACAGCATTAGGTCATGCAGCATTAGGAGCAAACACGACAGGCACACAAAATACTGCTGTAGGACAGGCTTTAGTTTCTAACACAACTGCTGATAACAATACGGCTGTTGGTTATCTAGCTTTACAAGCAAACACAACTGGTACACAACAAGTAGCTGTAGGTGGACATGCTCTTGCAAATAACACTACTGGAAACTTCAACCAAGCTTTTGGTTATTATGCTCTAAATGCAAATACAACAGCAGATTACAACACAGCAGTAGGATATATAGCTCTTGGATCTAATACAACTGGAAATTTTAACACAGGTTTAGGTAGATCAGCTTTAAACTCAAATCTTACAGGAGTAGGTAATGTAGCAGTCGGTGATATTGCTTTAGGTGCAAATACCACAGGAAATAACAACACAGCAGTTGGTATTGGTGCTTTAGATGCTAACACTACAGCAAGTAAAAATGTAGCTGTAGGTAGAGCAGCATTAGGTGCTAATACAACTGCTGAGAGTAACGTAGCAGTAGGTGATCAGGCTTTAGCAGCAAACACAACTGGAACTCTAAATACGGCTGTTGGTGCAAGTGCTGGTCTATTACTTACAACTGGTAATGATAATACTTTTATTGGAGATAGAGCTGGTAGTCAATGTACAACTACCGGTCAAAATACCTGTATAGGTGGTCGTGCTGGATCACAAATTACTGGACAACAAAATACTGCTGTAGGTTTCTTTGCGAACTATGGTGCTAGTGTTGGAAACCACAACACATCAATGGGATATTTTGCACTAGCAACTGCTACATCTGGTAATCATAATTGTGCATTCGGTCATAAAGCATTACGATTTAGTACAAATGGGTATGAAAACGTAGCTGTAGGTTCTCATGCAGGGACTAACATAACAACTGGTAATAATAACGTAGCTGTTGGTGACAGTGCTTTATCTAATACTACTACTGGAGCAGTAAACGTAGCTTTAGGTCCATCAGCCATAAATAACAACACGACTGGTTCACATAATATTGGAATAGGTTATCAAGCTTTAAGAGATAACACAACAGCTAATTACAACGTAGCTATCGGTAGTGATGCTTTAAGAGAAAACGAAACTGGAAGTAATCTTGTAGCAGTTGGTCCTTTTGCATTAGACGCTAATACTACTGGAACAAATAATATTGCTATTGGTAATGCTGCTTTAGGTGCGAATACTACCCAAAGTAATAACACAGCAGTTGGGCATAGATCTATGAATGCTCAAACTACTGCTGACCAAAATACAGCTGTAGGTGCTGACACTCTGTTTCTTAATCAAACTGGTGAATATAACACAGCTATGGGATTCATGGCTTTGTATAACAACACTACAGACACTAATACTGCTGTTGGTTACCAAGCAATGTTAGCCAACACATCTGGATTTTCAAACGTAGCAGTAGGTATTAATGCTTTAGATGCTAATACAAGTGCTAGTAAAGGGGTTGCCATTGGTGCTTATGCTTTATCAGGAAACACCACAGGAGGATCAAATACCGCTGTTGGTTACTCCGCATTAGGTGCTAATACAACTGGACAATACAACATAGCAATGGGCCAAGATGCCTTAAATTCTAATACCACCGCAAGTACTAACGTTTCTATTGGTTTTAGATCTTCGATGGTTAATACTACAGGATCTGGTAACGTTGCATTGGGTTACTTTGCATTGGGTCAAAACACAACTGGAACTAATACTGTAGCGGTAGGAACTAATGCTGCAGACGCACAAACTACTGGCTCTCATAACACCTCTATTGGTCACAGTAATATGGGCTCAAATACCACTGGAAGTAATAATGTTGCTGTGGGTTCTTTCTGTTTGGACATTGGGTCAGGAATGAACTACAACGTGGCGATGGGACATGATACTGCCAGACACGTTACTACTGGTAGTAATAATGTACTGTTAGGTCATGCAGCAGGGCATAGTAACTCTCCTTCTGGACAAATTACTACAGGAAGCAATAATGTTGTTCTTGGTAACAATAATACTTCAAATCTATTCTGTGCAGATACTTCAATATCTTCTTCAGATTCAAGAGATAAAACAGATGTCACAGATTTTACTAAAGGTTTAGATTGGATTAAAGCTTTACGCCCAGTGACATATCGTTGGGATAGAAGAACATGGTATGGAACAAAAGCAGAACCATTTGGTACACCTGACGGATCAAAGAAAAGAGCTAAATTACATATTGGATTTTTAGCACAAGAGGCATTAGAAGTAGAAAAAGCAAATGGCTATGGTTCATCAAATGATGATTCACTTCTTGTTAATCTCACAGACGATGGAATGAGTTATGGAATGAAATATGAAAGACTTGTACCAATACTTGTAAATGCAATTAAAGAATTAGAGACAAGACTAGCTGCTGTAGAGGCTGCATAAAATTAGACATTTTAAACTAGATATATCAAAAGTTGTTAATTTAGATGGCATACATAGGAGCAGAACCTGTCACAGGTCAGAATAGAGAAGTTGATGACATATCAAGTGGTTTCAATGGTAGTACTACGACATTTACTCTACAGGTAAATTCTTTAAATACTAGTCCAGAATCAGCAAATAATATCTTAGTTTCTATTGGTGGTATTATTCAAAATCCAGGAACAGATTACACAATAAATGCAAGCACAATAACCTTTACAACAGCCCCTGCAGCAGGATTATCTTTCATGGGATTGATCTTGGGAGCTGGAATAAATACAGCAACCGTAGCCGATGGAGCTATAACAACTGCAAAATTAGGAAGTGATTCTGTAAATGCAGATAAATTAGCCAACACAGCCGTCACAGCAGGTAGTTACACCACAGCTGATATTACAGTTGATGCTCAGGGAAGAATTACAGCTGCATCAAACGGAAGTATTGCAACTGCTGAAATAGCCGACAATGCCGTGACAACTGCCAAAATTGCAGACGATAATGTGACGGCAGCTAAAATTTCTAATAATGAAGATTTTACAATAAATGGTGTAAATGTTGGTAAAGGTGCAAACTCTGTAACTGAAAATACTGTTCTTGGGGCAAATGCTTTAGATGCTTCTGTATCTGGTGGGGCTTTAACTGCTGTTGGCTTTAATGCCTTGACAGCTTGTACATCTGGTGGAAGTAACACTGCCATTGGTCGTAGAACATTAGAATTTGTAACCACTGGACAATCTAATACAGCGTGTGGGGCAAAAGCCTTAAATGCTACTACTGGTAGCGGTAATACTGCGGTTGGTTTAGCTGCTTGTGACGTAAACACTTCTGGTGGGAATAATGTAGCAATTGGAATGAACTCCCTTGGTGCAAATACTACAGCTAGTAATAACACTGCTGTTGGGACTTCTTCATTACTATCAAACACAACTGGAACTCAGAACGTGGCTGTGGGTTCTCTTGCTTTAGATGCTAATACTACAGCAAATAACAATACGGCTGTTGGTTATAACTCATTAGGAACAAACATAACTGGAGCTAACAACACTGCTTTAGGATCACACGCTTTATTTACAAATACTGCAAGCTTTAATACAGCAGTGGGTCAAGACGCATTGCGTTTAAACACTAGTGGAGCTAGTAATACAGCTTTAGGTCGTCAAGCTTTATATGCAAACACAACTGGAGCCGAACAAGTTGCAGTTGGTTCCGCTTCTTTAGATGCTAATACTACTGGATCAGTTAATACAGCTATTGGATATGCTGCTTTATCAGATAACACAACTGGATCTTCAAACGTAGCCGTTGGAAAGAGTGCCTTAGGAGATAACACTACAGCAGATAACAATACAGCAATTGGCAGGGATGCCTTGAGGTTAAACACAACTGGATCAATTAACACAGCTGTAGGTGCAAATGCTTTAGATGCTAATACAACAGGTTCAGAAAATACTGCATCAGGTGCAGGTGCGTTAGGTGCAAATACAACTGGAGGTTCAAACGCAGCATTTGGTAGAAATGCTTTAGCTGGAAACACAACTGGTCACTCTAATACTGCTGTAGGAAAAGGAAATATGGCATCAAACACAACAGGTGTTAATAATACTGCTGTGGGTCTTGAAGCTTTATTATCAAACACAACTGGAACGCAAAACGTAGCTGTTGGTGCTTTTGCTCTTGATGCTAATACTACAGCAAATGATAATACTGCTGTTGGTTATGTCGCTTTAAGTGCAAACACAACTGGTAGTACTAATGTTGCCATCGGAAGGGGTGCATTACGAGATAATACTACAGCTTCAAGTAATACTGCTGTAGGTAATAACTGCTTAGCAGTAAACACAACTGGAGGATCTAATACTGCTATGGGTAGAGATGCTTTAGTCAACAACACAACTGGAGCTGGTAATGCAGCTGTAGGGCACAGAGCTGGTAATAATACTACTACTGGATCAAATAATACTTGCATTGGTACAGACGCTGGATTTGCTTTGACGTCAGGTTCAAATCAAGTTTTAATAGGACATGACGCAGGAACAGGAAATTCACCTGCTGGAGAGCAAACAACTGGTAGTGATACTGTTTGTTTAGGCGATAATAATATTCAATCCTTATTTTGTGCTGATACCTCTATATCAAGTTCAGATTCAAGAGATAAAACAGATGTGACTACTTTTAATATTGGACTTGCTTGGATTGAAGCTTTAAGACCTGTTACCTATAGATGGGATAGGAGAACTTGGTATGGTACAGATGCAGAACCATTCGGAACACCTGATGGTTCAAAGAAAAGAGCTAGATTACATGTTGGATTCTTGGCACAGGAAGCATTAGAGGTAGAAAAAGCAAATGGCTATGGAACATCTAATGATGATTCCTTGATATGTAATCTGACAGAAGATGGTATGTCTTACGGAATGAAATATGAAAGACTTGTACCGATACTTGTAAATGCAATCAAAGAGTTATCAGCAAAAAATACTGCACTAGAAACAAGAGTTGCTGCATTAGAAGCAGCTTGATAAAATTTAAGTAAATATTAAAAAAAATGCAAAAAATTTTTAACGCTATTGCCGTTGCTTCAGGAGTGCTTACTCTAACAATAATTGGTGCTGGTATCTACGGTTATAAATATATAACCAGCGATAACTTTGAAAAGATGATTAAAAACAAAGTTATGGGAGATATTCAAAAAGTTCTTCCTAAAGCTATTGAGAGCGAGTTACCAGACACTACAGGGATCTCCATACCCTTCTAATGAGCATCCCAGATATAGATATACCAAATATATCTATACCTCATATACCTGTTCAAGTAATAGAGCCAGTAAGAGTATTTGGAGANTATGTAGTTCACCCTTCTTTNAGTGAGCCATCTCTCTTACTNCCTGGCTGCTATAAAACTCATCGTGATGCCAGTAGAAACTCTAATCTTGTAAATGACGANCCCAGAGGTACGTTTTGGAATTGNCCTTGGGGTGAATTACCAGAAATAANNCCTCTCCAGTTTGATAGATCTAAAATGATTTATTCAAATGATGNAAANGAAGAAAAGAAAACAGAAGAACCNGTAATAGTTAAAGAANAACCAAAGACAGAAATTCCTAAANAAAGTAAGAAAGAAACATTTTTTCCTCCATGTCCAGATCCTAATTCAAAGCTNAGNGTGGGNTCNTTTGCNAATGAGAAACGCTTAGAAAAAGTTAAGGAGTTTAAGTACAATGAAGACAAGACANAATGCCTAACNATCTGGGAAGATGTNACNTATGTTGANCAGTGGCTACCAGAGCCAACCCTAGTCATAAACACGGTAATAATAGCTTCTATAGCTGCTACCAGCCCTGCNTTNATNAATATTATTAANGGTATTACGAAGAATATTATGAAGAAAATTACTTCTTCTCAGGGATCGAAAAAGAATGATAATGCTTCTCAATCTGATTAGGTTTTGGAGTCAAANANACGTCNNNNCANACGNNNTNNAANANNGNANCNTCTNTNACNNNNATNCCNTTNTGCATTAATTCNCCACAATGTTTTACNCTNGCNACNTGCCATTCTAATTCTAAATTTTTNANTTTTTGNTTTTGAATACCTATTTGAGTTGAAGCTGCATCCTTACATAANTTACCNAGTTTACGATCNAATGGGATACTNAAATTTAAGGTNATTCCTGTTCCAATAGAATAAGAATCCTTGTTAGTACCTGAATAATTTTCTTGNNAANANANAATNNTNCCAGGATTATCAGGNGTACCATCNCCTATGGGNNTNCCATCATCATCAAAGTCTCCTACTAAATCAGTNGGNTCATATACTGGTGTACGATATCTATGATCNAANGGCTTTTGAAAATTTGTATTGAATGTTGAAAAGGGAGTGATATTCATCATAGGTCCCTGACAGACTATGTTTCCACCATATTGATTGGTATGGAAGTTACCATTATTGACATTGTAATTTTGATTTGTAACTGATCCTGTATTTGACTGACTTACTGCATTAGCTAATACTGATGTTGGAGAGAGAAGTATTAGTAAAGCTATTTTTGAAAAATTGATTGTGACACTTGAGTGCTTTCCACAGTTATGGTCCGATTTATGGTTGTGACATTGGAGAGCCCTGGTCCAGAATAATGTTCGCTTAGTTGGAACGGAGCTCCGTTTTCTGTTTGTACGAAGGTTGGTTTTGTACTGAAATCTAAACCAGTCCATGAGTAACTAACTCCATCTGTAGTTCCATTCGTCTGAACAGCACTTGGTATCATACTACCGCTGTTCTGCAGCTCTACGCCAGTCCCAGACACACTATAGGTATATCCTGTATTATAGTCTTTCGAAACGATTGATTCAAC
>FUFK010075630.1_pt1 | contig 10552 bp, 14 predicted proteins | sample 1021851 | NCBI WGS metagenome assembly FUFK01 (sample SAMEA51879418, study PRJEB19060) | metagenome
CTACAATATTTGAGGCTTTACCATATATTCAAACTTTCTTAAAAAACAACATAGGTAAAAATATAACTGAAAACTTAGACATTGAACTAGACGTTCCTCAGTCACTATTTGAACAAGAGCCTCAAGCTCCTGCTTTTGTGCCACCAGAGGCAAGGGATACAAATGTTGGTGCAGGAACCACTATCACTGGACAAGGGCAAAAACCTATAACAAACCTTGATAGTACAACAAAGAAGGCTATTATAACTGACATGGATACAACTGAAGCAATAGCGGAAAGACAAGGAACTATCTAATGGCACCTCCACGTAGAAGACCGGCAAATATAAAAACAAGCAAAGCAGACATTGCTAAAGCCTTAGATATTGCTAGAGCTAGAAAAGAGTTTTTTCCTGACAGACCTGATGTCTCAGACGATAGGGCGCTTCGCCGAATGCAACAGGCAGATCAGTTAGTATCATTTAAAAATCAATTTACCAAGCCCGTGCAAGGCTCATCTAATCTTTTACAAATGACAGCAGATGCTCCTCGTACTTTAGCGCAAGAGGAGATGAGACTTGCTAGAGAGTTTGGACCCACATTTGGAGAAATAGGGAGCGATATTGCTTTTGGAATTGGAAGTATTGCAAAGGGTGTAGGAGACAGGATTCAGTCTGGAAACTTTGGACTCCTTGGAATTGCAAAAGGTTTATATGATCAATTTACTAGCAACGCCACAAAGGCAAAGAATGCGTTAGTAGACGGATTTAATAAATTAACTGATGTCGAACAAGAGATATTAAAAGATCCTAATAAATATTCTCGAATGTCAACTCATCCGAGAGTGCAAGGAATTAAAGACATAGAAGCATTTCAAATGAGTGAGTTGGATAAAGCAAACTTAATAAAAGAAAATATGGATAGAGTAACGACTGTTGTCGATCAAGATGATTCTTTCAGAAGAACACCTGCCACAGGAATTACATCTCCAACAGTATTTGATGATTCTTTCAGAAGAACACCTGCCACAGGAATTACATCTCCAACAGTATTTGACAATAGATTTTTAAGAATGCCTGGAAGTGGATATCAGGCAGGCGCAGGACTTCCTACCCTAGTGGATTCTCAAACAAATAATATTCAAATTAAAGATGGAGAGGCCACACCTATTACTGATGAACAATTTATAGAACAAGAACAAAAAGCAAATGAAATTTTTAGTGAACCTTTTTTTAATCAAACATCTAATCAAATGAACCAACCACAATTTGAAATTGTGACAGACTATGTAAGCCCTGAAGACAGAATACAAAATTTAATAAATCAAAATATGCAGAATAATAATACAATGTTTAACAGTGGAGTAATGACTCCCTCGGAAACCGAAGATATATTCGGAATTAATTTACGACAATAAAGGAGATATATAATTATGATTAAAATTACAGACGCATTGAAGGCACGGGTACAGGACCATGAGGGCCTGAGGACATCCGTTTATCTCGACACATTGGGCAAAAAAACTGTGGGTATCGGCCACCTCGTGCAACCACATGAAATGGAAAGATTTGCCGAAGGAGTAGAAATACCTATGGATGAAATCATGGAAATATTTGAAATGGATTTAAACAGAGCAGCGGCAGGAGCTGATATGTTAATAGAAGATAATATTGGTCATGACTTGCCACAGAATGTGAGCGAGGTCATACTAGAAATGGTTTTTCAATTAGGCACCACAGGCGTATCTAAATTTAAAAAAATGTGGAAAGCGATGCGTGTCAAAGATTGGAAAAAAGCCGCTGAAGAAATGAAAGATTCTAGGTGGCATTCACAGACACCGAAACGCTGTGAGTCGCTAGCAGAAATAGTAGCTAACACATAAGGAGTATAAGATGGCAAGACAAGTATTAAAACATAGACAATTTAGAGTCCCCAAAAAAGTAGAAAAGGACTCAGACATAGTAGGTAAAACCTCTAGATTAAGAGAAATCACAAGAGGTGAAAGAAAAGAAGCAGCATCTAAATTTAAAAAAATGAAAGAAAAAAATCTTGCTGACTTTACTAAAAAAAATAGACCAACAAGAGCGTCTCCTGGTTCAAATATTAAAAAGAGAGCAGATACTAAAAACTATAATGTTGGTAAATCAAAAGGCGGTGTTTCTTTTGGGGAAGCGTTTAGGCACTTTAAAAAGAAAGGTGCAAAACAATTCACTTGGAATGGCAAACGCTACACCACAGAAACTAAATAGATCTTCTAGGGAAATTAGGTAAAGTTCCCTCTTCAAGATACCAAACATAAGCAGCTTGCCAATCTTTTTTATATTCGGCTTTTAAAAATTCTTTTAATGCCTTATCTGAGTCATGCTCAAGTGTTATAAAGTTTGTTAATTTTTTAAGTAATTCAATCATAATGTTCTCCTATTCGATAGAGAACATACGCTTATTTTTTACTTTTAGATATGCTATTAACAGTTTTCTGATGTGACTCTAATGCATCCCATACCTCAACTCTTGACCAATGAGCTAGGACACATTTAGATATGTCTTCGTGTAGAACTTTTAACCAACTAATGTCCATTGGTACAGCTCTACCTTTATTGCTACTAATATGATCTACTTCTTNGTTAGTTAAAGATAAATTTAATTTACCGTTGTCGTAAGATATTCTCATTTTATTTCTCCCCAGTTTTTACCGATTTTAGCCTCGCACTTAACGGGCACATGTAGTTCAACAGCAGACTCCATTATCTCTTTAATCTCTTTTACCTGGGTCTCATTGGCTATTGAGACATTGAGTTCGTCATGTATTTGAATCATAGGAACTATCCCTACATTTTTCCACAGATCCACCATGGCTTTCTTGGTTTGATCTGCTGCTGAACCTTGTATTAACCTATTCAATGCACGATAGGTACCCGCTCTTTTCATTTCATTCCACGCCCAAGTTTTCTTGGCGTTTTCATGACTCATCATTCTTTTGTCGTGAAAGTCTTTGTTNTCCCANANATCAAATCGACANCTNCNNCCGAGCAGNGTNTTNATNNANCCNTTNTGTTCTGTNTATCNAGTNGCNNNAANAATTATNTTGTTTAANAANTGAACNTTATCATTGTATTTTTTCTTCAAAGCCTTNGCTTNCTCTTGNNTAATATCTAGNGANTNNGCTAGTTTTGCNATNCCCATACCATACATAAGNCCNAGACCTATNGTTTTNGCTTCTTTCCTTGATATTTGNGCCATATCAGCNGTTACTTGATGGAAGTCCTTTCCTTCATGNAAGAACNTAATTAGGGTCTCAGCGCCCTCTAAATCGTGTTTTTTGGCATANTGTACGAGCAATCTAGGCTCTTGTTGNGAATAATCNANAGANNCCCACTTTTCNNCCTTTTCNGGTANAAANAAAGATCNNATCTTNGGNCCTATNATTTCNTTGCGAGAAGGAACCTGTTGNAAGTTNGGATTATTCATGGACAACCGNCCACTNACCGTGCCNCCAAACTCNCNNTTNAGTTGNTTGATCTCAGCNTGAATCCTNCCATCNACATTNTGTTTTANTATNGANTCAATNAATGTNGTNTGNGCTTTATTATATTCNCTAGCNACNGATATTGATTGNATCAAAGGATTNTCACTNTCNTTCATCANNNTCNTTACTNATNTTNGCTTGTTTATTTTTNTCNGTNNNTTCNTANTTCTCTCCNAGNTTATCAAANACTTTTTGNANNGANGCNGCNGNATAAATATCNGAGNNANCNATNTNTATNNNTGTTTCTTTTTTNATNTTNNNATAAATTTTTTCNTCTTCTNNTTTAAAAAACTTTTTTGTNTTNTCNGCCNNNTCNANATCAACACGNACNCCTNTCCATCTCATCTCNAACAAGCAAACGAAGTAGATCTGTCTCTAAATTAAACACATCAGTCAGTCCTTGCTTTTGTATTTCAACTCTAAGAAACTCCCATAGTTTGTAAGTTAGCTTCGTGTCTTGTTCTGCATACACACCGACATATTCTACAGGGACTAAGTGCATGTTCTCTATGGCTTTGAATCCATGTTCTTTACCAAAGTCCTCTAAGATGTTGCCTTGCTTTCTCTCTCCTAAATAATCTTTTGCTAAATTATTTAAACTATAACTAAATCTGTTCTCATCCACCAAAGGAGCAGCTATCAAAGTATCATATACTTTAGTGACATCACACTCGACCCCCCACCGTCTAAGCCAACCTAAATCATAAACTGCGTTGTGACATAAAACTATTGGATCCTCTTTGAATAATTTTCGTAGCCACTTCTTCACGTCCTCCTCAGGAAAGTTTCCCCCACGTTCATGTCTTACCGGGAAGTACCCATCAAATCCATCAAAAGATATGGCAACACCTACAACAAAACCTTTGTTCGTTGCCCACCCACCACCAAGAGTTTTAATATCTGGATCGTATGTTTCTAAATCTATGGCAACTTGTTTAATACCAGATACATCTGGAAAGTTTGGTCTTGTCCACTCTGGTTTGTTTTCTTTCTTTAACAAATCCATTTGTTGTTCAAATATCATCTAAGAACCTCTTCAAATTCGTATTGAGAAGTAGAAGGCACAACAAAAAGATTCTCTTTTGCCCTTGTCATCCCCACATAAAAAACTCTTCTTTCGTCATCTCTATTATAAGACATCTCGTCAATAATTCTTTTAGATATATCAGAAAACAAAACCACATTCTGACTCTCTCCACCCTTCGCACCGTGAATGGTAGATAATTTTATACTTGCTTTTTTATCTAGGTCATATCCTCTTTTTAAAATCTGCCTCATGTAATTTATCTCATTCTCAGCTATACCATTTAGAGCGACTTGCCATGGCGTGTTTATATCAACCCTCAACCCCCACTCTGTAGAGAGAGTGTCATAGCTATATTTAATCTCTTCATCTGCACCCGGCATTTTCTTTTTACCCCGAGCTATACCTTTGTCTCCTGATCTAATGTATTGATACATAGTTTTTACATCTGACAAAGATACCTCGTGACCTAGTTGTAAATTTTTCCAACAATTATAAGCAACTAAAACATCATCTTTTATTGACAACTTGTTATTTTTTTCAAATAAATATCCTTTNCTTTTTAAATCNGCAGCTATCTCGTTTAAATAATANTTNGTCCTNCATAGAATAAGCCACTCATTCTTTCTTAAATTTAATCTCTCAAACACCACATTCGAAACTGTGCCCTCGTCCTGACGAGGATTCCAATCTTTAGGAATTCTATTTTTTATTCTGTTAATCAATCTATTTGCTCTAACGAATACACTGTTTGGTATTCTATATGATTGATTTAAAACTTGTAAGTGGCAATTTAAGTTGATTAATTTAGATACTTCTGCACCACTCCAACCATATATAGCTTGATCATCATCCCCAGCTAAATAAACAATTTTCGCTTGGTTTATCATGGTGTGAACCATGTCCCACTCAGATGCTTTCAAATCTTGAACCTCATCTACAATTACCACATCTAGTTTTGGCGACTGCTTTGTTTTGTTAAACTCCGTGATTAAGTCTGTNTAATCTTTTATACCCTTTTGTTTTTTAAACATTCGATAGTTTTTATCTATGCGTTGCAATCTTTCAAAGCCACCCTGCACATGACCTGCCTTTTTAAACTCTTCATACAAAGAAGTATTTTTCACTCTATATAAATCAATTAAGTGAATCCCATCAGGATCTCTACCTATGACTCCCCCGTTGTTGTTAATCGAACTTGCAATATCTACACCGAATTGTTTTTTAAAATCTTCGAAGTCTTGATCTTGTATAATATCTGTGTGAGTGCAACCTAAAAATTGATAAGCCAAAGAGTGTAGAGTTCTAAACCATTTAAACTCTTTTCTTTCTATCTTAAACTTATTGACTGCCCTGAAGATGGCTTCATTAGCAGCTTTTCTTGTAAAGGAAAAATAACCAATGCGATCTGGTTCTAAATCTTTTTGTAAATTATCCTCAACATATTTTAGTAGCGTTGTTGTTTTACCTGTACCCGGAGGACCAATAATTTTGTGAACGTGATTTAAAATGGAATATCCTCCGTCTCCTGCACAGGCTCCTCTGCCTCAATCCTTTCTATTGTATTAAACTTATCATTGTCCACGAACCAAACCAACTGACCGGGTTTATTATTTAATTTTCTTTTGGTGCAATCGCCACCTAACTGTCTAATAAAAACTGCAACTTGGTTTGTTGTCAAAGCAGAATACTTTCTGTTTCTCATGTACTCTTGTAGTTGATCAATACGAAAGAACACTTTGTTTTCTCCATCGTCCACGAAACACTGACCAGTGAGAATATCATCTAAGTCTACAGCGTTGGCTTGATTTGAAATATACTTTGATAGAATAATTTTAAACTGACCCTCTGGTGTCATCTCTTGATCTGTCTTAACCTCTATAGCTTTTGATACCAGAGAAGTAACAAAAGCATCGTAGTCTGTTCTAGACATCATTGGAGGCATTGATTTAGTTTTGACCAAACACTTCTTTCTAAATTTATGTTGATCGTAAAGTTCTTCAACTGTGCAAACAATNGTGCTCTCTTGATTAATTGTAATGTGATAGATGGCGTCATCATTAGTTCCATACTGAGTTACATTACCCACATCAGTAATCACACTACTCTCTCCTATACCAAACTTTCTTAATCTACACTTAGACTTATTACAAAAAGAACACATGGGCTGATCTTTACATTTGTACCCCCAGTCTTTTTTGTCTGCTTGTTTGATAATTTTTTCAATCTCTCTTGGACGCAAAGCCTCCTCAAAATAATCATGATGAAACTTATGTACTTCATCCTCAAATGTTTCACCATATTTCTTTTTTGCGTACACTGAGTATTGAAATAAAAAATTATCTCTACTGCCTTTTTGTACTTTACCGTTCTCTGTTAGATAAGCCTCGATACAATAAGGTGCATCTGCAAACTCAGAGTTTTCTTTTTTTAAAGATAATTTTTTTAGCTCATCAGCTGTTATAGATTTCTTTTCTACCTCTGCTATAAAGCCATCAAGATTTAATACGTTGCCTTTGTCATCAAAAGCATACCTATCTGTTTGATCTANTCCATTGTGATAAGGCATGTTAAGAAAGCTGCCCACTTCCCAGTCGCTTTCGTTGCCCTCACGTAATAATTTTTCTTGTTTTGGAAATACTTCACAATGACCTAACCCCATGAAAGAAGCTAGTTCTTTTATTTTGTGGTGGACAATACCTGCTGATACATACTCTTTAAAAAATAAAAACACATGAGCACCACCACTTTTTGATTTAGTTACAATGAACGGAAGATTTTTAGTTGCAAGTTTCTGTGCAATAGACACATGGTCTAAAGGATATTCGTCTACATCTATACAGCCCCAACGACATTTATCTTCGTCGTTGATTGGAAATATACCTAGACTAGGCCAAGATCCTTCTAAATGGTTTTCCCAAAGAGAATCTTCCACAGGGAGTTTTCTAATCCAGGTTTGACCCTCGGACTTATTATCCTCACGGAGACTCTCTTTAGGAGTAAACGTACCATAAGCACGATCTAAACCATAAAAGATCTCTTTAAATTTAGAGACCCTCTCGTTCATTAAAACGGAGTATCTTGATCCGAACTTGAACTTTCAACTTCGTCGTCATACTTAGGTTTAACAATACCTTTTCTAACTGACTCATTGAAGTTGGCAGCCATATCGAATGTGTCCTCACTGTTTAAAAAATCGCCTTTGTTTACGACCCAACCATACCAAGAACCCTTATCATTAGATTGCTTCGTTGTGGTCAGAGTGTAAATGCGATACCAACTAGGAGCCAAGAATAGCTTTTTAGTTTTAGGATTTTGAATAAATTCATTCTTCAAACTATAAGCCCAACTTCTAGCAGCTTTTAACTGTGTAGCTTTCATTGATATGATTGCAGGTTCCGGGGCGACACCACCGTTAAGAAGAAGGCAATAAAAGTTTGCACATTCTTCTAAGTAGTTTCCGCTCTCAAGACGGAACTTACCGTCGTCTCCACGTACTGCGTTAGTTGGTTTATCCACGGGGGAAAAGATATTGACAGGAGCAGAGGAACCTTTGCCTCTATCTTGCCACTCCAACCATACTTTGTCATACCCACAGACAACAACAGATATACCGTCCTGTCCTGAGTATATTTTTTTACTCACAGAGTTACAGATCATTCCAGCTTTTGCACCATCAATCTCTTCTAACTCTGGAGACATTTGTGCCAAGACTTTTAATCTTGGTGTTGCGATATCATCTGTTGTGATGGTATCGAGTCCTGTCCCTGCGAACTTTTCTAAGTTTTCCATGTTCATAGCAGGGAGCTTGTCTGCCTTTGTGGTGACAGCACCGTTTGCTTTATTATTTGTCATTTTTGTTTTATCCTTATGTTTTATTTTTTTCGATCAATCTTTACTTTTTTTTGAGTATATACTCCAAACTTAGCTTGAACATCTGAGGGCATTGATCCTTTTCCCATCATCTCTTCAACTGTTTTTGCTAAGGTATTCCACGGCACACTTTTCTTATTGCTCGGATATAAACCACGATCTTGTAGTTCACCGATAAGATTAGTTGCGTCAGAATCTTGTCCACGACCAAATGTCAACACCACATCATTTTTAATAATGTCATCTAAACCATTTTGTTTTAACCAACCAAAACAAAACTCTTGGTTCTCTTGTGTGATGTTTGCTCTAGTTTGATCCTTGATAGAAACTTTACTACCATCCATCAAACTAATTGCAGATACACCTGCCGTCTCAAAGAAACTAGGTATCACTTCGTTTTCAAGTTGATACTCTCTGTCTTTGAGTTTTTTAATTTCAGCTTCTTTGTCGGCAATAGTTTGCCTAACATTGTCTAGCTCGTTACAAGCCTCACCAACATCTTTTACTTCTGAACTATCTAAAGAATTAATCTTTGATTGCTCATATGCTTTATCTAATAGACCCATATTATTACCTCTTATAATTCTATTGTTATAGGAATATATATAGCAGTTTCTCTATCCCATTTCAAGACCTTAAATTTATTATTTGTTTTTTTTGCTGCTACTGCACAGATAATCCCTATTAATACAGGGTCTCCCATCAATAATAAAAAGTCCTCTGATGTAAAATCTTTTAACTTTTGTTCACATAAAAATATAAATCTAGACGAATTAACTTGAATTTGTCTAGGGTTCTCAAACATTACAATAGGTTTTCCAAATCTTTCACAATCAGAAATATCTCGAAACCCTCCGTTTGCCATCTTTGTATTTGTAGTCACGTATACTTTATTCATTCTCTATCATTTCTCTTATTGTTAATCCTAATAAAAAAGGTATCTGCGGTACGACTGCATTACCTAATCCTTTAAGTCTGTCCACCCTTTGGGGTACCCCATGAGCCACTCGACCCACGTCGGGTTCAACGTCCCACCATCCAAGGGTTTCCTGACCTCGGGGTGATTGCCCAACATCTTTTGCATCTTTGCTCCCGGTCTCCCACAAGCGTCTTCGTTTGCCGTTGGTGTCGGCCACATCCAAGTCTTCATTCTCGGTGGGCGCAAAGTCACTCCATTCATCATCGCCCTCGCTTCTACCTCTGTCAAAACTCCAGACTCTACCTTTCTTCTCATAATCATAGTTTGACCTTCCGAAGCGTGCCCGTAACCCTTTGTTGTTGGAGTAGGCCAATGTCCAGACTCTTTCTCTTTTGTGATTGGCACCGATGCTAGCAGCTGAAATACTAAACGTCCTTGCGGTGTAGCCTTCACTCTCCAAGTTCTCGAGTACGGTGTCCAAACCGAGTTTAATATGTCCACTAACGTTTTCTCCAATAACGAAAACAGGCCTGAGTTCTTGGACAAGTCTAAACATTTCTGGCCAGACGTGTCTCGAATCTTGCTCACCTTTTTGGCTACCTGCGACGGAGAAAGGTTGGCAAGGATATCCTCCTGTGATGATGTCGACGGTATCAATTCCATCTGCTTTGAGTCGTTCATGTGTTAGCTCCTTAACGTCACCATAAATTCGCACATGTGGCCAGTGTTTTTTTAAAACTTTTTGACACCACTTTTCATAGTCACAAAAAGCAACTGTCTTGGCTACGCCTGCGGATTCTAATCCTAAACTAAATCCGCCAATACCACTAAATAAATCTAGGTGTGACAACATTCTATAATTATACCTACAATAACTAAATTAATTATTATAAGATTTCAAGTATGAAATATGTGATGATGATTTGGCTCTGTATTAATGATCCTTATATTCCCCTAAATAGCACTTGCGTTGAGGATATCCCCCCTCAAAGATTTGATACACTAGAGGAATGTAAGATCGCTGCAACACAGGCTTATGAACAGGTAAAAGATCCTGGAATATATCTCACAACTTTTTGTAGTAAAAAACTCTTGACAGCTATATAAGTTATCCTATATAAAATAATTGTACGAAACTTTGCTTTAAGCATTGGCTTGAGGTGGTGCCACAAACCACCTCACAGAATTAGAAAGTTTATAGAATATGTATCCGAATTTTAAAACGAAACCG
>FUFK010039178.1_pt1 | contig 10551 bp, 28 predicted proteins | sample 1021851 | NCBI WGS metagenome assembly FUFK01 (sample SAMEA51879418, study PRJEB19060) | metagenome
ATTCCATAACATATCCGTTGTAGTTTTTCACAGGCAATCAAAGTAGAGCCAGATCCTAAAAACGAGTCTAAAACAATATCCTCTTGTTTTGTAGAGTTGTTTATAAGATAGCTTAATAATTTAACAGGCTTCATAGTAGGATGNANTTTAGATGANGTTGGCCTTTCAAANTTTAANATAGTTGTTTGTTTTCGATCAGAGTACCANGTATGAGACGCACCCTCTTTCCATCCATATAAACAAGGTTCATGTTGCCATTGATAATCTTGTCGACCCATAACCATAGTATTTTTAGACCATATTAAGAGTTTGCCTTAATTTCAGGTTTGCATCGTTTACTGCTAATCTAAATATCAACCCTTCACTATCAGAATGCCATATGTAAAAAGATCCACCAAGTTTTAAGTAATCAGTGGCATGGGTAAAAGCATTTTTTAAAAACTCCTGGAACTGATCATCGTTTTGTTTATCGTTTTGTATAGTAAGAGCATCTTTAGTTTTACCCACATATGCCACATTATAGGGAGGATCGGTTAAATATAGATCTGCCTTTTTATCACCTAAAAGTTTTTGATAAGTCTCAGGCAAAGTACTATCGCCACAAATTATTTTATGATTACCAAGTTGCCAAACATCGCCAGGTTTTGTTATAGGTTCTTCAGGAGTTTCAGGAACTTCATCATCGTCAGCGTTTCCTTGTTTTTCCTGGAATAGTAATTCATCTATNTCAGGTTTATTCATNCCTGTAAGTTCTAAATTAAAGTCTTTCATTTCTAATTCTTTTATCTCTANGGCCAANANCTCNTCATCCCACTCAGCNTCNTCATTTGTACGATTATCNGCTATTCTATATGCGTTTATCTGTTCTTGAGTAAGGTTGTTTATNTTTGTAATTGGNACAGTAGTATAGCCTAATTTNCTNGAGGCTTGATACCTNGTGTGGCCCACAACAATAGTATTATTAGCATCNACTACAATTGGTTGTCTAAAACCAAATTCTTTAAGTGATTGGGCCACCTTTTCTATTGCTTTTGGTGTAAGTTTACGTGGATTGTTTGAGTAAGGTTTTAATAGATTTATATCTATATTTTCTACTATCATAAACTAATCTTTTTCATATCAATTATAGTGCCAATAGGGAAGATATTTCTATCACTAAATTGTTGTTCGGTTTCATCGTAAGATCCAAATGTCCATAAAAATTTTTTAGTTTTTTTAAATACATATGCGTTTGTAACTACACTAGAACAAGTCATAGACTCAAAGGTTTTAGTATCGGCCCATCCACTATCTCCAGTAGGGTCAACCCAAGTTATCTCATAAAAATAGTATTTTTTTTTATCTATTTCTATAAGTCTAAATTTAGATTTCTTCTTCCACTTTTTTAATTTCATTTTTTAATTTACCTTTACCTTCGCAGTCATCACACCTTGCATGAACTTCCTCTTTTACTAGAGCATAGTCGACTCTAAAAAAGCCTGTGCCTTTGCAAGTTGGACATTTTATATAGGGATCTCTGGTATATCCTTCCATTTGTGTTTCCTGTATTTTTTGCCATTTCTAATAATAATTTGCTCGTGACCCCATTCGCTTATTACCTTATACCCTTTATCCCCATCCTTTGCTGAACCTATAATATTAGTTTCATTACTTAGATTGTTATTTAGTAAAGCACTCGAGGTGGTTTTGTACTGGTCAGGTGTTAAATCGTACTGCTGAAATTTATCGTAATTTATTATCGAAACTACTGAAACAGATTTATAAGGGTGGTTATGGTCAGGTTTTGTAGTGGCTACTCTTATGTCGATCATTTTCTTTTTTTTCAACCTTAAGATGAAAGACCTCATTGATGAGTAAGGCATCTTCCATATATTTGCATTTTTTCTTAGTGGAAAAATTAACTCGCCACGTTTTACAAATACAGGGTTTTCCATAAACTTTAGTTCTTTATCCTTATGAGATGCATTTGATACCATATACAACCAAACTCCACGTTCAATATGGTTTTTAAAAGCTGGATGATTCCAAATAGATCTGAAGGCTAAAAAATATCCTGATCTATAACTCATTTAAATTGATCCTCGTTTGGTGTGTTGTTTGCAACGTCAAATAAAAAACTTTCCATCTTTTTCTTTTCCTCCAATCCTTTTTTAACTTTTTTTAATAAATCTTTTTCAGTTCCAAAGGTACGTTCAAATTGAGCTTTACCTAAATGGATTGATACTTTGCCAAGTCTATGGTGGTTTGGACATAAAGGTATTACATCATAGTTAGAGCTTTTTAAACCTAACCCTGTGTGCCTTCTTGGATGATGGAGTTCTGCTGGTTGGCCACAACAAATGCAACCTAAGTCAGCTACTTTGCTCATGTAATCTTGTTCAGATTTGGTTTTGTATTTTGCCATAGTTTACCTTGAGTCGGATTATCTTCCTTATAAGGCTTCCAATCGAAATCTACTAGTCTATATTTTTGTTTAGAGTTAAATTTTGATTGTATTATGGTCTCAGTATATTGCTTGGCCTTTTTTAGATTCTCATAAGGAATTATCATAAACTCCTTACCATGCGTTATACCTAAAGATTGCTTGGTTCTAAGTGCCTTTTTATAGACATAATCTCTAACAGATACCTTTCCAAGCCATATTTTAGTCACTTCTACTTTTATCATTTTATCCTTTCTCGTGGGCCTTAAGAGGCAAGGCCCACTTTAGTTCAAGGATAATAATGAAAAAACTAACTAAAAAGTTTCCTTCGACTCACTAATATCCCTTTTAGATTCTTTTAACAATATTTTTCTTTTTTTCAATTAAATAGAGACTTATACAACTTTAATTTGTATAATATGCCTAAAAACCGCATAAAACCTAACTTATTTATACACTTTTTATACAACTGATTTCTTGATTTTATGATTCAACTGAGGTATGAGTCGTTATATGGATAATAAACAACTAACAAAAAAAGGAGGCCAAATGGCAAACCATAACTTGCCTCAAGATATTTTACAAAAAGTAAAATTTATGTGGGGTGATGCAAAGTTTGTAGGTTCTTATGAATCAAAAGAAGAATACTACAAAAAAATAAGTGAGATTGAAAAAGTATCAATCGAAGAAGCTGAGTATATAGGAGACGATGATATGGGTTTTATAACTTCAAATATCACAGGAAAATTATATGCTTTTTATCTTAACTGCCAACCTGATGTATTTGAAAGAGTTTCAGGTTTATATGGAAATGGAGGTGCTAATGGCTAGAGATAAAACTAAAAAATATTCTTCAATACAAAGATACAAGATACTTCCAAATAAATATAGAGTAAAAAATTATGTTGAAGATAAATGGATTTATATTATCAGAAAAAATAATTCTTGGGTATTTTTAAAATTAACTTTTAAAAATATGACAGAGTTAAATTCATTTTTAAATAATCAAAATACTTTACATAAAATAAACCAGGAGTTTTTATGCTTAAAGTAATATCAATATTTAAAGGCAAGGCTAAAGACTGGCCTAAATACTTTAAAAAGAAATTTGGATCATATGGGCCAAATACAACTTTAAAAGAAGTTGTTAACAAAAACAAAGCGAGGGTTTATGATATTAAACACTACCAAAAACCTCAAGCATAATAAAAAGTACTATAAGATTGTAGCACAAATCAAAAGTACAAAAGATAAATTGAAGGAACTTGAAGAGAAGAAAAAGAAACAAGCCTTCAAAATGCTTGATTTAAGAGTAATGACATAAACTAAAAAGAGAGGTCAAATGTTAAAAAGGATAATAAGTCTAGGGCTCTTTGTGACCCTACTTCAAAGTTGCTCAAGCTATACGCCCTTAGTCGATACAAAGGGCCGTTCTAAGTTTGAGTTAAGCAATGCAAGTGAGATATCAAATGACTTAATACTTTGTGAGAAACTTGCTGAAAACAATACTACATTTTTTAGTAATTTAAATTTTTGGATATTGAGTCCAAGAGCTGAGACTCAGTACACAGATATTTATAGAAAATGTATGACAGGCAGAAACCACCAAGTCTTGAATTGATGAGTAGAGCAAAAAAAAAGAACAGAGTTTTTAGAGCTTTAGTAAGGATTGATAGAGACTTAGTTGAATGTGAAATCACTCAAAGAATTTGTTGTCCACATTGTTTATCTACTAAAATTTTTGTAAATAAAAAATGGGAGTGGAGTGATAGATTTCATGAAGCCTATTTAATTTCCGATTGGACTTGTAAAACTTGTGGTTCTGATTTTGAAGGAGATGATTTAGCATATGACAAATAATAAGGAGGATAAGTGAGTAGAGGAAAATGGAAAGTGACTAAAAAACAATTAGTCGAAGTGCGAGACTCTATGGCCAAAGCCAGACAAGTCTATCACTTGAATACAAAGGACAGGGATAACTTTCATAAGTTGCTTGGTAAACGTATTAAGTTTGCTAGACTCTGCAACCATAAGACTCAAACAAAAGTTGGGAGGGCTTTAAACGTGAGTTTTCAACAAATACAAAAATATGAAAAAGGCGATAATGAAATTAAGGCATTTGATTTATTTAGGGTCGCATCCTATTTAGGAACGACTGTCAAATGGCTTTTAAAACCAGCTAAACACCAGGAGGATAGATGAGGCAACAAATAACTAATAAGTTAAACAACCTAATACAATATGACTCTAATGCAAAAGGTTATAGGTATTATGTAGATGGAAATCCAAAATCAAGTGTAACAACTGTTATTGGAAAGTACAAAGACACAGGAGCTTTTTCATTTAGAAAAAGAGATAAATGTTTAATTGCTCTTAAAAACAAACTTTTAAGTCAAAAGAAACCTTTAGATGAGGTAAATGCTTTAATAGAGGATATAAAACGTGAAGGCCAAANATTAGAAGAAGTNGATATGAATATCGGCTCTAATATGCACGAGTTTGTAGAACTTTATTTAAAAGATAAAAAACCAGCTTTATCTAACGAACAACCGCTACAACGAATGCAACAAATGTTTATGGAGTGGTGGCCCAAACAAAAGTTTATTGTAAAGGCCATAGAATTACCTCTTTATAGTCCGAAGTACGACAGAGCTGGTTGTTTAGATATATTAGTCACTAAAAAGGCTTGGAATGGTAAACTTGCTTTGATGGATTTTAAAACAAGTAAGGATTTCTATTCAGATCAACCAACCCAGCTTGTNACTTATAAATCGTTTTTGGAAGAGTCTACTGATTACAAAATATCAAAACTTGCAATCGTAAACATTCCAAAAGACCCAAATAGAAATATATCAATGTGGGCTTTAAATATGAAACATGAAAGTAAATATTTTAAAGCCTTCAGGTGTGCAATGTACCTGGAAAAGATTGATAAATTTTTTAATAAACAAAAAAAAGAGTACAAAAAAAAGGAGGGCAGAGATGTCTAATTTTAATAACAAAAGCAAAGCACCTTATGTAGGGTGTAAGTCAAACACGATATATCCTACAGGGCAAAAACCACCTATTCCTACTTTCAGAAGGAAAATAACAGAGATTGTTTATACTTGCTCTATTACAAAGAGAAAGTTTAAACCTTCTCAAATGCCGATGGAATGGTTTAACCAACCTCAAATACAAAATTATGTAAAACAAGGTTGGGAAATGGAAAAGCAATACACAATTCAAGAGCCTTTCCAAATGCCAAAANATGGNGANAANATAGAACTNATTGAANNTTTTAGATTAGTNAAACCNTATCAAAAACGTGGCAATCTAGGTGCTGGGTTTAAAAGTGTAGGAGAGTCTATACCTACTATGCCTGTTCAAGAGTTTGCTCCTGAAAATGCTAAACCAGTGACTATGGAAGATTATAAAAATATGGAAAGCATGGATGATAAACTTCCAANNGAGCCNGGAGAGGAGGATGATTGGGATGANCANTTNTGAAGATTACTTACACCTTGATAGAGATAAACTTATGAATGAGTTAAGAGATTTATCCGCAAAGTATAATCAATCATATGCAATTCAATTACAAACAGAAACTAAAACAAAAGAACTGAATGCTGGTTTGTTTATAAAACATAAAACAGGCCAAGAAAAAATATCTGTTAAAGAAATTGAAGCAAAAATAATACTTGATCCTCATATGACTCAGCAAAGGTTAAAGGATAACGAGGCTCGAAAAAACTATTTGAAAGCTAAAACCGACTATAATAATATGCTGACCGAAATTTCTCTTTTACAGAGTGAACTTAAAAGAGAACTACAACTTATGGGTAAGGAGAGGTAAATGTTATTTTTTGGTAAATCAAAATCTGATTGGAAAGCAATCGAGCTTGAGTATAGACGTGAGTGGATTTGCTTTGTAGTAGGATTTATTTTAGGAGCAATTATATTTTAGTGCCTTGTTATATTATAAGGTTCTAAATCATCATTCTTATTGAGTGGCCTGTAAGTAATTTCATAATCTAAAAGAAACAGGCCATTCTCTTCAAAATTTTTAAGTATCTGTTCTTTATGTTGGAAGTTTGGATATGTATCTATAAAAGATACAGAGATGGCCTTACCTAAAGGTTCATTTTCCTCTGAAGGTGCAAAAAAGAATTGTGCGTCTACGAATATATAGTCGTTCATAGATTGTTCTTATCATATTCTAGACTTTAGGTAATTATTTTTTTTTAAAGGTATTTACACCTCTTATGCCAAGTATTGTACTAAATGCTCCAATAACTAATCCTTGATACCAATATGGAAGGTTCTCAAATTTCATAAAAAAATAATCCACACGTTCCTGTAAAGCCTGGTCGCCAAAAAATACAGAATAGGCCAAAATCAACAAAGGCAACGATAGTAAAATTAAACAGAACTCATCCTTAAAATCTGATTCTTGTCTTTTGTGTACTATTTTCTGAAGTTCTACTTCCCCAGCTACTGCTCTCTCTAAATGCTTGACCTCTGCCTCACTTTCTAAAAGTTTTGCACGTTTTTTATTTTTATATATCTCTGCTCCTGTTTTTAAAGCTAACTTTCCTAATGTGAACCACATTTTAACTCCAATCCTAACTCGCAGTAGTGTTTAATTTTTTCATATCGTTCTCGGTCACTTTCGTAATTCTTTTTTCTTACTGCATATTTAACAATATTACCATCTATAAAATCTAGCTTGTGGGCCACAATAAGCTCTATTGGGTCAATTTTGCTGTTTTTGTAGTGAGAGCCACCTATTTGCTTATCTAGTGCTGAACCCCTCTTAAAAGCTCTTATTTTGCCTTTATCGACCTTTTTTTCATCGACCTTATCTGTCATACAATCTTTTTAATCCATCTGCCTTTTTTATTCAATACCATAGGCAAAAGACGTGGAATACCATCTATAATTACACCACAACCTACGATAAACCTTGTTTTATGATTTTTTGAATAAGCAAAAGCTAAATTTTTTTGATTGATAAGACATCCTACATTCATGGCCCAAAATAAACGATCAGGGTTGGCCCAATACTTAATTGTGAACGCAGTATGATAATGACCCTGAACCGCAGACATTCCCATCGTTTGAGATACTTTCAATACATCGGCTGATCTTCCATGAGTAAAAAAACATTTCTCACCATTTGACAAAGTAACAGTAAGATCATCCACCCATTTCCATTTTTTAGTTCCTAAAAACTCACCATAGTCTTTTAAAAATTGCCTACTCATACCAAACTTAACTGCTCGTCTATAAACTAAACTAGAGTGATTAGAATCAACCTCTATAAGTTTTGGAAACATAGACTCAAGCCTTTTAATATGTTCTTTAGAAGCATTTAGCTCGTGTCCTGGACTAAATAAATCAGGATCGTGTGTGTGCATTGATATAGCATGGAAGTCTAACAAGTCGCCAATCGANANNGTNAACGTNGGTTTAAATTCTTTTTTTATNGCTTNTAAAAATGCAAANCTATCCTGNTGGTGGTAAGGAATATGCATATCTGANATCACTAATATCCTNTTCATAGANNNCAACTATAACTTGTGTAAAAGGACTTTTGTCTANNTANTTAAGAACTGNNAANATNAGNTGAGTTAAAACNGNNANAGTNCAACCCCACATAATTTTTTCTATACGAGATANTCNNNNATCNAAATGANATAAGATGATTTGNTTTTATAGTTCNNANCTCTTGNTTTAANAGTTTAAGCTCACCTTCTACTCGGATNANTTCTTCTCTGTTNTGTTGACTCTTTGTTGCCATAATTTATCTTTTACGTTTTTTTCTACGAAGGTCAAGATCGTGCTTTCTAGAGCCTCTGGTAAATGACCTCGCACGAGCTAAAGCCCATTGGGTCATTCCAACTTTAGGTCTTGACCCGCTTAACCAGGCTCCTTGCCCTCTACGATAGACCTTCTTAAGTTGGCCTAAAGTGACACCCTTTTTACTATTTGCCATTCTTNTCAAGGCTTTTAATACTGGAGCTGATATTGGTTTTCTTCTNACTGCCATTATTTAACTCTCGCTNTAAACATNGATCTAGGTATTCTTGCACCTGATTTATATAGCTTATCCATTGATTTAATTAGATTAGCTCTAGCAGTTCTTTTAGCTCCTGTTAGTCCTTCTAGATACTTTTTTTGAACGTCAAGTTTTTTATCTCTTGCTACTCTTCTTCTTCTTTTTCTTTTTTTTGACATTTCTTCTTTTCCTAATTGGCCTTTTATTAATCATCTCTGCTAGAGTTGATGTTGTTGTAAATCCTCTCATCCTCTGTGTTGCTTCTGTAATCTAAATTTAGCTTTTTTTACTGCTCCCTTATGTGGTTTATAATTACCTTTCATAAGAGCATAAGTCCCACCCTTCTTTTTCATGAAGTGATAACCTCTTGGAGGACTTATGCTAACAAATTTAACCATTATTTTTTCTTTTTATTTTTTTTCTTTTTTTTCTTCTTTTTTGGCTTCATACCGCCACCATAGTGTCCAGGCATTATACCCTCCTTTTCTTTTTTTTAGTTTGTTTTTGTTTTTTTAATATAGCCTTTTGAAGTGCTAAAGGCAATTTTTTCTGCTTTTTTGTAAGTGCCATTATGCTATTACCTCCCCATCTTTCCATTTCATATCAGGTAAACCATTCTCAAAACTTTTACCATCATACGTTAATACTTGCTTCCTGTTTGCACCTTTTTCATTATACGATACATGAACCCATCCACTATTAATATCTTTATTATTTTTAGGATTCCAAAACTCTAATATCAGTTGATCGAAGTCGCAGTTGTTTTGTATCCAATATGCAACTTTAATATTAGGCACACCAAATATTTCTATATCTGAAGCCATGCCCTTGCAATGTTGACTGGTGGATTTTGAACCTATGGCTTCTGAAAGTTGAGGACTACGATAGCCTGATGTTATAGTGATTGGTTTTTCAAACTTTGCTCTTAAAGGTTCTAAAACTTCATAGCATAAGTTCTCTAAGTTTTTTATCTCACCAGCTCCTGGAGTATTATCTATCCCCTTTCGAGTAGCCGTCATAGATTTTGTAAATTCTTCTAGTTTAAAATGTTTTGAAAGTTGCATGAAACCTCTTATGGTTTAGTTGGAAATTCAACTGCCTCTACTTCTTCTTTTGTTGATAGACCTTCAGTTATATCTCTTAGGTCTTGTCTGTATTGTTTCATTTCATCTGACATTGTTACATCAGATAAAGCATAAAAATCAGTTAAAGATAATAAAGCATTCCTTCTTAATCTTAAATTTGCTATTGCTCTATTAAACGCACCAGCTTCCCAATTAGCTTCTTCCTGATCTCTTTGTGCTTCCTCTTCCGCAGTAAAAGGAACTTTAATTCCATTTATATTGTGATGTCTTGCCATAATTATCTATACTCCTTTATTAATTGTTAAGCAATACCATAAAGACAAATATCACCCTTATCTGTATTTTGGTCTGAGCTACCATTGTTCATCTTAAATTGGATACCATTTACTGCACTTGTTGAATTTATATAACCTTGAACAAAAGTGTGCATGGACGCATTGTCATTAGTATAGTGTGTAGCATTTGCCATAAAATGTTTAACAAACGTAGTATCAGAGGGGTTGTAGATTCTAAGAAATCCATCTAAACATTGATCGTTGTCGTTTCCTATACCATCTGCGGTACTAATACTTTGAAAATTAGTAGAGTTGGCTAAAGAATTTACACTTCCTGTTCTAAAATTTAGATTTGCTGGGTTATCATCTTCTTGGTGGTATGCTTGAAAACAACTTGTAGTCATTGAAACACCATAAGAGCTTCCACTATCTGTACTAAATTGAAATAAAAAATCACAGGCATTAGCTCCTGGATGTATATTTTTAAAAGTGAATAAATATTCTTTGTAAGTAGAGTCGAAAACAACACTACTTGAACCATGAACAAAAGATATTGTTGCATCTGAACTAGCAGTTATTTTTTTTATAAATTGAAGACTACCACTTGAAACACTACCAAATGATGTGATGTCTTTTACTGCTCTGTTATTTAATTTAACAATACTCATTAACTATCCTTTATTCCATAAAGTTTAATAGTTCCTGAACCAACATTACCACTTTCAAACC
>FUFK010042230.1_pt1 | contig 10551 bp, 4 predicted proteins | sample 1021851 | NCBI WGS metagenome assembly FUFK01 (sample SAMEA51879418, study PRJEB19060) | metagenome
ATAACTGTACCAATGGAGTTTGTCCCTGCCGGAAGTGATGGTAATGACGTGACATCTACATCACCTATATCCACTCCAGAGTTTGCTGAAAGTTTACCAATAGCTGCCGTACCTGCACCTAAAATAACTGTACCAATTGAATTTGTACCAGCAGGAAGGGCAGAGGCAATGTCTACATCCCCAATATTATTAGTACCTGCTGGTAAGGCAGACGATATAGCGGATACTGCGACTGTACCAGTTACGGTAACTGTACCAATACTTGAAACGTCTACAGCTATTTCACCTGTTGAATCTGTCTTTATAGCTCTAACATTAGCACCATCATAACCTGCTACGACTAAGACCGAGCTTGGTAGAGAAGCTCCATTAGCAGCTTCAGAATTAAGGTTTGCCGTAAGAGGAGGAAATACAAATTGCGCCATGTTATGCTCCTATGGTCTTAGCAGACATAACAGCACTAACCGTACCTGCTGCATGTGTAGAGTTAGTATAAGAAAGCCTTATGGCTCTAAACGGTATTTTATCAAAAATAATAATATGTTCACCTGAAGCACCTGTGAGATTCACAGCTCCTCCAGAAAGTTCTAAATCAAAGTAATCTGCTGCTGCAAAATCAGAAGCATCTGGGTCTTTGTTTGTACCCTGCACTACTATTGAACCAGTATTTGTACCAGTAGAACCTGACCAAGTTACATTTATTGACATATGGTCTATGGTTGTAGTAGTTGTAACTGAACTATTTGCACTTGTGTCTAGATCGATACCATCTAGCATTTTATGAGTATAAATAATATTTTTTCTGCCCACTGAAAACTCCTTATGAGTACAGGATTGTAGCCCTTAGTTTCTACCTTTGTAATTATATTATATTAAGCTCTGTTTAAGTCTTTACGATTACTTACTTTTTCTAACTCAGTAGCCTGAGATTCAGCTAAATCTAATTTATTTGCTGCTGCTGCTGTAATAGTTCCTCCTGCTTGAGATACCTGAGCTTCCTTATATAAAGATTGGAGTCCTTTTATGGCTTGAGGAAGAAGAGCCATATCAGTTGGCATTCCCATCAAAACACCTAATTGTAATCTTTGAGGATATTCTACCTTATTTTTATCTCCAGTTTTCTCTAACTGCTTGAAAACTTGTGACTGAACTTCTGAGTACAATTCAGGATAAACAAACTGCATAACTTCTACTGCCTCTGTACTTAAAGCACCCCTCTCTAAGTCATCTATTATAGACATGGGATTTTGCACCGCATGAAGGTATTTTTTAAACTTATAAATTTCTTGATCAGAAGAAGGGAATGTTTTTCTTAGAAAAGGATTAACATTTAATTGTTTAGACATACTTCTTGGCATTTTTCTATCTAAAAACATCAAAGCCCTAGACGCTAGTTCTTTCGATTTAGCATATGTCTGAGGGGCTGCTGCTTGTAAATTAGGGTCTAGCATAATCCTGTCAAAATTTTCAGGGTTTTCTCTCAAGTAATCTAAGTTAGACATTACATTTTTCAAAGCTTCTTGATCGTTTTTTGGCTTACCTACTACAATACCGTCTTTTCTTTCTTTAGCTAAAGGACTTTTTGTAAGAATTGTAGCAGAAAGAGGAACTGCTGCTCTTTTTACTCCGCTTACAAAAAACTTTTTCACACCTCTTTGTATTTTTTTACCTACAAGTTGATTACTACGTTCTATTCTACTAAGAACAAATAACTTATTTTTTAAATCAGACTTAACAAAAGCAGAAGCAGCCCCAGCTATACCTGCTGCTGTAAAAGGATCTACACCCATACCTAAAGCTGATAGACCAAGAAAGATGTCTCTTTTACTTGGAAAGTTAGTTTGACCCTTTATTCTTTTACTAAATCCACTTACAAATGTAGCTAAGCTGTTGTAATCTAATAGTTCTTGCCTTAGTTTAATTCCTAAAGGTGTGTTTAGTTTATAAGAAAAATCATGTAAAGAATCTCTTGTAGCCTTGGCATATGCTCTATTTATTTCGTCTTCTATACTTAAGTCTACTTTTTTATGATAATTAGATTGTTCATGAAATTGTTTTTTTAAATTATGTAAGTCTTTGGCAGTATAATAATTTTCATTTACTAACTTACTATCTAAACCTTTGTCTTTAGCAAACTGATATTCTTTTTCAATTCTTCTTACTTTTTTTGCAGCNTCTNCNNNNATAGGNTTACCATTTTTATCTACNTANTTTTNTTTTAGTTTTTCTAATTCTTTACGTTGTTTACTAGCTACGTCTTTTATTTTTGGAAAATCTCTAGGAGTAAGAACTGCATCATCTATGTCTCTGACAGTTTTGCTAATACCTTCTCCTAGGTCATCTAGATAACCCTGTGAAGCCTCTAGTAAACTACGATTAGAAGCTAAGGATTTTACTGACCCATTTTTTCTCATTACTTTACCTAAAACTTCAGGTAAATTTTCAACCATTTTTGGGTTACGTTGTATCAGTCTTTCTATAGTTTCATCTTTGAACCCACCAAGTTTAAATGAGTTATAGACAGGGTTAGTCATTTTATCAGAAAAATCATCAATCTTTTTTATAGATGTTCCAACTACTTTGTTTCCTTTCATTTTAGGAACTACTATAGATACAGTTTTTCCTAAACCACCAATACCTCCACCTACAAGACCACCCCATAAAGCTCCTTTACCACCATAAGCCATGAGGTTTTCTGCATTAAACTCTGCATTACCAAGAGCATTTTCTTCTACTAACTCTCCAATACCGTAGAAAGTACCTTCAACAGCCGACCCTGCTCCCTTAGAAATACTTTTTGATAGAACATCTCTAGCAAACTTTTTCTTTCCTGTTTCTGCTAACAGTTTATTAATACCTTTTGCTGTTAGTTTTTCTACAACTTGACCAGTTTTAGCTGCTGTAGCCATACCTTTTCCTGCTACACCTACACCTTTTGCTAGTAGTGAACTACCTCCAGAAAATAAGGCTGGACCTACTATACCTGTTATCTCTCCTGCTACAGCTGATTTTTCATTTCTATCTCTTCTTTCTCTTAATGCCTCTCCAAAACCTAAAGCCTTACCTACTTGATCAGAAAGACCAAAACTAACAGACGATAAAGCTGATTCTGCAAAAGTTTGAAAAGGAGAATCACCATACTTTTCTTCAAGACGAGCATCATTAGCCATCCACTCTTCGTCTTCTTTGGAAAATACTTCTTGTTGAGAATCAGCAAGTCTTTCAGCTTTTTTAGCCTCATACTCTTGATCTAACTTTTGATATTGTAATTTTTCTTCTTCAGTTAACATATGTCACCTAAAAGTTACCTTGTTCATCTTTGTCCCAGAATTTTCCTTTATACCAACCCATAGGAGCTTTTCCCTTAGCAGCATCAGACATTGCCTTCTTCTCTCTTTTTATTAAGAAATCCATAGCTTCTCTTTTTTGTCTAGGAGAAGCTTTAGCAAATGGAGGCATTCCCATAGCTTTTAATCTATTCTCTACTTTTAAATCATTACGACTCATAGGAACTTGTACGCCATTTCTTCTTAGTCTTTCTCTTTCTGCATACTTTAGTTTCCATCTTATGTTTTGTAATGCAGCTACTTTTGGAGCAGTTAATTCTAATAAAGCACCTGGGTCACCAATAATCTTTTTAGCCTGTTCTCTTTCAGTATCAGTCATAACACCTGGACCAAAAAGTTCTAGTCTTAGCTTACCAACTAGAGCGTCTCTTGTAGCATCAGCTAGTCTTCTATTAACAGAGACTCTTCCTGCTCCTGGGAGTTTTTCAAAAAAGCTTAAGTTAGGAGTTATGTCTATCAGTTGATCTATAGCTTGAACCGCACCTGTGTTATTTTCAATCTGTTCTTCTAATTTCTTTTTAGCATCAGCACTATCAACTATGTAAACTTGACCATCTTTACCTACTAAGGCTCTATCTCTAAGCTTCATCTTAGGGTATTTAAAGTCTAAAGCAGTAAAATCTGCCCTAGATAATGGTTTTGTTATTCTACCATAATCCTGTTGTTTTAACTGTTCTACGGCTAGTTTGTTTCTATTAGCAGCTACTTTCTCATCCATTTTTTTACTTAACATTTCTAACTTCTTTTTAGCAAAATCATTATCTACTGCCATTTGGTATCTATCTGCTAATTGTTTTATTTTTTTATAAGCAGAGTTTTGTTTAGCTACTTCGTCTTCTCTGTCTAATTTTTGTTGTTTTATGTCTCTTTGAACTTCTTTGTCTATAAGATTAAGATAGACGTTAGGTCCACCAAACCTACCAGAAGCATATCCACCAAAACCTGCTGCTACCATACTAATAATTTTATTAAGAGTTCCACCTGAGTTAAAAAATCTATTGGTGTCTATGGCATCATACTTAGACTCCATGTTTTGATAATCTTGAATTTTTGCATCTAGTTCAGCTCTTTGTCTCTCAAGAGCAGATTTTTGTTTCTCAGCATCACTAGTTACTCTAACAGAAGGCTCTGTCTTAGACACATCACCTTTTGGTTTTTTTGGAGCTTTTGGAGCTTCAACTACATCTTTAGTTTCTTCTACCTTTACAATGTCTGCTATAGAAGGTGATCTTTTAAGACCTGCTTGTTTCTTAACATCAGACTTTCTTCTAGCTATCTCTTTATTTATAACAGATCTAGGGAATAACCCACTGTCTCTAGCTTCTACTAATTCTTTTATATCACCTGCCATTATATAACCAGGGACACCTTTCTCTCTAGGTAAAGCTGTTTCTGAAGCCTCAGGGTCTCTTGCTATTTTTTCCTGCTCTTCTACTTTAGCAGACTCCATTGCTTGACCTTCTCCAGACCGGAATGCAGCCATTTGTTCTCCAAGATCATCTTGTTCTACAACATCACCTTGTTGTGAAACATCCTCTTGAATTATTTGATCAGCTTTTTGTAGCTCTGGTTGAGCAGCTTTAGAGGCTGTATCATCTAAACCTCCGATTATATCCTCTATACTAGAGAGTTTGAAGTCTGATACAGCTTCTCCACCTTCTTGGTATTTTATTTCTCCACCCTTATTTTTTTTCATTTCTTTAGTCCTCTCTTTCATATTGTTTATAAATTTTCTATAAACTGCTGCTTCGGGAGTTTTACCCATTTCTCTTGCTCTTTGTTCCATAGCTACTGCTGCTTGAACTTTATGAGCGTGAGACCTTGAAGACTTACGAATTTTTGATACAGAAGACTTAGCCTTTGGAACATCTTTAAATCCAAGTCCTTGAATAGTTCCTTTAGGGTCTTCATCAGTGTAAAGATCAGAATGTTTTTTAGACTTAGCTGGTTGTCCTTTTTTTCTAGGAATCCGTGGATTAACTTCTCCACCTTTAGCTCTACGTAGTCTAGACTCCAGAGGACCCATTGGTAAAAACTCTGAAGGAGATACGTAAACTTTTTTACCATCTTTTATGATATAACCATTTAAATCTAAGTGTTTTCTATATGACCCTGCTCCTCTCTTTCCTGTTGTTCCCATCATTCCTATTTCTTGTCCAGCTTCTAGAGTATCTCCTACGTTTAGATCATCAAAAGAGTTATCAGTAGCATGAGCATAATGAACAAGAAGAGGATAATCCTCTCCATCTATTGTTATAAATTTATCTGTTTTTATTACTAATTTTCTACCATATCCTGAAGGGTAAAGACCGTTATCATCCTTACTATCTATTTCAACTACCTCTCCACTTAGTATGTTTCTAATTTTACTATCTCTATTAATTAAGTCTAATCCGTAGTTAAACTTTCCATCAGGATGTCTTATTACTCTTCCATCTTTATATAAAAGTTGTGAGGACACACTACTATTCTTCATACTGTGACCACCACGCCCAGGAGTTTCCTCCATGTGGTTACTAGTTACACTATACTCATCATCACCTATCATAATTTGAGGTCTACCAACCCCTGGACCAATTCTAAAACCATCTCTAAAATTGTCTGCATTTCTGGATATAGCCTCTCTATCATAAGGTATGGTGTTAGAATAATCCGTTTCTCTTGGAACTGAAGGTCTGCTAGGTCTTGAACTGCTCCAACTTCTACCTTGTTTTACATAATCTACGTAATCACCAAGATGTCTTCTATTATTAGTATCTGAGGCTTTTTTAGAAAACCTAGATTTCAGTCCTTTTATAAACGGAGTTTCTTTACCTTCATAAGCTTCTAAAGCTTCATAAACATCGGCATAACTTTCTGATCTTTGTTTACCTTTAGCCGACAAAGCTTTCTTCATTAAAGATTTTATCTTAACTTCAGACTTATCATCTACTTCTTTAATTACTTCCGGCTCTGGTTTAGGTAACCCTACATCAGGAAGTTTTTCTTCTTCTAAAGTTTTACTAAGTTTTTTTTGTTCTTGAGTAAGTTCAACCTCTCCAAAATCTTGTTCTTCAATCTCTGGTTCTTTGATTTCTGGTTCTTCAAATTCTGGTTTTTGGTCAACAGGAAAAATTAAACGTGGCTCGGGGTCTTCAGGTATGAACCTGTCTTTTTGTTCTTCAGACTGTCGAAATTTATCAAATTCTTCTGGGCTATCAAATTTTTGATCTTGCTCAAAAGTTTCCTCATACCATTTTTTATCAGCCATTGCTGTACTCCCTAATAGTACAAAAATTAAAATCGCTCTTAGCACTAATTACTCTCTTGTTCATATTACTTTCCTACCTTTCTTTCTAGTTCTTCAATTCTACGTTGTAGATCACCTTGAGCAGCTACAACCGAACCAAATCCTCCAGCAGAGGGCATCTTGAACTGTTCTTTTACCATACCTGGACCCTTCATGTCAACAGGTCCACCATCTTGGAAGTGCCTGAATTTACGTCTAGCTCCACCATGTTTTGTATCTTTGAAGGCTTTGTCATGAAATCTAGACTCTGCCTCATGACCTATGGCTTCTCTAAATGCTTTTTTCGGTCTTGAGTAGGCTTCTCCACCTTTAGCCATGGGAAGTTCTTCTTCTTGAAAAAATTTTCCAGGTCTTTCTCTGCCCTGCATAAGGGGTTTTGCTCTATCCTTCATAAGTTTATCTATAATTTTATCTTTTTCTTTTGTCTCTATTTTTTTCTTTTCTAAAAGGTTTTTAAGTTTTTCTTCATTGCTACTTTTCTTGACTCCTAGTTTTTTACGTGTTCTTTTATTTATTTGCTCCATCAAACCTCTCATTTTAGGTCTTCTCTTTTCTTTAAAAACTCTAGGTTTTTCTTTAAGATCAGTAGCCTGTGACCTTTCTCTATCAGACATAACACTAGGACCCATCATGTCTATTCTTAATGGTCCAACTAACCTATCTCTCACTGTTCTAGGTTCTTCTCTAACTGATGGCATTTTAGGCATAGGCATACGTATGTCATCTAACTCAAGTTCTTCAAGTTCTCTCAAGGAGTTTATAGCTTCTCCACCATTTTTAAACTTCTCAACTTTGTCCATTTTATCTTGTAGTTTATATAGAAAGTCTACACCTTTTTTTCTTTCTTCTTTTTTGTCCTTTGCACCCATGGCTTTACCTAAACCACGTACAGCAGAAGCTTTTATTACAAACTCTCCATCAGATAGTCTAGCAGGTATGGAGTCTGAGGTTTCTGTACCTTTACCTGATACAAAACCGCCTTCTTCAAAGCCTAAGAAACTTTTAGCTTTTTTAAATAAATTAACTCCTGAGGATAGTTTATTGAGAAAACTAGAAGCTTTACCCATTTTACCAGGAGCACCGCCGCCTCCGCCGCCGCCGCCGCCTGAGCCTCTGTACTCAGCACTTCCTCTAGTCAACTCTCTATCTTTTTCAGCTTCGGCAAATTTTTCAGCTTGTAGACGATCTCCACGTTTTAAACCTAGTAGAGCGTCTTGAGCAGCTTTCTGCTCTTGAGCCTTAGCAACAGCTATTTGTGGCTGTATTTCTCTTTCCGTAGTCTCAGAGCCTCTTTGTAAAGCTCTAAGTCTTTGACCTGCTGTAACTCCTCTAGCTCCTCTTACTGATGCTAGTTGTTGAGCTAGACCACGTTCTCTAGCTATTTTAGCTTCCCTGTCTACTATAGAGTCTTCACCCCTAGCTCTTTTTTCTAACATTTCTGTTAGTTGTTCTTCAGTCATTTTACCTGGACCTTTTGGTCCTTCTTCTTCTGCTTTTTCTTCTACTACAGTCTTAGCTACAACTTGTCCTGGTATTTCTGGAAGTTGAAAGTCATCTCCTTTACTTTCTTGTTTTCTTTTTTGAGTAGCAGGTGAGTTAGAAAAACTAAAAGGGTTGTTTGGGTTTTCATAATCACCAGAGTCTAATTCTGCTTGAATTTCTGCTGGACTTGCAGTAACAGGTTCTCCTTTCATAAATTGAGGAGTTAGTTTGTTTAATATAGCAGCTTTTTTCTCAGGAGAAACTAGATCAGATGCTAAGGCTGCTGCGGCTGTTACTGTACCAAGACCGACTACATTTACAACAGCACCCGTTAAAAGTTGCATAGCTCCTTTTTTTAGAGCATTTTTAACTTTTTTATCAGCTTTGACTTTTTCAGCAGCGGCATTTTCTTTTTTAGTTTCCTCTGCTTGAGCTGTTTCTTCTGCCATTTTTCTTGTTTCTGCATCAGGAGAATCTAATAGTCCTCTAAAAGCAGTTGGATCTTCCTCCATCATTTTTTTTAGATCAGCTTTTTTCTTTTTTATTCTTTCTTCTTCCTTTTTTTTCTCTATTTCTTTTTGTTTTTTTAGCTCCTGATCTCGATCATATCGTCTTTGAGCTTCATAATAAGTAGGTCCCCCCATCGTCAAGGTAGGACCACCACTATAAGAAACTCTAGTCTTGCTAATAGTAGTACCTGCACCACCTGTCCCATGACCATAGTGATGTTGTTTAAAACACTTAAGAGGTCCTATTCGATAAAGTTTTTTTCCTACTAATCTAATTTTTTTCATAATTAAACCTTAATTAGTTCCAAAGATTCTACTTTGTTTAATTTTATATTCTGTTCCTTTTGTACCAACTATAAACGTAAGATCACTAAGACCTAGGGCTCTGCCTAACTCACCTGCTTGTTGCTCTGACTCTATCTTTATCTTAAAAGCTTCGCACTTTTGTTGATCAAAGTCAACTCTTACTTGGTATTGCATGACATTTTTGCCACCATATGCTATAGCTGTGGTATGGGTACCAGTGGTACCACCTGGGTCACCATAAAAACCTTTTGTTACCCCAGTTGATTTTATCTCTTGGTCAGGGTCTCCATAGGTATAGACTTCAGTATAATCATTAACATCTATAACCTTTGACTGAGAGTAGTAGTCTTTGTAGTCATAACAAATACTAACCTTAAGTTTATGTGGCGAGTAATAGTCGCCTAATATCAACATCTTATAGACTCTCATTGCACCCTGTTTCATAAATGGGTTTATCCAACCAGTTTCTAATACTAATTCTACTGGTTCTCCTGCATCATGGTATTTTTCTGGATTTTGTTTAAATACCCTGTTACCGTTACCATCTTTGTGAACATAGTAGTAATCTGATCCTATGACTACTGAACTATCTCCTCGGTGGTTCCCATATAATCCCCAAAATTTTCTATAATAATTATAGATTAGAGCTTTTCCTTCAGAGGTTAGAAACCTAACTTCATTATCTTTAGGATAAATGTCACCCTTTGTTATTGTCAAATCATTATAATCCTCTACGTCTGCTCCTACATATTCTAGTCCTAGGGCTCTAGTTAGTAGATAAATACCTTTCCCTGTCTTAAAAAAGATGCCAAACGGTGTCAAAACTACACTATTTTTTACAGCACACCCTACATCAGAGGATATAAGTTGTGGTTCAATAAAACTGTCTTGTTCTCCAAGATTATTAGGACCATCACCTGCTAGATAGAATATAGCGTTTTGTTTGAATATTATAAGCTTATCATCCATAGCTTTCAAAGCTGTAATGTCTCCACCAACCTGTGACACTAGAATACTAAGAGTATCGTTCATTTCAACTCCTACCTTTGACGATAGTAGTTTTGAAAACCGTAACTCTAGTTTGTTCTCTAATCCTGCTATAAATAATCTATTTTTAAAACTAGAAACTATAGAGCAAGATGGTGGACTTGTGTTTTCTAAAACTCCTCCTGTGGTATAAAGAACTTCATTGCTAATTAAAGCTGAGTCAGGGGTTTTATCTGAAAACGATATAAAATCTACGGTAGGTTGATTAACAATTGGGTCAAATGTTTGAGAGGTAGTGGCACTATTGTTAGCATTTAGTTTGTAAAACAAAGTTCCATTTTTTTCAGTTCTATAAAGTTCAACATAGACATCTTGTTTTTGTGTAAGAGGTAGAGACGGTATGAGTACTTCTACTGAAGAAATGGATGTAGCGGTAGAAGTTGAGGCATATTCAAAAGTCATTTGATTAGAAAGTCCTGATCTATGAATATTACCTTGAGCATCTGTAAAAACGTAAATAGCTTTGTATCTATAAAAATCAGAATCGGAGCTAGGTCTTTGAAAGGCATCTGTACCACCTGTAGCAGTTCCAAACGCACCTAAGGTTAGAACTTCAGGAGGGTAATTAAAG
>FUFK010014529.1_pt1 | contig 10549 bp, 12 predicted proteins | sample 1021851 | NCBI WGS metagenome assembly FUFK01 (sample SAMEA51879418, study PRJEB19060) | metagenome
GAGATTTTTACCCCAAATGAAACAAGCTACGAGCGCCGCTATAAACATTACCACAGGCGGCAGTCCATATATGAGAGTGGAAGAACGAGTGAAGCCAGCAGAGATGTTTAAACCCGAAGTGGCTTCATTAAATATGGGGTCAATTAATTTTGGGCTTTATATGATGTTAAATCGATATAAGGAATTTAAACATGATTGGGAACCAGAATTTCTGGAAAGCACAAGAGATCTTGTTTTTAGAAATTCTTTTAAAGATATCGAGTACATTTTGACTACTTGTTATGAGAATAATACTCGGTTTGAGTTTGAATGCTATGATATTGCCCATCTGTATAATCTAAAACATTTTCTTGATAGAGGTTTAGTTAAACCACCTCTGTTTATTCAGTCTGTATTTGGGATTTTAGGTGGTATAGGAACTCATGCCGAAGATGTGGCCCATATGAAGAGAACAGCAGACAGGCTCTTTGGTGATCAGTATGAATGGTCCGTATTGGGTGCTGGTTCTGCACAAATGAGAATAGCTGCACAGGCTGCCTCTATGGGAGCTAACGTCCGTGTTGGTCTTGAAGATTCCCTATGGGCTGGGCCTGGTAAACTTGCAACGTCTAATGCTGACCAGGTAAATAGTGCAAGGCAAATTCTTGAGGGTATTGGACTTGAAATCGCGAGTCCTGAAGAAGCGCGTGAAATACTGCAACTAAAGGGAAGTGATAAAGTTAATTTTTAGTGAGAAGATGAATTAATGAGTGAAGAAATTAAAAAATTCGATGTCGTTTTTGAATGCGATGCTGTTAATCCTGGAAGAATGAGAACAGATATGCAAGTTCGAATGCTTGAGCCAGACCCGTTCGAATGCGAGCTTGCCACAGATGAAATGGGATTTCATGGAGGTGACGGCTCAGCTCCAACACCTTTAATGTTGTTCTCTGGAGGTCTTGCAGCATGCCTTATGACACAATTAAGAGCGTTCTCAAAGAGACTAAAAGTAGATGTAGGAGAGATTAAACTAGCTACTCGTTTGCATTGGCAGGGTGTTCAGAAAGGAAGAGAACCATATGAAACCGAGCCAGTAAGCTTTGAAATAGATATACACATGGAAGGCTCAGCATCAACGCAAGAACGAATTGAACTAATAGAGGCAGCTAAAAAAGGTTGTTTTGTGGAGCAAACTTTGATGCGCCCAAACATAATAGGGCATCGGTTGAAAGTTGGAAAAGATTGGGTGCAGGTGTAGGAAATGGCGGAAATAAATTTACACGTGAACGGCAAGAATTTGTCCGTTGATACAGAACCTGATACACCGCTAATCTATGTTTTAAGAAATGATTTTGATTTTAAAGGTGCAAAACTAGGGTGCGCTTTGGAACAATGTGGTGCGTGTATGGTATTAGTTGATGGTGAGCCAACAAATAGTTGTGTGCGTGCCGCGGCAGAGTTTGAAGGAAGACAAATTGAAACGGTTGAGAGTTTCGGAAACCCAGGGAAGATGAGTGACATTCAGCAAATTTTTGCTGAAGAAAATGTAGCGCAATGCGGATATTGTACCGCCGGTATTGTATGTAGCGTGACCGCTTTATTTCGAAAAACAAAAACTCCTTCAGACGAACAAATAAAAGATACACTTAATCGTCACCTTTGTAGGTGCGGATCTCATTCGAGGATTTTAGATGCAGTTTACCGGATTAGAGAGGGGGCAACAAGATGAGCAAGCATCCAAGTCTTTCTAATAGTCCTAAGGTAAGTGAATGGCTCGATTTTTCTCAGGAAGGAGAGCTAATTTTGCATACTGGGAAGGTTGATATAGGACAACGTATAACCACTGCTTTAGCCTTGATTGCAGCAGAGGAATTGAGCATCCCATTTGATCAGATTAGCGTAAGAAAAACTAAAACAGATTTCGATCCCAACGAGGGTTACACCGCTGGAAGTTTCTCTATGCAACATTCAGGTTACGCTATAAAAAAAGCAACAGCAACAGCGCGTAAAATTTTTACTCAAAAGGCCTCCGAAAAACTAAATATTTCGGAAGATAAATTAGAAGTTAGTGACGGTCAAATTCGTGCTAAGGGAACCAATCAATCTTTAACTTACTGGGAATTAATTTCTGATATAAATCTAGAAATAGATGTTGACGAAGATGTGCAAACTAAAAATCCATCGGATTATTCAATACAGAACAAAAAACATATTGCTAAAGGTATGGCTGAAATCATGACTGGAAAGTATCAGTTCCTTCAAGATTTAAAGTTTGAAAATATGCTGCATGCAAGAATCGTAAGGCCACCACATTATCATTGTGAATTAGAAAAATTAGACCCAGATGTTATCAGCCGTCTTGAGAAAGAAAACGTCTTTGTTATTAGGGATGGTAGTTTTTTAGCCGTCGCCACAAAACAGGAATATAAGGCGGTTAAGGCTGCAAGGCGTATTGCATTGGCTGCAAAATGGAAGGTTAAAAAACAATTATCAGAAGAAAATATATACTCTCAATTAACTGCGAATAGGAAAGATAGGTTTTTTGTAGAAAAGGGTTGTGTGCCTTCCACCACTCGAGAAATACCAGAGCTTTTGAGTATGAATGAGGATGAACATATCACCGTAACTGCAGTTTATCAAAAACCTTATCATATGCATGCTTCAATTGGACCATCGGCTGGTTGCGCTCATTTTGATGGCCGTTCGTTGCAGGTTTGGACCCATAATCAAGGTGTTTATCCTCTTAAAGCTGCTATTACTGAGGCATTTGAAATGAGTATAGAAAATGTCTCTGTTCAATTCATTCCTGGTGCGGGTGTATATGGTCATAATGGTGCAGACGATGCCGCATTTGATGCGGCNATAATTGCAAGGCATATCCCTAAATATTCTATTTTACTTAAGTGGACAAGGGATGATGAGAATAGCTGGGAGCCTTACGGCTCTGCTATGCAATGTGAAATACAAGCAAGCATAAATAAGAAAGGAAAAATTAGCTCGTGGTCGCATGAGACTTATGCGGATACTTTTTTAACGCGCCCTATAACTGGAAAAAAGCCAGCAACACGAATGCTCTCCTCTCATTATTTAGAAAATGCTTTACCGTGGCCTGTTGCTGAGCCGATGATGGTACCACATGGCGGCATACATCGTAATATGGAAATGTTATATGAAATGCCCGAACCNCGACTNGTTAAAAATAGAGTTTATGACTTGCCNTTGCGCACATCAGCACTCCGGACCTTAGGAGCATATGGGAATGTTTTTGCAAATGAGTCGATGATAAACGAACTCGCTGAACGAGCAAATATCGACCCATTCACCTTCAGATTGAATCATCTAAAGGATGAGAGAGCCATAAATGTTCTGAAAAAATTACAACAAGTGATGGAAAAAGACACCCCAGAAGAAGAGCAAATGGGTAAAGGCATTGGTTTTGCTCGATACAAAAATTCTGCAGCTTATTGTGCTATCGGAGTATCGCTAACAGTAACTGAGGCCGCTGACGTTTTATTACATCATGCTTATATTGTATGTGATGCTGGCGAAATTGTTGACCTAGAGGGGGTGCGTGCGCAGCTCGAAGGTGGTTTCATTCAGGCTGCAAGTTGGACTTTATATGAGCAAGTTTTATATGAGCGCGATGGCATTGTGAGTAGAGATTGGGATAGCTATCCAATTATTACCTTTGATAATATTCCAAAAATGCATACTTATTTGATCGAAAATCCAGGCAAACCATATCTTGGAGCGGGCGAGGGTGCAGCAGGGCCTACGGCAGCAGCGATAAGTAATGCGCTAAAAGATGCAACGGGACTTTCATTAAGAAAAATGCCATTTAATCCAGANNCTATAATGGAAGCTGCGTTGGAAGGATAATTAAGAGTAAAGATATAAATAAAAATGAGGAGAGTAACATGTCACAAGTAGAATTCCCGGTACTAGATTTAGAGCCATTTTTCAATGGTAAAGAGAACGCTGATGTAATGCTTGCTAATCAGTTAAAAGAGGTATGTGAGACAATTGGTTTTTTCTTTTTGAAAAATCATCAAATTTCACAATCAATAATAGATGACATGTTTGCTAAAACTAGAGCGTTCCATGATTTATCAATGGATGAAAAACTTGCAATTTCGATAAACAAAAATCAGCGTGGTTACATAAAGCCTGGAGCTACTTTGGTCTCGCATTCAACATATAATAAGAATACCAAATATGACAGCAATGAAACACTTGTATTCGCGACAGATTATGCATCAGATGATGAATTTGTAAAAGCTGGGAAACGTTTTTATGGAGAAAATCAATGGCCTACAAATATGCCAGAACTAAAGCCAGCTGTGCAAGAATTTATGTCTGAGATAGAACAACTAGGAAAAAAATTATTGCCAATTTGGGCTCTTGCTCTTGGGCTAAAACCAGATTTTTTTGAGCCATATTTTCATAAACCACATAATTACTTGCGTCTTGCACATTATCCGCCAGTACCTGAACTTGGTGAGAATGAGTTTGGACTTGGGCCCCATGCTGATACAGGATTTATGACCTTTCTTCCGCAAGCTGATGTGGAGGGTTTAGAAGTTTTGCTTACAGATGGCAGTTGGATTAGACCTCCAAGAATGGATGATGCTATCCTTGTAAATACAGGACAATTCTTGGAGCGCTGGACAAACGAAAAATTTAGAGCTAGCCCTCATAGAGTTATACCTCCTAAAAATAGACATCGTTTCTCAATCGCTGCGTTTATAAATCCCTCATTTGAGCCAGTTTGCCACCCCATCGAAACATGTGTATCTGATGCAAATCCTGCAAAATATCCGTCTCAATCCTATTGGGATTTTTACAATTGGTATATGGTTAACACTTATCCTCACTATGAGGAATTCGATGCACCAAAGGAAGCTAGTTCCAATTAATTTTATTGTGAGGTAAATAGCTCTCTGAAATGGATTACCTTTTCCCACTCAGAGGCTAAGTAGGGCTGAGATGTAATAAAACTTTCAGGTGGCTGGCTTGGTCTCAATTTTTGGCTTTTTATCAGTTTAGTCTCTTTTTTGTGTATTAAACTCATTGCAAGCTTTGAATTTGTCAGCTCTTTTTCATCGCTCTCAGTTATATTGGGATAGCTTGTGGGACCGATGCTGACTTTTTCTGGCTTTGTTAAACTTTCTGAGATTTTAATGCTTGAGGAGGCGGTCGTTGGTTCTACAAGTGGTTGTGGCTGCCCCTTCCAAACAGCATTTACTTTTTGTAGATAAGGTATATTTTTTTTTGTGTCAGCTGAATGATAATATTTAATTGCTAATTCCCAGTCACCATGGGTCTGATATAATTCCTCGAGAAAAACTGCTGCGTAGGCGATATTTGTATAAGGGTCAAGCATTGACTCTGGTGAACTGAAAGCGTGTGAATGCCATTTTACGCTTATTTGCATGCATCCTATATCTATATGAGTATTATCGAATTCCTTCTGCTCAATGATATAGTCAACAGCAGATTTACGAGTATCAAAAAAAAGACCTTTTCCATTATCATTTATAGTCCAAGGCCATGCTCTGTAAACACCAGTATCCGTCTTTCGACCCGACTCAACCCGTGCAATAGATGTAAGAATTCCGCTTGGTAGATTAAAAGCATTCTCTGCCTCTACTGCNACCGTTTCACACACATTGAGATCAGAAAAATGNGTGCTTGCATGTAATTTTGAACTTAAAAGGAATAACAACAAAAATAGGAGGTTGAATGTATCAAGCAATTTATTTAAATATTTTTTTTTCAATACGGCCTCTCAATTTTAGAAATATAGGATAATTTTTCCTCTTATTTTCTAAGCAAGCANTATGCCAAANATGTTTTNCNATTTTTTAGTTATGAAGAATATTGGTAATGATTTCTNATTATTTAGTGCTNAATGTTTCATTCATTGATTTGAAAACATTCATCATACGTTCTGGAACATCACAATATGATTTAAGAGTTACATATGGGGCAACAGGTTCTAGATCACCATCATATCTAACATGCTTAAAAGCAGGGTTTGTTACTAAACGAATCTTTTGGTCAGACCTTGCCGTTATTTGGGCAATTCCGCCCTTGAAAACAGATGTAGCTCCTGTTTCATAGACCTCCAATGCAAAAGTACTTTCATGAAATTCACAACCATTATCTAATTTTGCTGTAACAAAAACCATTTTTGGAGGTTCTGGTTTTAGGACTAACTCCCAAAGGAAAAACACCGAAACGCTGGCTAAACATAAAGAAAAAACTGTGATACTGGCTTTTTTCATTTTTTGTGACTGATTTTTTGTTTCTTAAAATTAACCTTTTTGAAGTTTTGAAATACTACCACTGACCTCTGCGCCAACATCAATCGCAAGTTCGTCGGTTAAAATAGAACCTTCAAACCTTGCTGAACTCGTCAGTTTAAGACTTTTCGTTTGGATATCACCATTGACTTTTCCACCAATCTCGGTTGATTGAGCAAAGATCTTTCCGTTAAATGTACTTCCAGATTCTAACTTAACGTCAACAGCACGCATTTCTCCTTTGTAGTGACCAGCTAAAACGACTGTTGAACCTTTTGCAGAAGTTACGTCTAGTATGCCGTCCATTTTGATTTCGGGTGAGATATAAGTTACGTCTGCCATGATTTATGCCTTTTCTGCTGATGTTTGTTTGTTATTAGGATCGGAGACCTTTTGCTCTTCGGATTCAGCCACTTCTTGTTCGGGTGTAACCTTTTCATCCCAGTTTTGTATAACTCGGCAATTTAGAGCAGCTCCTCTATCTAATTANNAGAAGATTTATATTTTATTTCACCGCTAACACGTGAAGAGGGCATCAGCCAAACACTATCTGCATTCATATTGCCATCATAACTCCCTGAGACGACTACNAGCTTGGAGTTGATTGACCCTCCGAATTTTCCAGTTTCATTAATTGTCAACTTTTCTGTTGTAACATCTGCCTCTACAATTCCACTAACTTCTATGGTAGAAGCATTTGAAATTTTCCCTTTGAAGTGTGCCCCTGCACCAATGGTGGTCATTTTTTCAGCCATTTTATTTTTCTTTCATTTTAGTTGTCATAAAATCAAGTTAACCTTAAAGGTTTTATGTTTTGATCGCTTTTGATTTTTCTATAAGAGTTGATTATCTCCTTTAGTCGATTTGGAAACAGTTTCTCCAGTTTTTGGTTTTGTATGATTTCGAGCTTTTTCACCTGACGGGTCATGATTAAGTTTTGCTTCTANGNTAGCTCCCGAATCAATTGCGATTCGCTCATAAAACACTTCACCATTGAAAGATGCGTTGCTACTTATCTCAAGTGCTTCTGTTTTTATAGTCCCGCTNACATTGCCACCGATGCTAACTGAATTTGCTGAAATAGTAGCTTTTACGATTGCATCCTCTTCTACAATAAGGTCACTACAGTTAATAGTTCCCTTAAGTTTTCCAACCACACGCATGATTCCATTACATTTTATGTCCCCAACAATTTCCATCTCTGATCCAATAACGGATTCAGACATTCTGTTTTGGGTAGAATTTTTATCTAACTTCGCCATAGTATTTTAAACCTATAAAAGTGACTCCATAATTATAAATAAATAATTTTGTCTGTCGTTATTTAATATAGAAACTAAATGATATATTATTAAATTGTTTCTAACATAAAAGTTGTACGTCAAAAACTCTTACAACGTTGCAACGATTATGCCAAGTATTCACAAATGAATATTTGTTTTGGAAACTCTTCTGAAAGCCAAAGGATGGTTGATGTGTCTAATGATGTAATCGATATTCGTGAACGAATTGAGAAGATAAGAGAAGCAGTGGAAAATAATCCTGTTGGNCAAACTGGCACTGATACGATTATTCCAGTCTCAAATACGGTTGAACTAGACTCAATAGTAACAGAAAATCAGAGACAACTTAAGGCAGATGTGAATACTCAAATGTTGCAATCATCATCAACTGAAATGTTGTCATCAGTGGATGATTCAACTTCCAAAAAACAACAAGCTTCATATCCTTCAATTAAACTTGATATCAGCAATCAGTCCCGTAACATAGGTCTTTATTTAATGCTTGGTATTCAGATACTGACTAATATGATTTTAATTTTTCTTTTNTATAGAATGAGCTTGTAATGAGAAGTTGGCTTTGGTCAAAAATTGAACAACGCTTGCCTCGTATTATTGATAGTACACAGGTCAACCATGCCGTGGTAGGACAGGACAAGCCATGGTANTTNTCNGAGAGANGNTTCCTNGTTTTTGGNANGAAAGGCCCTTGGGANCTNGTNATNAAGCCAANACATGTTGGNATNTCNGCNTTGTTATTNTCTAGCTTTATTTTTACTTTGGGGTATTTTTCNGTGCAAACAATAAATACTGCTCTTAAGTGTTGCTAATCAGGAAATAATCAGTCCAGCAGATGCAAGTTTAATTGCAACTCAAAAGCATTCAGTCGAATTAGAAAAATTACAGGACAAACCACTTATATCAAATGTTGTATCAACTTTTGGTCCTTTAAAGAAAGACAATTCAATCTCAAACTATCTTTTTTCAATGAAGGTAAAAGATATAAAAAATATAATAGAAAAACGTAACAATACGAAAAACATCGACAATTGGCACGATCAACCTCTCGAGGCTATTAATGAAAATTTTAAATCTAGCAATATTTTACTCGAAACAAAAAAAATAAGGGAACAAATGCTGTCATCTTTTGAACAGAAAAAATCAGACCCTCTTTATCAAGAGATACAGATTGTTATCAAGGTCCCTGAGATTAATGAAAATTCTATTCCGAATTCGATAATTAATAACTTTGATGAAAAGTTAAATTATAAAAACAGATCCGACTTACACTTTGAAACTAAAACTTTACCTGAAAGTGGCGCAATCGAGAATTTTGAGAGTGTTGTTGAGCACGCACCATCTTTAGTGGAATCTAACGTGGTATCAATTAATAAGGATATTTTGGGTCCGGATAATATGCCTACCATTTTGGATGACACAATCCGAGGTGCAAGATTTTTGAAATCGATAGACCGTGAAGTAAAAGTTATAGAAAAAGTTTTTGATGAATTAGGTATTGAATTGTCAGTCCCAGAATCAGCGGAAGTTAGACTAGCTAATATTAGCTGGCCAATGCAGCCAGGGTCCCTAGATTATTTAGAGTATATGAGGAGGCAATTTATCAAATTAGATGTATACAGAGATGCATTAACATCACTACCTCTTCATTCACCGATGAAGTATTATTATATTTCAAGTAAATATGGAAAAAGAAAACATCCAGTTACAAAAAAATGGGCGATGCATCATGGGATTGATTTAGCTGGTACTTGGCAAGAAAAAGTAAGAGCAACCGCGGATGGAACGGTTATTTCTGCAGGATGGGAGGGGTCTTTTGGAAGGGTTGTCAGAGTTCAACACCGATTTGGCCTAGAGACTGTCTATGCACATTTAGCGCGTTTGAACGTAAAAAAAGGTGATTATATAACATCTGGAGATGTTATTGGTTCTATGGGTTCAAGTGGAAGGTCTGATGGGGCCCATTTACATTATGAGATTAGGGTAAATAACGAATCTAAAAATCCTAAACAATTTTTTGATGTAGGACAATCTTTGTTAAGTCCGAGTAGTTTGCGGTCCTCAGCTTTTTAAAATCTGGTTTTCTTTTTAAATTATGCTGATTGAAAAATAGATTTTTATAGAAATTTTCTAAATAATTTTTTTTTCCGGTCGTTTTTAATTAGCTAATAAAAAGAATATTTTAGTGGATGATTTTGGAAAAGATCATCTCCATAAAAATGAATAAGTATGAGGTAAAGATAATGGGTTCCGTGATATATTTGCATGAAAGATATAAAACGATTAATGCTGAATTTGAAGATATTTCCTCTGATGATGTGCATGAACAAAAACGTTTAGAGTCAATCAGAGACGGGGTTGAATCCATGTTAAGTTTGATTTCTGGCATCCGAAAGGATCCTGAAGCAGTAGCTTTATCATCCGCTAGATTTGGAATTATGCGCATGTGCCAGCTTTATGGGCGTGCTGAAACTATTGCATTTGTGGGCAGATGCATAGATACAGTAGAAATGGCCGAAGATGTCCTGAATTACACTCCCTGAAAATCGTAATGCAAAGCACATAATTAGAAGATTTTATATTAAGCGCAAATTACGGCTTACTTCACCGCGCTATAATTGGTGTTTTGTTTTTATAAAAATTTTTGAATAAATATAATATGGCATAGGAAATGCAAGTTATTTTCAAGAAAAATTTAGGAAGGAAAATATTTTGCAAAACCAATTAAAGGGATTCATCATCCCAACAAATAACAAAAAAAATCATATCGAAAACGATAAGGCCTTAAATGCAGAAGCCAATCATATTGGCATTCAGTTGGTCAGGTTTGATGAAAATAACAGGAGAACATCATCAGTAAAAGTGGCTATGGCTCAGTTCTTGGATCCTATAAGCCAATCTGCAGCCATTTTTGATTAATATTATTCTGGATATAAGGTAAAAAAGGTATTTTGATAATTATTATTT
>FUFK010069778.1_pt1 | contig 10547 bp, 6 predicted proteins | sample 1021851 | NCBI WGS metagenome assembly FUFK01 (sample SAMEA51879418, study PRJEB19060) | metagenome
GGTAGCCAACCATGCGCTGAATTTTTTTCAGCTACGGAAAGTAGAAGCAGAGCTACAAGCGTATAAGTCAGCTACCAACAAGTTTGATTTTGCAGATCTAATAGAAAAGTATGTAGAGATAGGAGATCCGCCTCGACTCGATCTGTTTATTGTTGACGAAGCACAGGATTTAACACCACTGCAATGGGAGATGGTGTTCGAGATTGCTAGATGCGCCAAGCGTGTGTTGATCGCCGGGGATGATGATCAGGCAATCCACAGGTGGACAGGGGTCGATGTCAAAAGATTCCTGGGGGCATCAGATAACTTCAGAGTTCTTACACAAAGCTATCGCATGCCAAAGGTTGTACACGATCTGTCACAGAAAGTTGTGAAGCGTATATCGGTTCGAAGAGAAAAGGTTTTCAACCCAACAGATAACGAGGGACGTATCGACTGGGCACTGAACCCATACGATCTCGATCTAAGCCAAGGGTCGTGGACCTTGATGGCTCGTACCAATTCGTTTGTTCGAGAGTGGTCCTCACAGCTATGGCTCGAGGGACATTTGTTTTCGGTCAAGGGCAAGAGCAGCGTCAATCAAAAAGCAGCAGAAGCAGCGAAGATATGGAGACGGCTACAGGCCGGGGAAGGTGTCGAGCTTCCTTCGATCAGAGCTTTGTACGAGTTTGTTCCGAAACAAGGAGACAAGGCCGTCGTAAAGCGTGGGTCCGCAGGGCTGCTTGATGCAGCAGACCCAGAGGGTTTTCTGACCTACGACAGGCTTGTCAAGGACTTTGGTATGACAGCAGCTATTGATCGTGACGCTTTGGATGTGGCAAGGTTCGGGGACAGTGAGAAGAGATACATACAAGCTTTGGAACGACGTGGAGAAGATATTACAGGAAATCCACGCATAAAAATCTCTACATTTCACGGAATGAAGGGAGGGGAGGACGATAACTGTGCCGTGTTTTTGGGTTCCACCAAGGCATGTGTGAACAGTAAGTATCCTGATGATGAGCATCGAGCCATGTACGTCGGCTTGACGAGAACTAAAAACCGTCTGTGTCTCGTGGATACAGACCACAGATACAGGTATAAGTTATGAATTGTTGGCATTGTAAGACAGAACTAATCTGGGGTGGGGATCACGACATAAGTGAGGAAGACTCAGACTATGTTATGGAAACAAATTTAAGCTGCCCGGAGTGTGGTAGCTTTGTCTTAGTTTTTTATCCAAGGGAGCAAGAAGATGAAACGTGATGAAGTATTAGATAAAGCCAANGAAATAATTGGCGGACCAAGAGCAGAAGAGTATGGAGATTCATTCGAGAACTTTACTCGCATACTCGAGGGTTGGAACATCATTGTGAATGAAGCCCACAAACACCAAGGCTACATTACCACAAGGCATGTTGCCCTCATGATGATTTGGCTAAAGATGGCCCGACTTTTGAACTCGCTCGATAGCGAGGATAGTTGGATGGACATAGCCGGATATGCAGCACTCGGAGCAGAGTGCTGTGAAAACGAGGCAGATATCGAGAAAAGGTTAGATATTTTTAATGGCAAGAGACAGAAAAGATAAAAAGACAGTTGACCTACTGGCACGGATGGAGCTTGGGGAGTCACTAGATCCTGATTGGAATATACCCACAGAGTTTCCAGATCTAACGCAGCACAAGACAATCGCTGTAGATCTCGAGACTCGGGATCCAAACATCCAAACGCTTGGCCCGGGATGGGCAAGAGGCGATGGTAACATCGTAGGTATAGCTGTAGCAGCCGGGGATTATCAGGGATACTTCCCGATCCGGCACCAGAACGGTCACAACCTAGATCCCAATATGACAATGAAGTGGCTCAAGAAGCAGATGGCGACTCCACATATCGACAAGGTTATGCACAATGCCACCTACGACGCAGGGTGGCTCCGTGCAGAGGGGGTAAAGGTGGAGGGTAGGATTATCGACACGATGGTTGCAGCCCCACTGGTGGACGAGAACAGGTTCTCCTACAGCCTAAACAACCTAGGACGTGACTACATCGACATGCGGAAAGACGAGCGAATGCTCCGCGCAGCAGCCAAAGACTGGGGCATCGACCCCAAAGCAGACATGTGGAAACTGCCTCCGAAGTTTGTCGGTGCCTACGCAGAGCAGGACGCACTCATGACGCTCAAACTCTGGGAGAGGCTTGGCATCGAGATCTCGTCACAGGACCTCAACCACATTTTCGAGTTAGAGACAAGCTTGATTCCGTTAATGGTGGACATGAGAGAACGCGGTGTGCGTGTCGATCTAGACAAAGCAGACGTAGTTCGAGAGGAACTGAGGGCCAAGGTCAAAGAACTAAAGAAGGAGATCAAGCGCAAGACAGGCGTGGAGATCGAGCCATGGGCCGGGGCATCTGTGCTACAGGTCTTCGAGGCTTTGAATCTAGAATACCCGACCACTGAGGCCGGGGCACCTTCGTTCACCAAGCAGTATCTAAACAACCATCCACACGAGGTATGTCAGATGATTGTGAAGCTGCGCGAGTTCGACAAGGCAGACAGCACGTTTATCGACTCGATCCTACGACACGAGAAGGACGGACGGATACACACGGAATTTCATCAGCTTCGATCCGATGACGGTGGGACTGTGACCGGGCGATTCTCGTCATCCAACCCAAACTTACAGCAGATTCCTGCTCGAGACCCCGACATCAAGAAGATGATCCGTGGCTTGTTTATTCCTGAAGAGGGACAGAAGTGGGGGTCGTTTGACTACTCGAGCCAAGAGCCAAGGTTGTTGGTACACTTTGCAGCAAGCATGCCAGACAGTATGCGTCACCCAGTGGTCGATACAATCGTGGAAGAGTACCACAAGGGAGATGTGGATCTGCACCAGATGGTGGCGGATCTGGCAAACATCAAACGTAAGGAAGCCAAGACAGTTAACCTTGGTATCATGTATGGCATGGGCGTGGGTAAGCTAGCAGCACAGTTGGATATATCGACTGAGGAAGCCAAGAACTTGATTGAGCAGCACAGGACAAACGTTCCGTTCGTTAAGCAGCTAGCCAGTATCGCTAGCCAGAGAGCCGAGGAGCAAGGTCAGATACGCACGTTGCTTGGACGTAAGTGCAGGTTCCATCTGTGGGAGCCGAAGACGTTTGGGTACAATAAACCGTATCCTCTCGAAGAAGCCAAGAAAGAGTATGGCAACATAAACAATCTAAAAAGGGCGTTTACTTACAAGGCGTTGAACAAACTGATTCAGGGTTCAGCAGCCGACCAGACAAAAAAAGCTATGGCTGATTGTTATAAAGAGGGACTTATTCCTTTGCTTACGGTTCATGATGAGTTATGCTTCTCAGTAGAGGGCGACGATCAAGCGCACAACATCAAGCACATAATGGAAAACGGGTTGTCGGATGTCTTGAAAGTCCCCTCTAAAGTAGACGATGAACTTGGCAATAACTGGGGTGAGGTTGGCTAGGTTCTACCTAGCGCATTTGCCAGAGCTTGTGTAGCCGGGTCATTTCCTAAGACAATCGGATTAACTTTAGCCGACGCTGTTTGCGTTGGCTGCGGAAGCTGTGGTGTGGGCAGAGAACTCAAAGGATCTAAAGTAAAACCCGGGGGCAAGGAAGACGGAGCAGGTGCGGGTGCTTGAACAGGGTCAAGATTAAATCCCGGAGGCAAGGAAGACGGAGCAGGTGCAACAGGTTTTTCTTCTGATGGAGCCGACCTAGCAAGAGGCTCGTTCATTCTATCTGAAGACATGCGGTTAAACACACCAAACGGAACTTTGTTTTCTACAGAAATTCGACCCTCTGCTCTTCTCATTGCGTTAATATCTTTGGCTAACTCTCGGGTAGCAGCCGTTGGGTAGAACTTACCTGCCATAATAGCATTGACTTCTTTACGGCTTAGATTTGCACCTTGAACTAGGTTTCTTCGAATGTCTGTGTCTGATAAACCAAGTTCTCTGGCTGACTGGATGTCCATATATAGTTTAGATTGTTCTCTGTACAAATTGTCTAGATACTTGGACCATGCCCCCTGCNTGTCCTCCATCGAAGAGTCTGCTCTTTTTATTACTTTGGCTGCTGCTTGTTTTGCACCTGTACGTCTGGGACCATACTCAAGACCCTTAAATGCAAAGTCATTTTTTAGATCTGCTGTCATTGGCGTAAAGCCTGTAACCAGACGAGCGCCCTCTTTGAAGACGTTGTATTCTTCGCCACGCTTGCCAGCCAGCCCTGTCACCGCTCTGTATACACGGCCCGGTTCAAATTCTCCTGTCAAAGGGTTTTCTACTTCACCCACTAAACGAATGTACTCCGGGATAATTCCGTTCATAATGTGACCAATGCTTTCTCCGAATTTTTCTCCAAGATCATCCGTCTCAGCATACACGTCAGCACCTGTAGATGTTTTACCACCACGTCCGATACCCAGACCCAAGATCCCCTCTCTTGGTAGCGTGTCACGAAACCGTTCGTAGATCATAGATTCCTCACCAAACGGCTCCACGAACATCTCTAGTCCGCGCCATGCACCACTGGCGATTTGTTCTACTTCACTTTTATCGAGTCTGCCTTTTTTATGATAGGTCTGTAATGCTGCCCTAGCCGGATCGATAACAAAAGCGTAGGGGCTAACATAGCTCAGATCAATGTAATCAATTTTACCTTTTCCGTCGTTGCCCAAGATAACAACATCGTGTCCGTCCATATACTCTGGTAGCTGCTCTCGAAGTGCAGTCATCTGTTCGTCTGTTGTTCCTGTGGCAATCATAGATCCACGAACCATGCTCTTTGGTATGATGCTGGCTACGGCATAGTATGACATGAGCCGTTGTGCGCCCATCGCTCTAAACTGACGTGTCAACTCATCGGCTGCTACATCTCCTATTTCGCTACGCATTGCAGGAGAGACCTCAAAAGCCATCTCTTTCATACCACGACTTAAAATGTTCACAGTGTTACGAATGTTTTCAGAAGCAAACGATGTAAAGTTACCGAAGATAGGAACCATGTCTATGGCTCTAACAGCCTTACCTACACGAGGGTAAATAGGCATTGTGTCTTTCACAACATCTCCAGCTATGACCTCTACGAAGTCTAGTCCTTCTGTCAGGCGTGTAGCACCCGGGTCGCGTTTTACTAGACCGTTTTCTTTTAGTATCTCAAAAACCCTAGGATCGTCTCGAAGACCTGATTCTGCCAAAGCTTTACGGATTTTTTTCTCTTCTCCAAGTAACGACAACCCTTTAAAAAATGTATCCGACTCTCCATACACACGTTCGAAAAACTTCATGAATGGAATTTTATCTTCAAATACATCTATTGAGTTGGATAACTTACCAGAAACAGTAAGATCACTACCAGCTTTCCTAAATTCTTTAAGTGCTCTAGTAACCAAACTGGTATCTGCTACACCTGTCAAAGCTACTTTTTTAGCTAGCCGATCCAAACCTGCTTCGTCTAAATTATCTAGACTTGAGGTAAAAATCTTAAACATATCCGTAAAGTCTGTCTCACGTCCAAGATTCGCGTTTGCAGCAACCATACCCATGTTGCCTACAATGTTACGAATTTGTGCGCCCGGGTTAGGAACAATCGTCATCTTTTGCGATAACGATCTCAAGCTAGACAGTATGCCCGTTGCCTCACCCAAAACCCCAGTTCCTAGTTTCAAGGGTGCAGTGAGCGCACCATATGTTTCAGGGGAAGCGTACATTCCTGTTAGATTACCATACGAACCACCAAAGACATGTTGTATGTCCGCCATTTCTCCGAGTTGTACATACCCTGCATTTCTAAGAGATTGTTCATACTGATCCACTACATCTAACGGCTTAATGTAATTAGGATTATCTATAAAGTTGCCTTTGGCATCTTGTATAGACATTTCTACGCCCATGTTTTGATCTCTTGTCATCTCCCTAAATGGTTGCATTGCAGAATCAAATTCTTCTGGACTTAATATCGCAGCATTTGGGGTTTCTACTAAAGCTGGACGCCCACCTTTAGCAATAGATTCCACACCTTGAATTAAACCAGAAACTAAACCCTGTGGTCTCATACCAGCGTACATATCGGCTGCTGCATTTGCTTGCGCCATATCTGTAATGGTTCTTTTGTATATTTCTAACGGATCCGTTAACTCTCCTTTAAGTTTTCGGAGCTTTGGACTAGCATCTAAGATTTCTTTTCTTTCTACAAAAATGTCGTCAATAGATTTTAACACAGGTTTTTCTTTTGCGAGGAGGCCAAAACCTTTTCCTTTGCCTTTATCAATTACAGACTGACGAACATTTTTTAACGCTTCTTCTGGAGGTAAACCACCAAGTCCCTGTAACCCAAGAGAGTCGTAAACAATTCTCTTTGCTTGTAACAAATCATTTGCGTTAGGTGGTCTTCCCTTACCAGTAACCAAGTTCATTGCCACCTCAGACACTGTGTCATCAAACTCTTTAGAAGTTAAATCTAAATTGCGATAAAAAGAAACAGGATCTGTGTATTGCTCAAACAACCTGCGAAGATATCCTGTTTGTTTGTTCTGGGCATCCATCATTTCTTTGAGTGCTTTTGAGGCTTTGATCTGAGCGGGTGTTGTAGGATCTTGAAGCTGTACTCTACCTGTCCTTGTGTCTAACAATCGTTCTCCCGTATCTGGGCTAACCTTATAACCAATTGCCTCTTCCAATTGAGTAATGATGTCATCATCTAGCTTAGAGCGAACATCGATCATTTTATCCGCAGCTTTAGTTAAAGATTTATTGTTATACTTATCGAGAGCAGTATTGGCTCCTAGCAAATAACTGTTTAAATCAGTGCTTAATTTTTCTGCATCCACAGGAGTTTTATTCTGTAGTTTTGCTGACTTAATAAAAGATTCAGCAGCGTTTTCCCAGTCCTTGGCGGCTGCTAAACCTTGACGTTCGTACATATCTGCCTTGGCTCTAGCGTCCTGAATTGTTTCATATAACTTTACATCGGCTCCACCGGAAGCTGTTAGATACTTTTTAAACTGTCTAGTTGCTGCGTTCATTCCAGATTTTAACTTTGGTGCAGCACCTACATCTACAGTAGATCTATCTAACGTGTCCAAAGTTTTCATAAAAGTGTCACCAACTTTGGTTGGTGCCGCACGAAGAGCTTTTGCTGCTACTCCGGCTGCTTCTGTTTGGCCTATAGCTTTGGACCCTACAGCTAAACCTTTGAGTCCAACATCAAACACGCCACTTAAAAGAGCGTCTTCCGCACCTACCCGTAGTTTGTTTCGGAGCCGACGCCCTGCTTCTTGTCGCCCAGTCAGGCCCTCTTCCTGTTCTGTTTTTAAAAAATCAGGAAGGGCTGAAAAGTTATCAGATAGCGTAGCTCTACCGTCACTGGCTACCGCTGTGCTGTAGCCAAGAGCGCCCACGGCGGTAGACCCAGCTAGCCCGGACCAAGTTCCAAGGGCCTTTTGTCCTGTTTTAGTTGTACCAAACTCGATAGCAGATTTGGTAAACTTACCCCTGCCAGCAGTGGACATAGGCTTACCTGCCTTGGCTAGTTTAGCAGCCTGACCTGCTCTGCCTAACCACCCAGCAATAGGAATAAAGCCAACACCAAAGGCCACAAGGTCCTCGGTTATTTCACCTGCTGCCCCTTCCATCTCTGGTTTGATCGCTTCGAATGCGTCTGTAACCACCCGGCTTGTGTTTGTGCCTAGCACACCGTCCACACCTATGGCTCCAAGTTCCGCGATTCCTTGAGGAACAGACACGATACCAGAGTAAATACCTTTGCCGATTTCTTCCGCAACATCAGGCACAAGTCCTTGTGCACCTGATAGGTACGATCCCTTTTCCTCAACTGGGTCTAACTTAAAACCTTTGGGAACAGAAGGAGACGCAACTGGATCTAGCTTAAAACCTTCGGGGAGTGCTACATCTTCTGCCATTTAGTGCCGTCCCACCGAATCTTTTCACCGTTTGGTCCGGTAGCCGTTCTACCTACTTCTAGACCGCCCGTAGTTTGTTGTTGCGGTGCAGGAGAAGAACCAGCAATAGCTATTCGAACCTTGGTGCCAATGTTGTTTCCTAGTTGAGAATTCATTAACGCCTCAACCTCTGCTGGATCTTCGTTGTTTTCAATACGCTTTGTGTATATCTCGAGAGCGGCCTTACCTTGTTCTGTATCCAAAAACCCACCGCCAGCGGCATCAGCAGCAGCCTCTGCCCGGGCAGATGCCGTCTTCTTCATCTCTCCAAGGCCAAGCAATACAGCTTTAACATATGCGTCGTTGCCTTTACCAATAGATCCGCTGATAGCCACGTTGGCAATACGACGGTTTATTTCATCGATGTCGTTTACGTTTTCCATACCAAAAGCGTTACGAGCAAACTCTCTCTTGCCTTTTTCGCTAACAGGAAGACCTGCTTGATCAACAACCGTGTTGGCTATGTTTTCTTCGTTACCAGAAGCAACGGCTGCATCCACAGATGCTTTCTTTTTGGCAACCTCTTCCTCTGCCTTTTCTTCACTACCATGTTTTTTAATTAACTGTGGAACAAGGGCGGACAAACCGGGGATCGCCATTAAAGAAGTTAGCAACACGTTCTTTTCAGAAACTTTTGGTGTTTCGCCTACGTCAATAGGGCCACCTTCTTGCATTTGCATAGGTGGTTTTGCCATGGGCTGTGGGGCCGCAGCGGCAACTTGCTGTGGTTGCGGAGGCTGTGGCTGTGGCTTTGGAGGCATGGGAGGAACAGCCGTTGGCAACGTAGGTTGCACAGGCATGTTACCCGCAGGAACAAGTGGAGGGGGTTTGGGTATCATTGCAGGAGGTGCAGACTTTGCTTGGACCGCCTGTATCAACTCAGGAGAGGATGACATAATGCCACCCATTTGCCTAATCTTATGTCGAGCAAACCGAGGCTTTTCCTTAGTTGTATCAAACAATGCTGCGTTATTAATCCCACCTAGCATAGATAACCCTTACCTTCTTAACGTTCCTAGACCACCAAGCAACGGTTGCCCTCCACCCGCAGATATCTGCGTACTTGCACCACCTAGAACATTTGCAAGAGGACTAGCTTGTGGTGTCGCAGATGCCGCTAACGACGTGCCGCTAGACGGAACGCCGGATAAAATATCTCTCATGTATGAGAATCGAGCAAACGGTTCGTATGCCTCTTCGAGTTGTGCAGCACGTTGAACGTCATACTCTGACTGTAATTGCTGTTGCTCTAAAGATCCTACATTAAACAGTGCGTTTACGTCTTTCTGACCTAACGCCTGTTGTGCTTCTCCAAGCGCCCCGATCCCAGTGCCAAGGCTCTGAAACAATTGACCTGCGCCCTGCCCACGCTTCATCTGGTTTTCAAAAGCAGACTGCGCTTGGTTTTGTGCGCCTGTATATGCAGCGGATCTAAGTTGTGCCGCTGTCCTAGCTGCACGATCCTCAATGTTTCTTTGCAGTTCCTGCTCGGCTATGGCCTGTCGAGACCCACCAAAAGCACCAGCACCTACAGCCTCGGCTCTTGCTCCGATATTAGCAATATCACCTTCGCGCCGTATATCAGCTAGTGTTGTATCAATTACGTCCTCAACAAACGGATCGTAGAAATCTTGGTATCCACCTTCGCGCATAGGCTCCCCGGTGGTAGGATCAATCATTGGGTTACCATCTGCGTCCCTGACGATCTGACCTAGCGGATCGTACCGTCCCATAGAAGCGTCTACAGCATCAACACCAAGCTCTTGTACAGCCTTGGCTCTATCAAGCTCGTCTTTAAATGCGCCGATACCCTCGTAGGTGTACTCTCCTGTGTCAGGATCGATGTCCCCGGTTAAAAGATTTAGAGCTTTTTGTTGTGCATCTGTAAAACGAATAACGTCAGGTTCTGCTACGCCACCTTCTGTCGCTAAAACAGGGTTACCATACTGGTCTACTNGTGCTTGGCTAGCGTCAGATGTTGGTGTGCCATCGGCACCAACAAACATCTGGTTGCCAGACGAATCTAAAATAGGCTCTCCAAACAAAGGAGATTTAGATGCAATACCCGTTACTTCACCTGTGACATCGTCTACTTGATATATGTTTGCTAATAAATCTTTTAAGAAATCTTCCTGATACGCAGGAAGAAGCGTCATCTGTTTTGAGATAATTTCCTCTGCCATTAGGCTCTCCTCTCAAACTGATCCATCATCTGATACATCTTCGCAGCCCCCGCATCTCGGTCACCACCTCCAGCACCTCTGACGGCTGCTTCAGTCATTACAAACTCTCCGTCTGAAAGAGCCGCCTCCTGAACTCTGCCACCATCTTGATATATTGCTGCTGGTATTGAGTCACTGGTCCCAGTTCCGGGACCCTCGATGTAACCACCTTGTGCTCTCATTACAGGTGTGCCCCGATAATCGGGGTTACGCTCACCTGTCTGATACTGACGCATTTCCATGGGACTCATAATGTTTTCAAATTGTGGGCGTCGTTGTTGATACAACGCTTCTCTCATAATTGCGCTTAAAACAGGATCATCTGATCCCATTAGGTTTAAAATACCTTGTGTTGCTCT
>FUFK010046278.1_pt1 | contig 10543 bp, 9 predicted proteins | sample 1021851 | NCBI WGS metagenome assembly FUFK01 (sample SAMEA51879418, study PRJEB19060) | metagenome
GGAGCCAAGGGGATTTGAACCCCTGACCCCCTGCATGCCATGCAGGTGCTCTACCAGCTGAGCTATGGCCCCATATCTAGTAACGTTATTCATATCAATCAATTTAAAGATTTTTTTCGTAACGTCTGTAATTCTCATATTACTTCATAGCGTTTAATTATTGAAATCTGCACCTTAAAAAGCAACTAGAGATTTGCAAGTTTTAGCATACTTTAGATAATTAATTTATGAGATCCTGTTTCAGAATAGGCTTTAAAAACTAAAATGATAATTCTTAATTAGTTCTTGAATTTGTTTTATCACTTTTTAACTTTATTTCCTTTGTTTGGATAATTTTTCGATTTATTTCCCAAGCCATTAAATGGAATAATATAAAAAACTAAATTTGATAACTTTTTAAAAGTGATACAAAATCTTTTTCAAATTTTGTTTTTTTAAAACTTATCACCCAGACCATTAAAGTCAAAAGAATATATATTGAAAAACAAGCCTCCAATTTCAGTATCAAAATTGTAATTTAAACTTACGTTATATGCTCTCCTATTCCAGGAGAGCTCAATTGTCGGATTAATTAACTTTTCATCATCAGATATATTGTCCTCTAAATTTATTTCTCCTGAAAATTTTAATGCAAAGGGTTTATAAATTCTCTGCTTTAAACCGATTTCTATAACCTTGGTATCTACTACTTGATCGAAAAGAAATGGGCTTTTACCATCATTAAATTTAAATCTTGGGTAAATACTTAATTCTGTATAATCAAAAAAATTGTTTTTAAATTCACCTAATATTAATTTTGGACCAGTTTTGATTAAGAATAAATCTTGTTTACTCCCATCTTCATATCTAAAAAAATCTAGATTTCCCTCAATTACCCAATATAAGCCTTGATTAATTATGTTTGGAGTATATTTATATTCCTTAGTTAAAGTTTCTGTAGATCTAGGCTTCCAAATTGAGTATTCTTTTTTTTGTTTTAAAGATAAATTAAGCCTGTCATTAGCCAAAAGAGAATTATGATCTTTAGTTGAAGCAGACTCGTATCTTCCATATCCAATTGAAATATCATTTTCTGTAGTGACATTAGAATTTAAATTAATCTTTTTTAAATCATAAGTAGCACCATAAGCGCTGTTTACTAAAATTTCGCCTAAAGATCCATTTTTGGCTTTTTTTCTGTAGATTCCAAATAAGGAAATATCATCTGTCTTTGAATAATTATCTTGTTTTTTAGTATGAATATTTTTTGATAAGTAAGTTTCTCCTTCAACAATTTTATCGATTTTATCTAAGTCTATAGAATTAGTTTCAGCTTTCAAAATATAATCCCATTGTCCAAAAGAACTTGTAAGAACAGAGTCAATTCCCAGAAAATCTAAAAATTTTGCATCCTGTTCAATTTTATTTGCTAGAACAGGTTCCTCCTTTGCGGAAAAACTTTTTGTTTTACCTTCTATTGCTCTCTGAATATTAAATTTAGTAATTAAGTTAATTTGCGTATTATTTTTTTTATAAAGATTTATAGGATTAAAATTTCTGTAAAGATAAATCCCGTCATATTTATTTTTGTCATAGCCTAAACCCCATCTAGAATATTCTCTATCAAGATTTAAATTTCTTGGACCTATTGGTACTGTTAATTTATTCTCAAAAGTCAAACTAGACCATTTTGTTTTTATTCTAGTTTCGTCATTTTTGTCAAATAATTTAAAATCTTTGTTATTTATAATTAGTTGAGGATAACTAAAGGGATCATTTGTTAATCGCAATTCTTTTGCATACCAAGTATTGTTATTAATCTCAATCTTTTTAGATACAAATCTGCTTCTATTAATAGGATTAATCTCAGCTTTTATTGTTTGATCTGTAAACCTTCTTTGATTATTGAATAGTTCTGTAGTGTACTCAAGTTTAGAAGAACTTTCTAGGTTAATATTATTAATTTTAAGATCCTCTTCAAAATTTTCTCTTAAATCATTTTTTTCATCTAAGTTAGTAAACTCACTTATTTTCTTAAAGTTTACTGACCCAAAAGCATTTTCTATAAAGCCTTTCTTGTTTATAAAATCATATTCAATTTTACTAGCTGTTAAATAATGGGATTTAGTCCTAAAGTAAATATCACCTTCAATAAGCATATATTTGTATTTTTGATCATAAGTAAATTTTGTACTTTTCAAGATTCCATTTCTTGATCTTATAACTACATTTCCCTCGGCGATAAGTTTTGTTCCTATTTGTTTTTGAATATTTGAATTTATAGTTGCACTTAATCCATTTTCTACATCATCAGAATTCTCTTTTTCAATACTTACAACAAACTCTTTCAAAAAAGTATTAAATTTGGAGGGAATTTTTAATAGATCATTGTCAGTTCTAAAAAATCTTTTATCTATATAACTTGTGTTTTCATAGTTTTTATCAATAGTTTTTAATTTATTTGATTTAATAAAATTTTTTAGAGAAATATTTTTATCATTATTTTTTGCAACACTAAAATCTAACAAGCTAAAAAAAATAAAAAAAGCAAACAAATATAAAAATTTTTTCAAAGATATGATTAATAGATATTTTTAATAATAAAACAAAAGTGAAGAAATTTTATATTTTTGAAGTAAATAACGATTTTCTAAAAATAGACTTAAATTTTTCTCCAAACTGCTAAAAGTTTACCTTGAAAAACCACTTGATCTAAATTTAATTCAATAGGCTCATATGCAGGATTTGCTGCCTCTAGAAATATTTTTTCACCTCTCTTATAAAAATATTTGAGAGTTGTACCTAAGCCCTCAACCATAGCGCTAACAATAGTACCATTTCTTAGAGAATATGAATCTTTCAAAGGTTCCATCAACACCATATCTCCATCAGCTATGCAAGCGTCAATCATTGAGTCTCCATTAACAGTAAGGGCAAAAACATCCTTTTTGTTAAAAACGTCCGATATATCTAAATTTTCCTGAATATCTGAGTAGGTCTCTATCAAACCTCCAGCTGCTACGGATCCTAAAATTGGAACCCCTTCTAGAACTTGATCGACTATCTGCAAAGTTCGAGCTTTTCCTTCTTGCCACGATATGTATCCTTTTTCTTGCAAATGTTTTAAACGACTTTGTATTGGGGCAGGAGACTTTAAACCCATAGCGTTCATCATCTGCCTAATCGAAGGGCTATGTTGAAAATCTCTCAAGTAATTCTTAATCCATATGAAAAGCTCATTTTGAGCTTGCGTTAGATTATCATCGTTAGAATTTTCCAAATCAAACAATTACGTACTAATACATTTGTACCTCTTTGTATATTAGTTTGCAAGTTTTCTTAAGAGAGAAGACAAGATAAAAGAGCCTGCTGAGCATGCATTCTATTTTCTGCTTGTTGAAAAATTCTGCTACGGTTACTTTCAATTACTTCATCAGTTATTTCTTTAGACCTATAAGCAGGGAGACAATGAAGAATTATCGCATTTTTTTCTGCTTTATTTACTAGATCTCTATCAACAATAAAACCTCTAAATTTTTTGTCTTTCTCCTCTTTTTGATTTTCTTCTCCCATAGAGGACCAAACATCCGTATAAATAACATTAGCCCCCGAAACTGCGACATTCACATTATTTGTGATTTGCAACAAATTTTTATTTTTATATATTTCTTTAGCATTCTTGATGACTAAAGAATTTGGTTCATATCCTTTTGGGCATGCAATTCTAACTTCAATACCTAATAATGCTCCACACAAAATAAGTGAATTTGCAACATTATTTCCATCTCCTATAAATGTCAAAACTACATTTTTATAATCACCAAATTCTTCTTTTATTGTCATGAAATCAGCTAAAGCTTGACATGGATGCTCCAAATCGGTTAATGCATTTATTACTGGTTTTGAGGACCACTTCGCGTACTCTTCTAAATCAGATTGATTAAAAGTTCTTATTGCGATTACATCGCAATACCTACTTAATACCCTTGCAGTGTCTTTAATAGGTTCGCCCCTACCAATTTGTGAAGTAGTAGGATTAAGATCAATAGAAGTCCCCCCAAGCCTTGACATAGCAACTTGAAAACTAACTCTCGTGCGTGTAGAGGACTTATCAAAAACTAATCCTAAGACTTTGTTCTTAAATTCAATGCTGAGAGACCTATTTTTAAAATTTTTCGCAAGCTCAAGTATATAAATAACTTCTTCAGTTGATAAGTCCAAACTTGATAAAAAATTCTTACAAACAAGCTTGTTAATTTTTCCCATCAATTTATTTTTAAACTTATATTCTACTATGCAGGCATTTTACTCTCTGCGAGAAGATTTTTAAGAGCTTCTCCTTCAATTACTTCTTCTTCAAGAATTTTTTGGGAAATAGACTCAAGAAGGGGTAAATTATTTCTCAAAATATTGAGTGCTGTTTCATGAGCATCATCAACTAAATCTCTTACCTCTTTGTCTATTGCTTGCGCAGTAGCGTCGCTAACAGATCTTCTAGGATTATTCCCATTACCTAGAAACTGACCTCCTCCCTGCTTGTCATAAGCTAAAGGGCCAAGTATATCACTCATCCCAAATGTACCTACCATTTGTTCCGCTATATCTGTAGCTCTTTGTAGATCATTTGAAGCTCCTGTAGTAATTTTTCCGAATACAACTTCTTCTGCAGATCTTCCACCGAGAAGTGTGGCTATTTGTCCTTTTAATTCTTCTTTAGAATTCAAGAATCTTTCTTCAGTTGGCAATTGAAGGGTATAACCAAGCGCACTCATACCCCTAGGTACAATTGAAATCTTGGCGACTTTTGAACCACCAGGCATAAGGTGACCAACTATTGCATGACCAACTTCATGGTAGGCAACAACTTTCTTTTCATCATCTTGCAAAACACGACTTTTCTTTTCCAAACCTGCAACTACTCTTTCTATAGCTTCACTTAAGTCTTGTTGTTCTACACTTTTCCTTTTAGCTCTGGCTGCAAGCAATGCCGCCTCATTCACCATATTGGCCAAGTCAGCTCCTGCAAATCCACTGGTAGCTTGTGCAATTGAATCTAAGTCTATTGTTTCAGCTAACTTCACTTTTTTTGTATAAATTTCAAGAATTGTCTTTCTACCTGATAAATCAGGTCTATCAACTAAAACTTGTCTATCGAATCTACCAGGTCTTAAAAGTGCGGCGTCAAGAACTTCAGGTTGGTTGGTGGCTGCAAGAACTATTACTGGCTTATCAGTGGAGGCGAATCCATCCATTTCNGTNAGAAGNTGATTTANAGTTTGTTCNCTTTCATCATTACCACCNACTACNCCCATNGANCCTGAACGGCTTTTACCAATAGCATCTAACTCATCAATAAAAATTATGCATGGTGCCTTTTTCTTGGCTTGTTCAAACAAATCTCTTACTCTTGCTGCACCTGCACCAACAAAAAGTTCAACAAATTCAGAGCCAGAAATAATAAAGAAAGGAACTTCTGCTTCGCCTGCAACAGCTTTAGAAAGAAGAGTTTTGCCTGTACCAGGAGGTCCAACAAGAAGTACACCCTTGGGTATTCTCGCTCCTATATCTGTATATCTTTCTGGTCTCTTTAAGAAATCAACAATTTCTGTCAATTCATCTTTTGCTTCATCTACTCCTGCTACATCTGCAAATGTTACCTTTGATTCATCATCCGGTACATAAACTTTAGCTTTACTTTTAGTGAAACTTAGCGCACCTTGGGCGCCTCCACCTCCCATACTTCTTCTAGCGAAGAATTGCAAGACAAGGATAAAAATTAGGGGTGGAACAACCCAGCTTAAGATAGTTGAGAAAAAATTAGGTTTCTTTGGAGGAGCAGCAGCGAATTCAACTCCTTTACTTTCTAACCTTTGTGGGAGGTCCATATCAAATATAGGGGTTGTTGCTAAAACCGAGGGTGCACCTTCTTCAGCACCATTTAATTCATATCTAATTTGTTCTTGGGTGATATACGCACGCTTAACTTCCCCATCATTAACCTGATCTATAAATAAAGAGTAAGGAACCCTAGGGATTTGCATATTTTGATTGGGGAAAAGGCTACTAAATAAAAGTAGAGCTCCAACTCCAATCAAAATGATATTGATTATTCCAAATCTTCTATTAGGTTGATTATCATCTTGTCTTATGGGCATGGTTATGATCAATTATGCATTTATTATAAACTAAACGAAGAGTTTCCGTATCTGTATTGTTTTTTTTGGGTAAGAACCGTACGGTACTTTTACCAGTAGAAATTTTAGTACAAATATTAATTTTTAAATGAACTCTTCACACATATATCATTTCCAATCAAACTAAATTGAGAATTGCTTAATTTAATAATTTCGTGCATATCTTTAAATCCAAAATCAACAAAGGGATTCATACTGTTTTCTCCACCTAAAATTTTTGGAGCAATAAAAGTAATGATTTCTTGAATACAATTAGACTGAATAGCGGGGGTAGCCAATCTAGGACCACATTCCCAAAGAACTTTATTACAACCTCTTTTAGCCAGAATTTTAGAAATTAAGTCTGGATTATCTGATGCCACCTTTTCAACCTCCACACATTTTGGAATCCTTGTGAGATAATTTTCATTTGCTGTAGAAGAATCATAGATAACTAAAGTTTTTGCATTATTACAATCCCACAAATTTGATTTTATGGGCAGATTTAAACTTTTTGTGAAAACAACTCTCAAAGGTTCAGGATTTTTTGAACCTCTTGTAGTTAAAAGAGGATTATCTTTTCTTAATGTGTTTCCACCAATGATTATTGCATCAAATTCTGCTCTAAAAGAGTGAACTAATGACCTTGATTCTTGATTAGTAATCCATTTACTTTTTCCATTTTTTAAAGCTATTCTTCCATCTATACTCATTGCCCACTTAAGGACACCAAACGCCTTTTTAGTATTATTTCTATGAATGAAAGCCTTATTTAAATCTATGGATTCTTTTTTACATAATCCTAAGTGAACTTTTATTCCAGCTTCTTTTAGCAGCTTAATACCTTTACCAGAGACTCTTTTATCAGGATCTTCAACAGAAATATATACCTTTTTTATCCCAGAAGATATTATCTTATCTACACATGGCGGAGTTTTACCATGGTGGCAACAAGGCTCAAGATTTACATACATTGATCCTTCTCTAGCATCTTTTTTTAAATTATTAAAAGCCATTGCCTCGGCATGAGGCATGCCAACCTTGTAATGAAATCCTTCTGAAATAAGGTTACCCCTCTTATCGAGTATCACTGCTCCAACCTTAGGGTTAGGACTAGTTGTATTTTTGCCTAAAGATGCCAAAAATATTGCTCTTTTCATCCATTTTTTATGGCATACATTTTTTTCAGACATCTCCAAAAATCAAATTCAGTTTAATGATCTCCACTCTTTAACTACAAAGGGAGGAACAGGTAATTCAGAAAAAACTCCTGACAAAGATAATCTTAATGGTCTATTTTTATCTAAATTATTAATTAATTCATCAAGATCAAATTCTGCGGCAGCTTGTCTTCCATCATTTGCTAATTCTACATTAAGTAATGTTTTATCATCTAAAAGCCACTGTTTCCTTCCTGATTCAACCCTCAATTCAGTGGGATGATCAATCCTAAGGTTACCTGGATATCCTATTACTCTCAATATCAGTTTATCCTCAAAGAGGGGAGATTTATAAGCTACTAATTGCCAAGTTTCAAAGTCTAAGTCCCTTAAAAACTCACTACTAGCATTTATTAAATCTCCATTAATTTCTGTTTCCGAAACTTCTGCAGATACTTTTAACGGGTTAAAAATAAAAGTTAGTAGTAAAAGTAAAGGTAATATTCCTTTCAAAAAGATATTTTTATTTGATTTTGTAATTTTCTTCATTTTCAGAATCCATCAGAGCATCTAGAGTTACAGCTGTTCTTACAATAGCCTGGTATCTTTTAATTATATTACGATTTTTTTCTATAACCCGAGATAAATTCAAAGTGTCTTTTTCAGAATAACTTGATGATAAATCGTTTGAATCTTCTCCAATAAACTCAAATTCACTATCTTTATTAATTAGAGTTAACAATAAATCATGTAATCTCTTTCTCCTTTCAGACAATTGATTTATTATGATGGCTCTAATAATAATAAGATAATTTAATAAAACATTCAAACTTTTTAGTTCCTTTTCATTAAGTTGTTGATGACCGTTGTTAATAGAAAAATTCATATCATAGGTATTAATTCTTATATATTTGGGGATTTACCTTCTAAATTACAAGATTTATTTATTAGAACAGAAAATATTGCAGTTCCAAATTCATATTTTGAAGAAATTAAATCATGGAGCGTAAATGATCTAGAAAAAAAGAAATCATTTTTTTCAAGTAAAAGTAATAACGAACTGGTTAAATGGCTTAGATTTCAAAAAACCGATGTTATTTTAATTTCGCGAGGAGATCCACTTTGGTTTGGAATTGGAAGAATACTACTTGAAAATTTTTCAAAAGATGAATTGAATTTCTACCCATCAAATACTTGCATCCAACTAGCATTTAGTAAGTTAAAGATCCCGTGGCAAGATACTGTTAACGTAAGTATTCACGGCAGAGATTCGACTAGATTAATAGAGGCTCTTAAATCAAGGCCTTCAAGTTTGGCAATTATTACAGATTCAGATAACAAAAGTTTAGAAATAATTAAAAGAAACTTATCAGAATTAAATCTGATTGACTTCTACGATTTTTGGCTCTGCGAAGCGATAGGCTTCGACAATGAAAATATAAGAAAATTAAATCTTCAAGAGTCATTGCCCTATGACATATCAAGTTTGAACATTGTCGTTCTTTTAAGATCGAAGAAAAACAACTTAAATAATAAACTCCCTCTTTTCGGAATCAGTGACAATATTTTTAAAACTTTTGACGATAGGCCAAATTTATTAACCAAAAGGGAGGTCCGCGTTCAAATCTTAGCTGATCTAGAGCTCCCAAAAGATGGTGTCATCTGGGATATAGGAGCAGGTTGCGGGTCAATTGGTTTAGAGGCATTAAAATTAAGGCCTAACTTAGATTTGTTTTGTATCGATAAAAGGATTGGCTCAAAAAAATTAATATTAGAAAACTCAAAAAGGCTTGGCGTTAATCCAAAATTTATTTTTGAGGAAGAAATAAATAATATTCTGAATAAGAGAAATTTAAGTTCTTTTGAAAAACCTACTAGATTAGTTATTGGAGGATGTGACAAAAAGACAAAACTTCAAATTATTAATTACCTGGCTCCGGTTATGAATATTGGAGATATTATTATTATCCCAATAATTGACATTCAAATCATTAAAGATTTGAAAGAGGAATTAGAAAATAAAAATTTCAACACAAATTTAAATTTAATTCAAACTTATAAGAGCCTAAGTATCTCAGAGGGAATTAGATTAGAACCAAATAATCCTGTTTTTATATTAAAAGGGAAAAAATACATTAAATAATTATTACTTATTAGGTTTGGCCACGTGGGGCAAGCCCCAACCAAGTTTATTTCTTAAAACTTGGAAAAATTCATGGTCTTCAAGTCTAATAAACTTTACTGAGTGTTTACTTTTTCTTATTAAAACTCTATCTTCAGGCCAAACATAACAACCAGCATTTCCATCAACNACCATTACNAANCTTTCAGGAGTTGCNGGGAAAACAGTNACTGGCTCTGAATCATTNAAAACCAATGCCCTAGATGCCAATGANTGTGGAGCAATTGGAGNTAATTGCACNACTGGGCAATCAGGNGTAATAACTGGCCCTCCAGCACTTAGAGAATAGGCAGTNGANCCAGTTGGNGTAGATAAAATTACTCCNTCAGCNGANATATCNACAGGAGCATGTCGNCCTATAGAAATNTCAAAATGNCACATNCTNGTNAGAGGTTCTCTATGAAGNGCCATCTCATTNANGCANAGAGACTCCCATCTCCTCTGATCATTCCNCATNACNCTAANNATAAANCAAGTTCTTTCTTCAATATCCCAATTTCNANNNATAATTCTATCNATNGCTTCATCNAGNTTNGATAAATAAGCNTCNGCAAGAAANCCTAAATGACCAGTATTTATTGTAAGNATTGGAATTTTAGCNGGTGCTGTTTGCCTTGCCGCAGAAAGCACGGTTCCATCTCCGCCAAGAACAATTGCAAATTCAACTAATGAATCAAAGCCTTCCGGAACACAATTCGTATATCCCAAGGGACGAACATGTTGATCAGGATTGGCAAATCCAACCATTCCACCAGAGCTACTAACTCTAATTACCTCAAAATTAGATTTTTCCAATTTTTTTTGAACAGAAATTGCAGTTTGAACAGCAAGTTCTTTCCCATCATTAACGATTAGTCCTGCTTTACGTACCAATCAAACAATTAAAACTATGACTATCTTAAACTAATTTGCTTAACAAGCCTAATTTAAAAATTTTATTCAATTAGAACTGTTCCAAGAATCTAAGGTCATTAGTATAAAATTTTCTGATATCGTCAATCTGATGTCTTACCATACAAAATCTTTCAACTCCTAATCCAGCTGCGAAT
>FUFK010053212.1_pt1 | contig 10543 bp, 10 predicted proteins | sample 1021851 | NCBI WGS metagenome assembly FUFK01 (sample SAMEA51879418, study PRJEB19060) | metagenome
TATCATCTTCTAACAGTGTTTTAAGGTTTGAACAACCTAACTTTTTAACTGCCTGTGTAGTTCTTACACCTAATTGCGATCTTTTACCACTAAATCCAGCACCAACGACTTGACCTGCTCTACCTCTTTGAGAGCACATCAATAAATTATCATATTCTAAATCATAGTTTAGAATAGATGCAACTTGATCTCCAATATCATTTACCTCACATAATATAAATGCCTTATTATATGCTTTACCAATATCATCAATAATACTTGGAAATAACATTGGTTTGATTTCATTATTTCTATATTTTGCTACTGCTTTGTATGGGAAATTAGTAATATCAAAAACTATGAATGCAGAATAATCATTACCTAATCCACGAGCAACGTCAACTGTGATGAGGTAATTATGATCTTTTAAGGGTACTTCATATACATCCAATCCTGCATTTTTTTGAATTGGATTCTCATATACTAAATTTTTTAACTTAGATGGATTAATTAAAGTATTAACAGATCCAAGGAACTCACATTCAAACTCAACTTTAAATTGTTGCTCTGATGTGTTTGCAATAGTTGATTCTTTCCATGCTTCATCACGACCTGGTACTTCAGACCAATGAACCTCTGTTGGTACATATTCATTTTTACCTCTATCAGCATCGTGCCACATACGGTAGAAATGATTCATACCTCTTGGAGTAGAAACAATTATAACCTTTGATTTTTGACCAGATGAAATTGTAGGATATACAGACGCAAAGAAATCATCTGCAATATGATTTGGAATGAATGCAAATTCGTCTAAGAATATGACNTTATAAGATCCACCCCTAACTGCAGATGATGATGTTGAGTTTGCAGATATTTTTGACCCGTTCTCTAATTCTAATGAACCTTTGTTCCAAGATATAATTCCTTGCTGCATCCATCTTGGTAAATTTTCATATGCTAATTGAAGTCTACCTAATAAATCTCTGGCAGTGGATGCCTTGTTCGCCAATATAGCAATATTGATATTATCATTAAAAACTGCGTAATGTAAGAGATAAGATACAACTGTAGTGGATTTACCCGTCTGCCGAGGCATTTTACATATGTTAAAACGGTTTTCATGAAAATTACTAATTAACTTTTTCTGAAACGGATACATCCGAAAAGGAACTAATCCTTCATCTAGAGATACAATTTTTATATATCTATTCGCAAAATATACAGGATCTTCTTTACACCTCATGAACTCAAGAATATTTTCTTGAGTAAATTCAATGGCAGTATTTGCCTTTTTTAAATTGGGATTGCCAAGATAAACTTCACTCATTATGTAAAATTAAATTATTAACTTATTGTATAACCTACTTTTGCACCTAAAACAGCAGCGTTCGCAGCAAAGATTGCTTCAGTTGGTTTTTTCTCTACAACTTCTACAGAGTTACCTGGCATTGTAAAAGTTCCAATTGTTGTAGATCCTCCAACCTCATCAATGACAGTGACTAATCTTGCAGTGCCACCATTATTAACGAGACGAACTGCTGTAGCACTACCAAAGGTGGATGCACCTGCAGCATTTGTGCCACACGCTGCTTCAGTACCTTTAATTAATGTGATCATTATTCTAAACTTTTATTGACTATTTATGCTATGTTCTTATTATGCTTTTTTCACCTTTGCACTTAGTCTTTTTAGTTTGATATAATCACCAGGTTTATCAGGATTTAATTCAGGGTGTGCTTTTAAGACATCACTATTAATTTTACCTGTATAATTTTTCTTTGCTTGAGGTAAAGAGAAATTAAAAGGTACAGGATATTCACTTCTAAATTTTCTATTTTCTTTTTTAATAATGTCAGGTGTTCTTATAAATCTTAAATCAGATTTAAATACATCAAATTGTTTTGGAGTGACTGGTTTTGAAAAACTCTCCATAAATTGTTTAAATGTTTTCATCAGCAGTTCCACCTTCTTAATGCCTTATTTATTCTTGAATCTGGATCTCTTCTTGTCTTTGCAGAGGTAAGTTTCTTTTTCATACCTTTCATTCTTCTACAGAATGCTAATCTTCTCTTTGCAGATTTAGAACCTTTCTTTAATTTTTTAGGATCTTTTGTAACTGCAGTTTTTAATTTAGAACCAGGATTTTCACGACGATATGCCTTGACTGCCTTTTTACTTAAACCATCAGTCTTATCTTGACGATTAACTTTCTGCCAATCTTCACCTAATTCTAATCTCCAATCATAGTGGTCTTTAATATCTTTGTTAATTTTTTTCTTGATTGGATTCTTAGTAGATATTCCGTCTGGACTTATAATTTCATTTTTAATTTTTACGTTTGCTTTAGTTGGAAAAATAGCGTTAGGATTTGTTTTCTTTTTCACATTTATAATTTTTTTGTCTCTTGGAAACTTTATTGGAGAATCTTGCATTCTTTGTATTTGTTTTAAATCTTTCACTTTTTGGATGGCATCTTTAAATCCTTGTAACGCTTTGTTAGTTGTTAAATTTATAGAGGCTTTTCTTGATAATCTTGGGAACTTGCCCATCGCTTTATCAATACCCGTTGCTCTAATTATATTTTTACCAAATGCGTGTTTTAAAAATTGAAATTTTTCATCAAGTTCTATATTTTCCTTAAGTGGTTTTGCTTTTATTATATCAACAGTTTCAATTTCTGTAAACTTGATATCATCAGAATTCCAATCTTGAATTACTAATTCACTTTCAATAGCAGTATTTTCCTTCATTGCTTTTTCTAATTTTTCTGCCTGTTTTTCGTGAGTCTTCGATCCTTTCTTGAGATTCTTAATTAATTTTTTTACAAATGGTTTATCCTTTTTATCTAATTCCTCTTTCATATCTTTTTTCTTTTTCTTCTTTTTATCCATTACAATTTTTGTTGCGATTGCATACTTCACATTCTTATCTCCATATCTATCTTTCATATCTTTAGTGCTTATCGCATCAGCAATTTCATCTCTCTTCTTGATATCCTTTTTAGTCATTACTTTTTCAGTTAATTCACCCTCTAATTCATTTGACATATACAATTTTGTATAATCAACTTGAGATTTTACACCCTTTGGCAATGCCATATTTTTAGGATTTTTAGGTGTCTTTGGTATTTTTATTTTTTCTTGTAAAGAAGAAGTATCTTTTACTTCTTCTTCTTGGACTTTTTTACGCAGTTTGGATACCTCTTACCAAACATTGTTTTCATTCCTTTCTTTTCATAGCCTGGCCAACACTTCTCATCAAGTTCTTGTCTCCAATCGGATTTTTTCTCATAAATCATCTCACCTTCTGGTTCGTATGACATATACTGATTGCTTGTTTTAGACTTGATTGAATCTTGATATTCTTGTTTAGTTGGATAATCTTTCATAATAGGTCTATCAATAAATTCTTTTGTTTTCTTTATTATTTTTTTACCAACACCACCGATAGTTTTACCAACAGTTTTGACAATAGATGCATCTTTAGGTGTTTCAGCTGAATCCATCTTTTCAGGTATATATTCCTCTTTCTTAGTACTATTCCCCCAATTTGCAGCACCGACTTTACGACACTTAACTAATGCACCTGACGCATACGCACTTGGCCAAACTGAATATCTTGACTTAACTTTGTGATAGCAAGCATCTTTAGTTCCACTACCTTTTCCTTTTCTATCTTTGACTTCTGTTAAATCTATTTCTGTTTCTTCTATATCTTCTAAAATAATATCTCCTACCTCTATATCATTTTCTGCAAACCAACCACGATTAACTTCAATTGCATATCTTACGTCACCATCAGGATATACAGGAATCGGACTCATTGGACTTAATTCTTTGATACTTTCAATTATACCTTCTTCGTTTATAAATGCGATATCAAGAGGTATAAAAGTATTTTTCATATGAAAAGAATGACGATCAGTAGTTTCAAATACAAAGAGCATACCACGATCTTGTTCCAAACTCTCACGGAACATCATACCTAATTTAAACTCTCCATCATTTTGTGGAACTTCAAGTTGAAGTGGTAATGAGATAAATTCTTCTTTCATTTTTTTCTTTTTAGGTTTGTCAGTTGCAACATATGTTGGTTTTGCAGCACCCGTTTTTTGCTGTTGGTTAGGATCTGCTTTTTTCTTTCTTCTCGCTGCTGATAATCTTTCCTTCTTACTCATACTTGCTCTCTTTGCAGAAGAAACACATTTTGGTGTTCCTTCACCTGGTTCATCACTGGCACAAGTTCCACCTGTGACAACGTTCACCCATCCACCTTTACCATCTTTTGATTTAGAACCTTTGAACCATTTATGAAGTGAACCCTCTTTCACTTCCTCTTTATCAGTCATATAGTCTGCTGCAGTATCAATGTAGTCTGCTGCTTTAGTTATCTTTGATTGAACCCAAGCTTTGACTTCACCTTCACCTTTACCAACTTCTTTTTTAATTTTTTTTGCAGCGACAATAATATTATCAGTCTGACGACGAATCATTTCATATTCATGATCACCATGNTTTTCTTCATTCATCGCTTTGGTTTTCTTTTTCATTGAGTTGATAAACTTTCTATAAACTGCTGCTTCAGAGGTTTTACCCATCACTCTTGCTCTTTGCTCCATAGCAATTGCTGCTTGAATTTTATGAGCATGTGATCGACCTGATTTCCTAATTTTTGCCACACTCGCTTTCGCTGTNGCGACATCCTTAAAACCAAGTCCATGAATAGTTCCTTTAGGATCTTCATCAGTATATAAATCAGAATGTTTTTTTGANTTTGCAGGTTGNCCTTTTTTACGGGCAATGCGAGGATTTGANTCCTCAGTCATTTTNTTCTTTTTACCTGCACAATGTGCTTTCTGACTNAANCCTTTTGGGTTATNNCAATCNATAGACTTTTTATACTTNNCNGACCANCCNTCNNTNACTAGAAANCCNTCNTCACGNACNNNATANCCNTCAGGAATNGGTTTACACTTNTTATCAGTNTTACAATAGTATTGNCCCTTNTTACAGGAAGTCTTNNCCATTNTACAGACTATTCAGAGCTATTATTATTTAGCANTCCGTCTTTTAACATCTTTGANAGTTCACTTGTAGAACCAACAAAGAGTGCNTTNTTTGTNACAGTGNTTTGNNTTTTTGGATTATCNNCTTCNATATCTTTTACTTTTTTATGTAAATCTGCTAANTTATCTGTTGTATCTGCAACTGATTTAATAAGTTGTCCAGCAACTTCATATGCTCTTGGACTTGCAGTTTCTCCTGCAACTTCCATAATACCATTAATTGCTTCTTGTCCTTTTTCAATTAGTGAATATAAATTACCTCTTGTATAATCATAATCCTTTTCTACATTTTCTGCTCTAGTTTGACTCTTCTGTAATTCAGTATCTTCTGCTTTAACAATCGCATCTACTTCAACACTATCATCAGTATTGAAAGTATCATTTAAAGAATCAAACTTACCCATTAGATATCTACTCCTCGATTAGGTGCAAACTCTTTTCCATCCCCAAAGAATGTGCTTGTTTCTGTAAATCCAAAATCATCACCTGGTTCTATTAATAAATCATCTGCAGTATCTATAACGTCATCCTCGTTATAATCTTTCTTTGCTTTAGGAAGCACAGTATATCTTTGTACTCGTTTTGCTGTTCTTGTGTTTGAATCTTCATAGTAATCCAACTGAACTTTTTTGATAAGTCCTTCTGGAGTTTGAGCAATATGATTAAAGAAGAATGTTTTTGCAGTAAATGATAATGTATATATTAATGCTCTTCTTGTTGAAAAATCTCCTTCATAATCATCTTGTTGTGCGATATTTGATAATACCATTGGTATATCTCTTTTTTCTCCGATTGACTTTACTAAGTCAATTGATATATTAAATCCTGGTTGAAAAAATGGTAGTATTTGTTCTAAAATTTGTAATCCATCATCCTGCTGTTTTACTAAAATATTTAAATCAAATCCAAGATTATATGGAACAGGCATGAAAACTTTTTTTAATTGTTGATTATTTGTATCTCTTGCCTTAAATGTTTGTGTAATACCTGCCTTTCTTGAAGAGTCATAGGAGATATTTGTAATCTCAAAAGACATTCTTGGTAATGTAATTTGAGTTGCCTTGTTTAATTCTGCTTGTTGTGTAATTCTTGCTAGAAACTTTTGTCTTGGTCCATATGCAATTGGAACTTTAATATCAGATATAACATTTCCTGAACCATCATCGTGTTGAACATGAATATCATTAAACAATGTACCAAATGCGATAACTGTTTTTCTTATAATTTGATGGTAAAAATAATTCCCTAACATTTTTCTACGCTAATAACTCCGATCCACCTAATATTAAACCACTATCCGTTGCTAAATCATACATTTTAGCATGTATGGTGTCATCAACTTCAGTTGTCCATTTTGCGGTATTCTCTGTCGCTATCCAACATTGCAAAGTATCGGTGATTGCAGTTGGAAGATTATAATCAAACCAAGGATCGTATGGTAATTTATCTGAGGATTTAAAAGGTTTAGTCATAGTTAAAAACTCCCAAATGGATTTGATTCTGAAAAGTCAATGAGTAAGTCTGCTTCTGACTCAAATATGTCACCTTCATTATATTTATCGTTAGTATCATCATCTAAATTAACAACACTGAATACTGCACCAGAAGTTAAACCTTTAACATCTTCACCAGGGAAGAATCCTGTTGTAGTTGTTCCAATTCCAACATTTCCAACTTCAAGTACATAAGTATCAGCATCCCAACTCTTAACTCTTGCCTGAGTTCCTGAACGCATACCTTGTATCACTTCATTAAATTGATATGTTCCAAGTCCACTTATTGTCTCTGGATCAGAAATTGTCACGGTTGGTGCAGTCGTATAATTTTGTCCAGAATTAGTTACAAATATTGAATTGACTTTGTTAAATCCACTAGAAGCATCAACACCTATTGATGCAATACCAGTTGCTCCTGAACCTCCACCATCAGTTATTGTAACAGTAGGAGCAGTTCCATAACCAACACCGTTATTAGTTACTGTGAAGCGTATGACACCATTTCCTGAAGTGTTGACTGAGCAAGTAGCAGCAGCTCCAGTTCCACCACCACCTGAGAATGTAATTAATGGAGGAGTCACATATCCACCACCTGCATTTGTAATTAATATTTTTTCTATTGAAGTTACATTTGCTCTTGTAGTGGTAAATGCCACTGCTCTTGCATTATCTTGGAATTGACCACTTGGTGATGTGCTTATTGAAACTATTGGATTAGATGTGAAACCTGAACCATCATTGTTTAAGAATATTTCACTGATACCACCAGTTGCAATACCTGCTGATGCAGTTGCAGTTATACCAATACCAACTAATTGAAGAGTTGCTATGTAACCTACATCATCAACTTGTGTATCAATCGCATCAATTGAAGTATCAATAACTTCGTCCTCATATTCAAATAGTTCACACTTAAGTTTGTAAACATAATTACTACCTAATTGATAGAATGGTTCTTCATGCTCTACAAATTTAATTTCAAATAATCTTTGACCTAATGGAAAAAATATTAAATCACCCTCACGAGGTCGAGATGATAGTTCAATATCATCATCTGCTTCCATGAAAGGTGCAATAAATTCTTCAAATCTTTCTTTTGAAATGGTAAGAGTTACTTCATCTCTTAGACTCATACCAAATTTTGTTAATACATCACCAGCACCTGCATATCCATCATAGTTCTCTACATAGGCTTCAATTAAAAAGTTATCATCAAATTTAGATGCAGTTACTTCTTCTATGATTGTAGATTGATTTACAAATTTTCTTGGTATAAATGTAACTTCAACACCATAAATCTTAAGATGCTCATTAATTAGACTTTGAACTAATCTTTGTTCACCTCTTGAACCTTGTAAAAAATGTGGATTTAATGCCATTATACATCACCCAATGAAGTCTAGAGGAGGTGTCTCATAGTCCATCATCATTCTTGACCTGAGTTCCTCTATCTCTCTAACTCCATCATCGTAGATTTCTCTTCCATTTAATTCTATTCCACCAGGTAATTTAGTTCCTCTAAACTTAATTAAATTCATACCCCATTGTTTTTTCATCAATGCAACAAAATATCTTTTTACAAATGGATCATTATAAACTTGGGTATATTCTTCAGGATCGAGAGCACGGAAACAATCAATGATTATAAAAGTATCTTTTGATTGGGAACCCCAATCAATATCTAAGTATAATCTATCTTGTCTTTGATTAAATCTTATCTGTTTATCAGTTGTAAGTAAAAAATCTATATCTTCAAGGTATGTTTTTGTCATTGCATATTGCAATAATTCGACTGAATTAAAATAATATAAGTCATTCAAGAATAACTGATACTTAATACTAAACATTCCACCAGAAATGGAACTTGTATCAAATTTAAATATTTTATTTACACCTATAACATGATCTGGTACAGCTATAAAATTAGAACTCTCATAAAAATTACTTGATACGGTTCCCGCACTATTTGTTGATATACCAGTTGTAGTTACTATCCCGACTCCATCTGTATCTTTTGCTCTACCTCTATCTAAATCCTCTTGTGTTATCTTATACTTTAGATACATTCTCTCAATACCATTATAATGACGCTCTTGATACAACTGAAGAGTATCATCTAGTGCATCATGTATTTGGTCAGTATCAAGGTTTATCTCCAATACAGGATAACCCAGTTTACGCAAACCGAAGTTTATAAGTTGTCCTCTACTGTTTGGTGCTGCCATTACTCTCCGTGAGATTTGCGAGTTGCTCTAAAAGTTCATTTTTTTCTTTTTCAAAATCATTTTTTAGAGTTTGGAGTTTCGCCTCCAAAAGAACGTTTTGATTTAATGCTGTTGCTAGTTTTGTATGATATAAGTTCACTAATACATTAACATCTACTTCACTGTTTTGTTGCATTTAGAAAGTTCCTCCATCTAAGGTTGAAGTCCAATGTGGTTTGTTTATATAGACGTTGGTGGCAGCACCTGGTACAGATGCAAGGTTTGCAACTGCACCACTCTGTCCTTCTCTTCTTAAATTATTAGTTGTGTTAAATGTTCCTTCTACACCAATCAAATTGACAGAATTGCCACCTGTTACTGCAGATTCAACAACACCAAAAGCACCAGTGGTATCTTGTTTTACAATGTCGCCTACTGCTACTGTTATTCCCGAACTTAAAGAACTTAAAGTAACTTTAGTGATTGCAGTTAATACTTGCTTTGAAGTAATAACAGGTGTTTGTGGAGCATTTGTGGATCTCTGTAGACCAGTATCATCAAACCAAACAACACCACCTGAACTAAAGTTACCTGATTGATAGTAGATACCTTTAATATCTAAGAAACCTTTTGTACCAGTAACTACACTAGCAGAAATGGCTGCATCAGGAACATATGTCCATCTACGACTATTATCACCATGTGTACCGTGATTGCCTGTTCCAGCAGTACTAGATGCAATAGAACTATCATCCATTCCAAAGAAACCATCAGTTGAGTTTGCAGTTCCAATACCAGTGTTATAAGTAAATCCAAGTCCACGGTCAGTATTGGTATCTGTTGCGTGTACAACTGTTATTTCAGTCTGTGTACTAATACCTGCGATAGATGTTCCTTGGAAGGTAAGTGTTTTAGTTCCACTATTAATCGCTGTAACTGTTGTAATACCACTTGCAGAGAAACTTGGGTGTAAAAGAGTATCATTGACTGCAATACCTGTTACTTGGTCAACTACAACTCCAGTAGCACCCGATGACATTGCTGTCATTACAGTTCTTGAACTTGTAGTATCACCAACCATCATGATTGGGTCGTTTACAGTTGTCTGTGTTGAGTTAACTGTAGTTGTTGTACCGTCAACTTGTAAGTTACCTTTGATGATAACATCACCTTCACTATTTAATCCATCTGGATATGGGTCAATGAATATTTTATTGTCAGCACCAGCTAATGAAGCAATAATATTATTTTCAATTCTTATGTTTCCGAGTTTAGAATTTCCACCTTGAACTTCTAAATCTCCATCAAGAAATACTTTAGCAGTGCCAAATCTTACATTTGCTCCAGCAAATCTTAATTCATCTGTTCCATTCTCATCATACTCTATAGACGCATCAGAAGCACCTGTTCCATTTGTACCTCCACCAAATCCAAGTTTGGTGTCATCGGGAATCATTACCTCACCAGTACCATTTGGATTAAAGATTATATTTCCATCTGTATCTGAAGAGGATAGAGTATTTGAATCTAAAGTTAAGTTATCTACATTCCAAAGATCTATTTTTCTATCACTATCAAGTATAGCAACTATACCACCATCACTGTTTCTAGAGTTTGTTACACCATTTACAGCACCAGGTGTGTGCTCCATCATAGATGTGTAGTAATGACCAGCAANTGGATNAACNTTNGTACCGTCATCTCCTAAAAATACTCTGTCTTTATATTGNTTNNNNCCNCCATANTGACCTACACCAGTCACATATGCCATTTCACCCCAATTCAAACTAGCAGGT
>FUFK010070741.1_pt1 | contig 10541 bp, 10 predicted proteins | sample 1021851 | NCBI WGS metagenome assembly FUFK01 (sample SAMEA51879418, study PRJEB19060) | metagenome
ATTGACTTGGTAAACATCTCTTCACCCTAGAAAGACACTTTGGTTTGATGGCTGGTCTAATGGCGTTCTTACCAGTGTTAAATTTGCATCACGCAAAGTTGATTTTAACACGTGACTGCAATCATGAAAAATCTTACGGTGTTTTGATAACATTTTACAAACATTGCATCCAGTTTGTTAGCATCGAAAATGGAAGACTTAATTAGTGAATATACTGCTACCGACCTCCTGCAATTGATTGCAAACAAGGAAGTTAGTTCTTTTGAAATTTTGCAACTATGCATAAAACAATATGAAACACTTAACCCTTCGCTCAATGCGATTGTCGAAACAAACTTCGAAGACGCTATTAAATGTAGCTATGACATCGATAGAGTTTCTAATAAAGCAAGTAACAAACTGCCTTTCCTGCCCCTTCCGGTGGGTGTGAAGGATCTGAATGATGTTAGAGGCTTAAAGACCACTTATGGGTCTCTGCTATTCCAAGATAATCTAGCCTCTAGCGATGACGATGTAGTGGCTCAACTCAGAACAGCGTCTGCTATTATTTTTGGAAAAACTAACGTCCCCGAGCACGGATTTGGTGCGACTACTACAAACCCCTTGCAAGGTAGCACGGGCAACCCTTTTGATAGCAACCTCAGCGCAGGTGCATCTACAGGTGGTGGTGCATCAGCTGTTGCATCGGGCATCGTACCGCTTGCCACTGGCTCTGACTTCGCTGGCTCTTTGAGAACGCCTGCAGCTTTCTGCGGTATTGCCGGAATGAGGCCATCCAATGGTATTGTGGGGACCAGCAGGAGGTCCAACATTTGGTCCCCGTTTGATGTCGAAGGGCCGTTGGCTAAAACAGCCGCAGACTGCAAATTACTTTTAGGCGCAATGGCTAAATCATGCAGCGTTGATCCGTTTTCTAAACCAGTGGACGATGAACTCTTGCGGCCTGTGAGGAAAATAGACCTGAAAAATTTAAATGTCGCTTTTTCTTGTGACCTTGGATTTGCTGTTATGTCCAATTTTTATAAGAGGACTTTTCTTAATAAAATTGAAAAATTCGTTGGTTTATTTGCGTCCTGCAAACCTGAATGTATCGATTTATCTAATGCATACAGCACATTTATGACCCTGAGAAGCATCGGCTTTCTCGGCGATTTTGGGCCCATGGAAAAGGAGTTCGGTGCCGAGTTGGGAGAAGTTATCCTCAGAGAATTAGAACTAGCGCGGCAACTTTCTTCCGAAAACATTGCAAAAGCCTTTTTAGATCACAGTCAAATTGTTAAGAACGGTGATGAGTTTTTTAACCATGTAGATTTGCTTATTACCCCAGCTTCTTCAGTCCCTCCATTCAAGCATGAAGATAAATACCCATCAGAAGTCGACGGCAAACATTATGATGGTTACCTCGACTGGGAGGCAATTAGTTGGGGCATAACCCTCACACAATGCCCTGCTGTGGTAATAAGCTGCGGCAAAGATGAGAACGGCATGCCTTTTGGTATTCAAATCATTGCAAAACAACACAAGGACGCTTTCCTTTTGGACGCAGCGCACTCAATTGAAACAGCATTTTTGGGCATCGAAGATCTAGAACGACCTCGCCCAAATTTAGAAAAGTTGGCAGCGATTGAGGCTNCAACTTTAAACTGAAACTCAAACTTAGGGAGAAACCAATGTTAAAAAAATTCATCACTACACTTGTTGCTTGTTTACTGCCCGTCAGCGTCGCAACGGCAGATACACTAGGCGATGTAAAATCCAGCGGAAAGTTAGTGTTTGGACTTGAGGCAGGATATAAACCTTTTGAATTTTTAGATGAGAACAACAAGCTCGTTGGATACGACATCGACGTCGGCAACGAGATAGGCAAAAGACTTGGAGGTGTAACGCCTTCTCCGCAAGATACGAACTGGTCGACAGTGATACAATCCCTTTACAATGGAGATTTTGATCTGATCTTAGGTGGTATGACAGCAACTGAAGAACGTTATAAAAGGGTCAATTTTTCATATCCCTACATGGATGCAAGTTCCGGNNTNTTGGTTATGAAAAGCTCTGGCATTACATCTCCNTCAATGCTNGGTGGCAAAGTTGTATCNGCTGGCGCTGGAACACCNCAAATCAATCAACTCGAACTTGCAGCTAAAGAACATAGCATCAGCTACAAAGGTGAANTTAAAACCTTTGATAAAGATGAAGTTGCTTATGCGGCGATGCGTTCCGGACGCTTAGATGCATATGCGTCAACANTAGTAAGCTTNTTAGCCTTCGCNCAGACAAGTGANGANGTAACGGTNATNCCCTTTACATCCAACATGTGGAAAGCAGAATATACTGCGATGGCCTTTCGAAAAGAAGACGAGTCTTTCAGATCTGCTATTAATCAAATAATTGTAGATATGAAAAACGATGGGACGCTAGCGTCATTACAACAAAAATGGTTTGGGCAATCTTTTGTTGATCTTCTTCCAAACGAAGCGCCCACTTGGTAATGAATATCCATAAAGTGAGTTACAATGGATTTCATTTTTATAATGGAACAAATGCCCCGGCTTTTGCCGGGGCTAATCATTACTATTGAATTAAGCCTCATTGGATTTCTAATTGCTACAATTCTTGGGGTGCCTTTGGGGGTTTTCAGAGCATATAACCCGCCGATAATTTTCACTTTTATAATTGATCTTTACGTTTTTGTTGTTCGTGGGACACCAATATTGGTTCAAATCTACGCTGCCTACTTTTTACTTCCTTTAATGGGAATAAAATTATCCCCATTTTGGATCGGAATTGTTGCATTAACATTTAATAGCGCAGGATACCAAATTGAAATTGCAAGAGCAGCAATATTATCTATTGATAACGGTCAATACGAGGGTGCTTTTTCACTTGGATTGGGGAAAATGCGCACTCTTCTCTCTATAATCTTACCTCAAGCTTTTTTGAGAATGTTGCCACCAATGGCGAACGAAATGTCAAACCTAATAAANGCGTCTTCAGTTTTATCGGTAATAACAGTTTTTGAACTACANAAAGCGGCAAATGCNATNATCTCNGANACCTTTAAGTTCCTTGAGATGCTTTTTGCNCAAGCTGNCCTTTATGTTGCATTTGTGGTGCTTATGACACAATTGTCTATTTACTTGGAGAAAAGAATTGGAACAAGGCTGCAAATAAAAAACTTTTCACAGCGCTGACTATTCACTGATCCGGATTATCCATGTCACTTGATCTCGCATTCATGCAACAAATTTTTCCTGATATGCTCAGAGCTTTTTGGTTATCTGTGCAAATAAGTTTAATCACGGTAGTTNTGTCTGTTATTCTAGGTATTTTGCTTACAGCGGCTAGAATGCTGGGAGGCACTCTTACGAAGTATGTAATTATTAGTTTCGTGGAATTCACAAGAGGTGCACCTCCTCTCGTACATATATCAATCATTTATTTTTTACTTCCTGAATTTGGAATAGTTTTTAACGAATTCTGGACTGGTGTTATAGCCCTGTCACTAATTGGTGCAGGTTATTCCGTTGAGATATTCAGAGGAGCAATAGATGCTATCAGCTCCTCGCAATTAGATGCCTCAAAGGCGTTAGGTTTTACTCAAGTTCAAAGTTTTCGATTAGTTCTGTTGCCTCAAGCTTACAGATTAAGCTTGCCTCCATTAACCAATGAATTAGCCAATGTTATTAAAGCAACCTCTTTGTTATCTGTGATTTCAGTTAATGAGTTAACTAAAGTAGCCAATGATCTGATTTTTGTACATTTTGTAGTTATAGAAGTTATCATACAATTAACCGCACTATATCTTATTATAGTTGGATGCTTAATGTTTTTATCAAAATATTTGGAAGCCAGGCTGAAGTTTTAAATTGACAGCAATATCATCCCCTAAAACAGAAATTTCCGAACTTTCAAACTCGTTTAAAATCATAAGTCATAACGATGTTAGGAAGAAACATACATCACTTTGTTTATGGATTAAAACTGGTAGCGTTCGTGAACCAGCAACAAATAACGGTATAGCGCACTTACTCGAGCATTCGCTTTTTGGACAATATTCAAAAAATCAAAGATCCCGCGTTTATGAAGAAATTAANAACAATGACCTTAAAATTAGAGCCTTTACGACTGTTGAAAATACCGCTTTCTTTATAGAACATATAAAAACTACAGATATTCAAAACTGCGTTGAACTACTCTGGAGGATTTTTTCAGCTGAGTATCTAACTTCACAGAGTGTTAAAGATGCAAAATCTGATATTCAGAAAGAGTTAATTTCATTATCCAAGGATACAGATAACAAACTATTTCAAGCCCTGAATTCTGCGTCTTTTCCAAATCAAACTCTTGCCATGCCTATAGCTGGCTCATGGGAGACAGTCTCAAAAATTCACTTGGAAGATTTATTGAAATTTCAAGAAAAAGAATATTTGGCTTCAAACAGTTTTTTATGTGCAAGTGGCAATATTCATCATCAAAATTTAGAAGAATACGCAGAAAAATGGTTTTCCAGCCTGACATTAAAAAGTTATTCTCAGAGCGCACTNCCCAATTGGAACGGAGGCCTCAAAAGCGTAAGTATTGATGAAGAAAATTCAAAACTTGCATTCAGCCTACCCTTTGAAACAAAGAAACCATGCGATTTTTATTATTTTTGGCTCGTCGCATTTTTTTTAAGTTTTGATCACAGGTTTGCGTTTTCTTCAGCACTAAAAAACAGGCTCAGGGACATAATTGATTTACTTATTTATCCAGAGTTTTTTAATCAAATTGGGAGAATGCACATCTATATCAAAACCGCAAACCCGATAACTTTGGATACTATCGAAATAATAAAACAAGAGTTAAATTTGTTCACACAAGATAAAATAGAGGATCTGTTTGCGGAATTAAATGAGATTGAAATAAATAAAGCCATTGATGCGGTTAAATTAAAAGACTCTAGAGTAGAACAGTTAGCAATGAGCGTGAGTGCTTATGGAATTATTCCTTCTAATATTTTAATTCCGCAATGGACGCAGAATGTCCAAAGTAAACTTAAAGATTTAATGTCTGAACTCAACAACCATCACTCACCAGCGGTCGCATATACAATAACTTCAAAAAAGTTCAGGAATAAACAGTAATGACTAACTTTAAAAAAAATATTGGTTTTTTGTGGCCTTGTGACGGGTTAAACGAACAAGAATATTGGAAATTTTTGCCAAAAGATGTGAGATGGTTAACCGCTAGATATGGAGCAGAAACTGAAACAGAAGAGCTAACAGAAAGAAATCTAGAACAGTATGCTAGTCTCAAAATATTAAAAAAAGCAGCAAGTTTATTTCGCACTATACCGTTACATGGTCTGGCTTGCGGAGACCACGCCGCTAGTTTTATTTTTGGGAAAAAACATGAAGAGAAACTCATAACGAGCTTACAGGAGACACTGAAGTGCCCCGTTTCATTTCCTAGCAAATCAATAGTGAATATCGTTAAAAATAATGAATTCAATAAAGTGGCTTTAATTTCTCCCTACACAGAAAATTTAACATTAAAATTTCAGAATTATCTGTCAGACCACGACATAAGCACCATTTCTACCCTATCGCTAAACTTTGAGGAAGAACGCCTAGTTGACGAATTATCTATCACCAATCTATCCGATANAATTTTTGCTTTTATCCAAAATTGCGCTGNAAAACCTGAAATACTGATTATAGCTGGCGGCGGTGTGACTTTTTCTTCTGAAATTGCAAAACTTGAGTCATTGCTTGAGATTCCAGTGATTACAGCGGTTGGAGCACTTGTTAAAAACACTATAGAAGCAACTGGTAAAAATTATTCTAGAAATGGTCTTGGAATTTTACTTCAACAACAAAAAAGCAAAACAGCAGAGAATGTCATTAAAGAAAAACTTTCAACAGGAACCAAAAATTTTTCATTAACAGACGCTCCTCCTATATTCAAAACAGGCATTGGACCTGTTTTGTATGATGAGGACAATAAATCATTTCTGGATTTTGCATGCGGCTCAGGGACAACATCACTTGGTCATGGTAATGAGGATATAGTTAAAGCAGTCAAAGAGCAGTTAGACTCTGGTATATTTCACATAGGCCCACATTTTCAGACCAACTCACAGGCAGAGTTTTATTCGGCTTTGAGTGATTTGCTTCCGCCTACGCTTTCACGTTTTCATCCCTCTATTAGNGGCTCCGANGCAACGGAAGTTGCTATTAAAAGTTCTATGCATAGAACTGGAGCAAAAAAGTTNATTGGCTTCACTGGAGGTTATCATGGACGTACATTTGGAGCTCTTTCTGTGTCAGGCGAAAAAGGGAAAAATGCTAATCTTGGACCATTTTATCCTAAATGTGAAATAATACCCTTCCCTCAAAGTAAAGATTGCATAAAAGATAGCATTTCATCTTTGGATAAAGAGCCTTTGGCTGGTGTGATCATTGAACCCATCCAGGCAACCGCTGGGCTTCGATTTGTAGACAAAGANGCCTTAGGAGAATTACGAGCTTATACCAAGTCCAACAACATTCCATTGATTTTTGATGAGACATTTACTGGATTTTTTCGAACTGGTAAGATGTTNAGTTTTGANCACTATGATNTNGTGCCTGACATACTTATATTTGGCAAAGCTATATCNGCGGGTTTTCCTGCCGGATTAGTGGTATCNACTGANGAAATATTAGCTCAATGGCAGAAAGGCNTTCAATCCTCAACATTCCAACTAGGTCCNATTGCNGCGGCCGCATCCCAANGNTTTATANGCAAATTGAAAAANGACGACTTANCAAAGAATGCAAAAAAACAAAGTCNAANTTTTAAAACAGAATTGAAAAGNTTNAAATTNAATCGCGAGCTTGTNGATGTAAGAGGAATTGGGAGTTTTTGGGTTTTAGAATTTAATTCACAAGAAACTAACATGAAGGTTCGNAAGNAAGCTTTAGGCAATGGGTTNATCACATGGGAATGTGGAGAGGGAGGCGAATGCCTGGGACTCGTGCCTCCTTTAAACGCAGACCTTAGGATAATTGAAAAAGCCTGCAGAATTATTACGAAGAGTGTTTCGGAAGTTCTTCAGTTATAATCTTGGTGAGTGTTTCCAAAGCTTTTTCTAAAAGANCTTTATCTATATTTAAAGGTGGAAGGATTAAAACACACTCACCATTTATTCCTCCACCGTAAGTAAGCATTTTTTCTTGCTGCAACGCTATATTTTGAACCAAATTCGAAGTTTTTGAGTTGTCTAATTCTATAGCGCACTGAGCGCCTACAAATCTCACAGTTTTCACTTTTCCAGAGTTTTTAAGTTGCTTTGATAACTTGTAAAAACATGGCTCAATAGAATTATTTACATGCTCTAACAAAGACGAATGTTTTATTTCTTTAAGAGTCGCACAGGCTGCTGCGCAGGAGATTGGGTTACCCTGGAATGTTGAAGTGTGAGCTCCTGGTGTCCAACTTTTTAACAAGTCACCTTTTGCAATAACAGCTGAAAGAGGTGTTGAAGATGACAAACCTTTACCAAGAACAATCAGGTCTGGAGAGATTTTCGAATAGTTGAAAGAAAATTTTTTACCTGAACGACCTAATCCTGACCAAATTTCGTCAGCAATAAATAAAGAACCATGTTTTTTTGCCAGATCTTCAAGGCCTTCTAAAAAAGACGTCCAAGGTCCCCATACTCCCGAGACACCCTGAACAGCCTCAATTATTAGCCCCGCTATTGGTTCTTCGATGCTTTTATAATATTCAAAAATCTCAGAACACTTTTCTAAACAAAATCCAACTTCTGTTTCTTTTCTGGGAAATGGAACAAAAGTTACAAAATCGCCAATCTTGCCAATAAATGGAGACTTAATTTTTTCAGAATGCGTCACGCTCAGAGCACCCAAGGTTCTGCCGTGATATCCACCTTCGAAAGATATAAATCTCTGTCTTTTTGTTATAAAACGAGTAATTTTGATTGCAGTTTCGATCGACTCGGAACCAGAATTAGACAAATGTATGGAAATATCTGGCGTTTCTATGAAGTCACTTAATTGTTGATATAAGTCAGCTCTATAGGGAGATATCAACCTTGTTCCCGTNTGNAATATACCGGTTTTNGTAACCTNNTTNATTGCTTTTATATGNTCGGGATGATTATGACCAAGATTGGATGTTGCAGAACCACACACTAAATCAAGGTATTGTTCGTCTTTGTCAGTGTATAACCATGGCCCCTCTCCTCTCATAAAAACGGGAGGGTTTTCTAATAGCTTAAAGGTGTTGACCGCGGTGCTTTCAAAAACTTTTGTTACCTCTGCACCACTCATGAATTCAACTATTAATCAAATGAAGCGTTTTTTGAAGCAACTTTACTTGGACGTANTCTGACAATTTCGGCAATAATTGTGATCTTGNTACTTCAATNTCCATAATTAAGCCATTTTGAAACTCTACAGTCACNTGATTCNTTGCTCCTTTTGGAAGTACATCCAACACTTTTGCCTTGAAAGTCTCATTAGCTTTACTTTCTTTTGCGACTATTTTCAAAAACTCCGGCCTAATGACCGCTTTACTTTTCTTAAATTCAGTAATGCTGTTTACCTTACATTCTACATCTGTGTTGTCTAACATGAGCCGATTTTTGGCTTTTTTTAGCGGCCAAAGTGAACATTTACCAAAAAATTCAGCAACAAATTTTGTATTAGGCTTATCATAAAGTAAATTTGGTTGCCCTATTTGTTCTATCTTTCCATCTTTGAGAATGGCTATCCTATCACTTAATGTCATCGCTTCTTCTTGGTCGTGCGTAACACAAATGAACGTAGTGCCGACTTTCTTGTGAATTCTTCTCAACTCCTCTCGTAACGTTACTCTCAAATTTGCATCCAGAGCGCTTAAAGGCTCATCCAATAGTAAAATTTTTGGATTTGTTATTAAAGCCCTTGCAAGTGCAACTCGCTGCTTTTGGCCTCCAGATAATTCTGATGGTAGTCGTTTCGAAAGCTCCGGTAATTGCACAACCTCAAGCCATTGATTTGCNATTTTTTCACGTTCCTTTTTGCGAAGCCCTCTCATCCGAAGACCATAAGCAACATTTTCACTTATAGTCATATGCGGAAAAAGGGCATAATCCTGAAACATGATGGAGATNTCACGTTTTGAAGGGCTATCGCTTGTTATATTTTTTCCATTCAAAAANACATTGCCACTCGTTACGTTTTCTAACCCNGCNATGATTCTTAGCATGGTTGTTTTTCCGCATCCGGACGGCCCCAACAAGGTGAGGAATTCGCCATTACGTATTTCCANATTAATATTATCTACAGCTCGTGTTTTTCCGAAATCTTTGACAATATTTTTTAAGCTCATTGACATTTTGACTCACCATGTGATTTCTACTATTTTTTTCTTTCAACAGCTTTTAAAGACGATGCTTTTATCCAAATTACCTACAACTATCTCCGATTACATTTTTACCGATCTTCGGGAGAGTATAATCAACGGAAGCCTCAAGCCAAATCAGACTCTTCGTGAGGAAGAAATAAGTATGCGCTTTGGCTCTTCCAGGGGACCAATTAGAGAGTCCTTGAGATTGTTGTTGCAGACTGGATTGGTAGTTCATCAACCTAGAAAAGGATTTAAGGTAAGAGATTACACCCCAAAACAAATACGGCAGATATATACACTTAGAGCTAATTTGGAAGGACTGGTAATAATAGAACTTGAAGGACGAGAACTCGATCATCTTATAACAGAGTTGAAAAAATCCAACGAAAGGATGGAGACTTTTTTCCGAAAAAACCAAGTCTTTGAATATTTCAAAGAAAATATAATTTTTCACCAAAAAATCATAGACTTTGCCGATAATGAAATACTGAAAAAAACTATTGCTCTTGTAAATGAGGTTTCTCTCCCAGTAAGATATCAATTCATGCAACATTCTCTTCCTTCCAGGAGATCATTAACTTATCATGAAGAGATTGTAGCCTTCATTGAAAAAAATAATCTAACAGANGCNCGTGTGCTCACAGAGCAACATGTGCTTGAAAACATTGAGAAGGCTTCGCTTGTATATAGCTGAATACTCATCTGTTAATGCGCCACAGCAGTGAGCGCTATTTCNACAATGGTTCCTTCACCAATATCNGAAACTTCNACTAGATTTCTNGTTGGGGGATTGTCACCAAAATATTCTTCAAATGCTTGATTAACAGCGGTTTTTTGGCTTAGATCAGTCATATATACAACAGCTAATAAAACATCCTCAACTGTTGAACCGGCCTCGTTCAATATTGTTTCACAGTGTTTGAGCGATAGCCGAGCTTGTTCCAACGCCCCATCTACAATTTGACCACTTTTCATATCCCGTGGCATCTGTCCGCCAACAAACACTAAACCGCCACCTTTTGTGCCCTGCGCAACGGGAGAAGTGGAAGCAGGAGCTTTGTCTGTTTTGATTGTCGTCTTCATTTGTTTTTCTCTCCCTTAAACAGATCTCGTCTTCACATTGACTGTTGAGGTGAACTCGTTAAGCCCCCATTTTCCACCTTCTC
>FUFK010069119.1_pt1 | contig 10540 bp, 10 predicted proteins | sample 1021851 | NCBI WGS metagenome assembly FUFK01 (sample SAMEA51879418, study PRJEB19060) | metagenome
AAGCCTGTTGAAGTAAATCCAGATACAGTTTCAAAATATGAATCTAAAAAAGAAATATTATAAATGCTTAAATAAAAAGGAATGGATATAATAAGTGGTAATAGAAAGTAACCTAAAATCACTGTTAGTATTTTATGATAAATGGATATTTTGAAATTATCTTTTTTCTTAAAAATAAATATTAATCCAAATAATAATGACAAAATTAACGAATAAAAATAACTATCAAGGCTTAAATAAATATTAAAATAGTACGCATAAATGATATTAAAAAAAGATAAAACAGAAATTAAAAGAGAAAAAATTCCTAAATAAATTAAACTAAAGTAACTCATTAAAAACTAAATAGAACTAATTCGAAACATGTTTTCAACAAGGGGAAGTTGATTAATTTTTGCTAAAAAAACAACAATATCTTTTTTTTGAAAAATAAAATTAGATCTTGGGATTATAATTTCTTCACCTCTTAATATTGCACCAATTCTTATTTCATCAGGTAAATTTGAATTTTTTAATTCTTTATTAATCAATTCAGAAGTTTCAATAATTTCTGCCTCAATAACCTCATACTCCCCATTTAGAATACTATAAGCATTTTCAATTGATCCTTTATGAACATGTTTTAAAATACTTGATACAGTATTCATTCTTGGGTCTATTAAATCATCTATCTTTAATGAAGATTGTAACAATGAATAATTGGGCTTATTGATCAAAGCCATTGTTCTTTTATCTTTTGAGAATTTTTCGACAAGAACACTTACCATTAAATTATCTTCGTCATCATTAGTTAAAGCTAGTACAGTTTCAATTTCATTTAGATTTGCTTCTGTCAAAACATCTTCTTCCAAACCATTTCCGTTTATGATTATTGAATTATTTAATTCTTTTGCAATATACTCTGCCCTATCTTTATTTTTTTCTATAATCTTTATTCGAGCATCCTCAAAAGAATTTTCTATATTTTTTGCTAGATTAAAACCAATGTTCCCGCCACCAATTATTAATATTTTATTAGAAATTTTTTCATTGTGACCAAAAGCTAGTAAGGTTTGTTGCATTTGCAATGAATTTATAATTACATAAGCCTTATCGTTTTCTTCTATTACATCAGTTTTTTTTAAAATTATAAATTTTTCCTTCCTGATAACGCCCAAAATATGAGCTTCTAATTTGGGAAATTTTTTTGTTAGCTCATTAAGTTTGATGTTAATTAAGGGACAATCTTTATCAACGTTAATTTCAAGAAGTCTTATTTTGTTGTCTGCAAAAGGTATATTATCTTGAGCTCCAGGTGCTTCAAGTTTTCGCTGTATAGATTTTGCAATTTCAATTTCTGGTGAAATAATCACATCGATTGGCAAATTATCTTTGCTATAAACCTTTGAAAACTTTGGGTTTAAATAGTCTTGAGATCTTATTCTGGCAATTTTTTTTGGGATGTTAAAAACGGTATATGCTATTTGGCAAATAAGCATGTTAATCTCATCATTTCTAGTAACAGCTATAATCATATCTGCATTAGCACCATCAGCTTTTTCTAAAATAGAGGGGTACGTTGCTTTTCCTACAATTCCCTTAACATCAAGAGTATCGTTTATTTTCTGAATATCTTCACCTGACTGATCTATTACTGTAATTGAGTGATTTTGCTCACGAAGTAATTTTGCTATTGTAAAACCTACTCTGCCAGCGCCACAAATAATAATATTCATTTAATTTAAGTCTTTTACACCTAATCCTTTTAATTTTCTGTGTAAAGCTGATCTCTCCATGCCTACAAATTCAGCAGTTTTAGATATATTTCCACCAAATTTNTTAAGTTGTGTTGTTAGGTATTCTTTTTCAAANTTTTCTCTTGCTTCTTTTAAAGGTACAGATAATGAATTTTCTATTTTGAAATTATCTCCACTAGGTTTTTTTAAAGATTCTTTAATTATACTGGAAACTTTTTCATTATTATCAGGTCCTAATATTGCAATTCTCTCAATTAAATTTCTTAACTCTCGAACATTTCCAGGCCAATCGTAATTTATTAAATAATGATTAGTTGTATCAATATCAAATTTTTTCAAATTATAATTTTGAGAAATTTTTTCGGAAAAATACTTTATAAGCAAGGGAATATCCTCGGTCCTATCTCTTAGATGTGCAATATTGATTTGAAAAACATTGAGTCTATGAAACAAATCTTCTCTGAAATTTCCAAGTTCTATTTCTTTATTTATATCTTTGCTTGATGAACAAATAATTCTTACATTTACTTTAATATCGTGATCACCATTAATCCTCTTAAATTTTTGATCTATTAATACTCTTAAAATTTTTGATTGAGTTTCTAGTGGTATTTCTGAAACCTCATCAATTAGCAAAATACCTCCTGAGGCTTTTTCTAATGCACCATACAATATAGATCCATTGTTTTTTTCCTCTCCAAATAATTCTTGTTCATATTTTTGAACATCAAGCAAAGCTCCATTAAGAATTATAAATGGTCCATTTGATCGATTTGACAATTTATGAATTTTTCTAGCAATTAACTCTTTACCTGAGCCGGTCGGCCCATTAATAAAAATTCTGCTTTCTGATAATGAAAGTTTTGAGATTTGATCTTTTATTTTCTCAATATTTGTGCTTGATCCAATTAATTCAAATGAATGAAATAATTTTGTGGATAACTCTTTATTTTGGTTTTTAAGAGTAAAATTTTCAACAGCTCTTTTCACAAAATTCATCAATCTTTCTTGATCAAATGGTTTTTGAATGAATTCAAATGCACCAGATTTAAGAGATTTAACGGCCATTTCTATATTTGCATGACCAGAAATAATTATAACAGGTATATCTTTATTTTTACTCTTAATATGATTTAAAAGTTCTATACCATCATTGTCACCCTTATCTAACTTAACATCAATAATTGCTACGTCTGGCAATTTTTTATCTATCTCTGCTAATGCTTGATTATAATTAGCAGCTACTCTTGTTTTATAACCTTCGTCAGAAATAAGATCTCTTAAAATATTTCTAATATCAGGATTGTCGTCTATTATAAGTATTTCAGTTGCCATTTTTCGGGAAGTTTATAATAATTTTTGCACCAATTTTTTGTTTTATAAAATTTATTTTACTATTGTGATCATTTATTATCTTGTTAACAATCGATAAACCTAGCCCAGTTCCTTTTTTTTTTGTTGTGTAATAAGGTTTTAATATATTACNTAAATTCTCTTCTGAAAAACCAAGTCCATCATCTGTTATAGTAAGGCTTATATAATCATTTTTGTTCTCAATTACTATATCAATTTTCTTTGTAAAATCAGGACTTTTAGATGATTTTTCTTGAATACTTTCTATAGAATTTTTAACAAGATTAAAAAAGACTCTACTTATTTGCTCGCTATCACATGTAAACAAATACTCATTTTCGGTATGTGTTAATTCAATTTTTATTGAGCTATCTATTTCTTTTAATAAAAAAACATTATCCTTAATTATATTCAACAAATTTATTCTTTTAAAAACAGGTTTTGGCATTCTCGCAAAGTCAGAAAATTCATCAACTAACTTTTCAATTTGTTCAATTTGTTTATGAATTGTTTTTAAATGTTCATTAAAGTTTTTTTTATTTTCAGTATCTACAATATCGGAATATTTGTTCTTAAGCCTGTCTATAGTTAGTTGTATAGGAGTTAAAGGATTTTTAATTTCATGAGCTAATTTTCTAGCAATTGTACTCCAAGCCTCATGTCGTTCTTGAAGCAAAAGTTTATCTTGTTGATCCTTTAATTGGTTAATCATATAATTAAAGTTTTTATTCAAAATTTCTAACTCTTTGTCAGTTTTAATTTCTGGAACTTTGGTTTCAAGATCTCCTAGTCCAATTTTATGAGATGCAGAAATTAAGTTGGAAATTGATACGAAAAATCTAGAAGAAAACTTAATTGCAATTGAAATTGATAAAAATAGAAGTAAAGAAACAACTACTAGATAAATTAATATAAATGATATTCTGATACCTGTTCTTTTATCTTCTACCCTATAATAAAAATTTATAGCCTCCTCAGACTCTGTCAAATAATTCGATATTTCTTCATCAAGAAACTTAACAACATAAACATATGTATCAATATATGCAGTTAGTTTTTGTATTGCTGATGATTTATTTTCGAATGCATTAATAATCTTGAGTGGTCTTTCATCGTTAAAAACCATTTCTAATGCTTTTTCATTTGGTGGAATAAAATCTTGTTTTTTTGTATCACTTGTTACTAGTAAATTTCCCGAACTATCAATTAAATGAATTTCATCCACATCTCTTATATACTTTTGTGTAATAAGAAGGTTTTTAAATCTCAATGGATTATCGTAAAAAATATTTACATTTTTATTTAAATCTAACGTAATAAGTACAATATCTGACTCAATTTTGTTTCTAACATCATCAACATAGTTTTTTGCTATTTCATAAGAGTTGTTTACTGCAGTTGTAATTTTATTATCAAAATATTTTTCGAGAGCGAAAGAAAAAAGAAATAAAGAAAAAATTGAAATTAATATAGATGGTATTAGAGTAAATAAGGAAAAAAAAGCTATATATTTTTTGTTAGCTTTGGATCCATTAACATTAATATTCGATCTTAAGGCATTTTTTATTTCAAGGAATATTAAAACAAAAAAAATTAACAATAAGACAATGTTTAATCCAAGTAATGTTTGAAGATTTGTTTGGTTTAATTCTATAAAACTTTTATTGATAAACGTTAAAAATGTCAAAAATCCAATAGATAGTGTAATTATAAAAATTACACATATGAAAATATTTTTTTTGATAAAATCCAACATTATGCAATAAATAAACTAAATAAAAATTTATAAATGAGCATTTGTTTTATAATACTAGCAGCTGGCCAAAGTAAAAGATTAAATTCGAATATACCTAAACCATATATTGATTATAAAGGTAAGCCAATAGTCCAACACTCAATAGATAAAGTAAAAAAGTGTAAAAAGATTAGCAAAATCATACTGATTATAAATAAAAAGCACAGAAAATTTCTAAATAAAATTAATAAAAAAAATATTAAAATTATTTATGGAGGAAAAACTCGCGCTGAATCTTCATATAATGGTCTGAAAAGTATTAGTAAAAGTAAAATTAAAAAAGTCTTAATTCATGATGCGGCGAGACCAAATTTTTCTTTGAAGTTGTTAAATAAAATAGTTGAGACTCTTAAAAAAAATAAGTCTGTGATACCGGTTCTTAAACCTAAAGATACAGCAAAGTTTAAAAGTAGAAATCTAATTGTAAATTTAAATCGTAATTACCTTTATCTTACACAAACGCCACAAGGTTTCGATTTTAAAGAATTGTTTAATTTACAAAATAGTAAAAATTTTAAGGCTACTGATGATGCTAACTATTTTATTAAAGCAAATAAAAAAATAAAATTTATTAATGGCGAAAATGAAAACGAAAAAATCACTTATAAATCTGATATTGTAAAAAATCACAATATAAAATACGGAATAGGTTTTGATGTGCACAGATTAGTTCCAAAGAGAAAATTATATTTAGGTGGTTTAAGAATTAAATCTAATTTNGGTACACTTGGNCATTCAGATGGAGATCCTGTGCTACATGCAATAATAGACTCAATTCTAGGTGCTTGCAAAATGGGAGATATNGGCGAATGGTTTTCAGACAAAAATAAAAAGTTTAAAAATATAAGATCTACAATTTTATTAAAAAAAATAATAAATGAAATTAAGAAAAAAAGTTATTTTATAAATAATATTGATATAAATATTATTACCCAAACACCTAATATTTCAAAATATAAAAATAAAATTGTAAAAACTATTTCAAATATTTGCGAATTATCACCTAATAAAATAAATATCAAAGGTAAAACAACAGAAAAATTAGGATTAATTGGAAAGGAAAAAGCTATTGCCTGTGAAGTAATAACCTCGGTAACCATTTATGAGTAAGAAAATTATTTTTTACATTGTAACTCTCTTCGGCATTGGAAAGATTAGTAAAATTCCAGGCAGTGTTGCTTCATTAGTAACAACTATGTTTTTATTTTTTTTATTTCATATATTAAAAATTTCACCAAATTTTTTTTTGATATCCCTAATTATTATTTTTTTTATATCTTTGTATGCTGTAAATATTTTTATTAAAGATTTAGATAACAAAGATCCTAAGGAAGTTGTTATTGATGAATTTATAGGTCAATCTATTCCTATATCTCTTTATGAAATTGCACATGAGGGATCTAAGGACATTAATCAAGTGTTGACCTTTTATTTTATAATGTTCATATTATTTAGAATATTTGATATCGCTAAACCTTACCCTGTTAGTTATTATGATAAAAATTTCAAAAATAGTTTTGGAGTTATTATGGATGATGTTGCAGCAGGTTTGTATGTTGTNGNAGTACTTGTTTTGTATATGGTTATTACCTCATGATGAAACTTTCTAAAAAAATAGTTAAATTACTTATTAAAAAAAAAAATAGAATATCTTTTGCTGAGTCTTGTACAGGTGGTCTTCTTTCAAGCGTTATCACATCAATAAGTGGGTCCTCTAAAGTATTTACTCTTGGCTTAGTCACATACTCAAATTCTGCCAAAATTAATGTTCTTAAAGTACCCAAAAAAATTATAGCGAAACATGGAGCAGTAAGCCATGAAACTTGCTTATCTATGGTTAAAAATTTAAATAGAATCTCGAAAACAAATATATCAGTTTCTATTACCGGGATAGCAGGGCCTAAAGGAGGAACTAAGCAAAAACCTGTTGGTTTGGTATTTATTGGTATAAAAAAAGGCAATAAAACCTTTGTTAAAAAGTATTTATTTAAAAATAAAAAAAGGTCCTTTATTCAAAAAGCAACAGTTAATAAAGCATTAAATTTGATTTTAAACTTTACCAAATAATTCTTCAGCTCTTTTTTGAAACGCATCTGCAATTTTATCTAAACCGAATTGAAATGATTTAGTCATAACAATATTCAAAAAACGGTTTTTTAATTCAAAGTCAACTTCAAATGAAACTTCTGTAATTTTATTATCTTCTTTAAATTGCCATTTATTTTCTAAATATTTTAAAGGTCCATCAAGATTAGTTACATAAATAGTATCCTTTTTTTTATTAAATTTAACATCACTTTTATACGTGTCTTTAAAAGGTCCTTTTCCGATTGTAAGATCAGCAACAATTAATACGAAATCTCCGTGATCTTTTTTTTCATATATTTTTGCATCTAAGCAAAATGGAACAAAAATTGGATATTTCTCTATATCAAGAACTAAATCGATTAGTTGATTTTTAGAACATTCAATTGATCTTTTAACTGATGCTTTGGGCATTAGTTTGATTTATTCTATTTTTCTGAAGTTTAGCGAAATCTTCATCTGCATGATAAGAAGATCTTGTTAATGGTGAAGAAGAAACTAGTAAAAAACCTTTAGACTTAGCTATACTCTTTAGTTCAACAAATTCTGCTGGCTCATAATATCTAACTAATGGATGATGTTTGGCGGAAGGTTGTAAATATTGTCCTATTGTCAAAAAATCTACTTCTGCAGATATTAAATCATCCATTACTTGTATAATTTCGTCTTTATTCTCTCCTAATCCAACCATCAATCCTGATTTAGTAAAAATCTTATTATTTAATTTTTTTGCATTTTTTAATAGTTCAAGAGAAGCAAAATATCTAGATCCGGGTCTGACTTTTCTATAAAGACTAGGAACTGTTTCAATATTATGATTAAAAACATCTGGGTTTGCTTTGATAACTTTTTTATATGAATCACCTTTTCTTAAAAAATCTGGAGTTAAAACCTCTATAGTTGTTTTTGGATTAAATTTTCTTGTTTCTTTTATTACATCATGAAAATGTTTTGCTCCGCCATCATCAAGATCGTCTCTATCNACTGANGTTATAACAGCATGTCTTAAATTTAATTTTTTTATAGCGCTTGCAATTTTAAATGGTTCTTGATTATCAAGTGCTTTTGGTTTTCCTGTTATAACATCACAAAATGCACATGCTCTTGTACAAGTATCTCCCATAATCAGAAAAGTTGCATGTCTTTTGCTCCAACACTCCGTAATATTTGGGCAATTTGCCTCTTGGCAAACAGTTTTTAAATTATGCTGATTAACAATAGTTTTTGTTAAAAAAAATTCTTGGCTATTTGTTAATGTTGATTTAATCCACTTGGGTTTTTTTTTAATTGGATTGATAGGTTTGTTTACTTTTTCAGGGTGCCTAATTGTCATTATTTTTTATTATATAAACTGTCTCATTTTTTTTTCCTAGCAAAAATTTGTCACGTATTAAAAATTCTATATAATCTAAATCTAAATTATCTGTAAGCAATGAATTTTTTGTTTCTATATTTTTTATTTTAAAAGTAAGCTCTGCTTCTTCCTTTTTTAAGCTTTCAAGATAATTATGTTTTTTTAAATATGAAAAAAAACCTCTTTCTCCACCCAAAAAACTTATCAAAAAATAAAGTATAAAAAAAATAGATAGTATCAAAAAATAGTTTTTTTTTATTTTTGCCAACATTAATGAATTTTATTCATTTTAGCCTTTTTTCCTAGCTCTTCTTCAATTCTCAGTAATTGATTGTATTTAGCAACTCTTTCTGATCTTGATAATGAACCAGTTTTTATTTGGCTAGAATTTGTTCCTACAGCCAAATCTGCAATAAAAGTATCTTCACTTTCACCAGATCTATGAGAAATTATTGTCTCATAACCAATAATCTGCGCAAACTTAATAACTTCTAGAGTTTCTGAAACAGTTCCTATTTGATTGAGTTTAATCAAAATAGCATTAGATGAATTGTTTAAAAAACCTTTTTTTAATCTTTCTAAATTAGTTACATATAAATCATCACCGACGATTTGGGTTTTTTTAACAGAATTCATTAATTTACTCCATGAAGACCAATCATTTTCAGAAAACGGATCCTCGATTGATTTAATTTTATATTTATTAATAATTTTAACATAATTTTTTATCGATTTTTCAACACTTTCAAATTTCTTTGAGTGTATAGAATAAAGGTTTTTTTTAAAAAGTTCATTTGCAGCAACATCAAGACATATTGATACATCTCTACCATTCCTGAACCCTGCTTTATTTATTGCTCTAACAATCAAATCTAGTGCCTCTTCATTTTTACTTATCATTGGTGCAAAGCCTCCTTCGTCTCCTACGGAAGTAGATAGTCCTTTATTTTTAATCAGACCCTTTAAGTGTTGAATTACTAAAAATGAAATTCTTACAGCTTCAGAAAAACTTTTTGCTTTATCTGGTCTTATCATGAATTCTTGAATTCTTAGACCGTTATCTGCGTGTGCTCCACCATTAATAATGTTCATTAAAGGATAAGGTAATTTAAAATCTTTCTTTAATAAAAAAGCTTTATATAAAGGAATTTTTTTTAATTTTGCAGAAAGTTTTTTAACTGCCATTGAAACAGATAAAATTGCATTTGCGCCAAATTTTATTTTTTGTTTAGTNCCATCTAAGTTGATTAATAAAGAGTCAATTTTTTCTTGATTATGTACATTTTTATTTTTGAGATTTTTTGAAATTACCGTATTTACTAAACCTACAGATTTAAGGACACTTTTTCCTAAATATTTTTTATTATTTTTATCTCTTTTTTCGTAAGCTTCGAAAGTTCCAGTTGAAGCTCCTGAAGGGCAAATAGCTGATGAGCTTAAATTTTTACAAAATACCTCTGCCTCTATTGTTGGATTTCCTCTACTATCAAAAACTTGACGCGCTATTACTTTCGTAATTTTAGTCATTAATTTTTTTTAACCAAATTATCTATCTCTGCTAGTTGATTAATTAAATTTTCTAATTTATTTAAAGGAACCATATTTGGACCATCAGATGGGGCATTGTCCGGGTCTTGATGTGTTTCTAAAAAAACTGCTGCAACCCCAACTGCTACTGCCGCTCTAGATAAATATTCAACAAATTCTCTTTGACCTCCGCTTTTTTCACCTAAGCCTCCCGGTTGTTGAACAGAATGAGTTGCATCAAAAACAACGGGATAACCGTTTTTTGCCATAATAGGTAAAGATCTCATGTCAGAAACTAATGTATTGTATCCAAAACTTGCACCTCTTTCGGTAACCAAAATATTATCATTGCCTGAATCAGAAATTTTTTTTGTTACATTCACCATATCCCACGGAGCAAGGAATTGTCCTTTTTTAACATTTATAATTTTGTTGGTTTTAGCAGCGGCAATAAGTAAGTCTGTTTGTCTGCATAAAAAAGCTGGAATTTGAAGTATGTCAGCATGTTTTGAAACAATTGAACATTGTTCTTCATTGTGAATATCTGTCAAAATTGGAGTGTTTAACTCTTTTTTAATTTTATCAAAAACAGGAAGTGATTTTTCTAAACCCGCACCTCTTTTTCCTTTTAGACTTGTTCTGTTTGCTTTATCAAATGAAGTTTTATAAATAAAACCAATATTATATTTT
>FUFK010738355.1_pt1 | contig 10538 bp, 8 predicted proteins | sample 1021851 | NCBI WGS metagenome assembly FUFK01 (sample SAMEA51879418, study PRJEB19060) | metagenome
TACCAACTTAGCCGGTGTGCTCTTACCACACCTTTTCACCCTTGCCTTGATAAGGCGGTTTATTTTCTGTGGCACTGTCCCTAGGGTTTCCCCCGCCAGCGGTTAGCTGGCACTGTGTCTTTGTAGAGCCCGGACTTTCCTCTTTAAAAAATTAAAGCGATAAGTCATTTATCTGGCAACTAATAATTATAATTTTTTTTTTAAATTTCAACTCTAAATAAACGAGCTAAATTAGGCATTTTATAATTTCATAACATTCCTTGTCTACGAAATTGTTAATTAATTGAGGTCTAAATCTTCTTTGAAAATTTTTTAGTATTTTTATTTTGTCTAATTTTTTTTTTGACGACATATATCCAAATTTAGATAAAAGTTTATAAAATTTTTTATTGTTTATTATTTTAACATTTCTCAATTTTATCAATTGTCTATCATCAAGTTTATGCCAAATAGATATTTTATTTTTAGCAAGCAACTTCCAAGGAAAATTTTCACCAGGATCTATTTTTCTCAGTGGAGCAATATCAGAATGACCTAAAACATTTTGTCTATTAATTTTATATTTTTTTAATAAATATTTTGAAATATAAATTAAAGATTTAATTTGTGTTCTTGTAAAATTTTGATAGCTATTTCGATGACCTGGGTTTGATATTTCTATACCAATAGATTTTGAATTTAATAATCTATCTTTTTTCCAAAAAGAAACTCCCGCATGCCAAGCTACATACAAATCAGGAACCATTCTTATAATCTCACCATTTCTCTTGATAAAATAATGACAACTAACCTTTGATCTGCTATTCAAAAGTCTTTTTATAGCATTTTTTTCACTCTTCATTCCTGTATAGTGAAATATCAAGTATTTTACTTTGGATTTTTCTCTTTTTCTCAAATTAAAATTAGGTGAATAATTTAAAGTCAATTTTTCAACATTTTCTGGCATAAATTTAGACAATTTATCTTTATAATAATATTTATTATAATATAAGCTATATATGAATAAACCTATTACAGTATTTATAATTCTATTATTTTCATTGATAAGCACAGTTTCACATGGTGGAGATGATGGAAACTTAAAACTCAAAGAAAATGATAAAAATGGTAAATACGAAGTAACTGATTGTTTTGAGAAAGTTAATAGGGGAATTTTTGGTTTCAACCAAGTATTAGACAAAATTATTTTTAAACCTTTAGCCAAAGGATATAGAATGTTTCCTCAACCTATTAGATCAGGCACAAGCAATGCTTTAAGTAATTTAAGTAATGTAGTTACAATTCCAAACAATATACTTCAAGGTCAATTTAAAGATGCAGGAGTGAATTCTGCTAGATTTTTGGTTAACTCCACTCTAGGGATAGTTGGAATCTTTGATGTTGCTTCGTACTATGGATTAAATAAGAGAGATAAAGAGGATTACGGACAAACCCTTGGTGTTTGGGGTGCTGGGGAGGGATGCTATTTTGTTTTACCAGTGCTAGGGCCGACCACAGTGAGAGACTCAATTGGTTCACTTGTAAATATTTTTGGAGGAGATGCTTGGTATAACGTCACAGTTGTTAATGATACTAAGCATTTTTCGGAAAGAGACTATTATGCATCTAGACTTATGTCGGGCATAGATTTTAGAGCAAAGAACATAGAGTCTTTTGACAACTTAGAAAAGAATTCTGTTGATCTATATGCATCAGTAAGAAGCTTATATATTCAAGACAGAAAAAGGAAAATTGGCAACATAGACAAGACGACCGAAACTCTCAGTGATGATGATTGGGAAGAGCTAGATAGTCAATAATTTTTTACCTGATGAAACTAATAAAATTTTTTTTATTTTTCTTTATCGTTTTAAATTTAAGTAACCAATCATTTTCTAAAGATCCTAGTGCTTTAATTAACGAAATAGTAGACGAGGCAGCTTTAATTTTATCAAGTGAAGATCCAGTAGAATCTAAAATAATTAAATTAAATGCTATTGCGGAAAGAAGTGTAGATATAAATGGAATAGGTATGTACACTTTAGGAAAATATAGAAAATCTATCGATGAAGAACAAAAATCCAAGTATCAGAAACTATTTAGGAGTTATTTTTTAAAAAGTTTTTCAAGTAGATTGGTTGATTACACAAATCCAAGAATTAATGTCGTATCACAAAAAAAAATTAATGACAAATATACTATAGTTAATAGTGTATTAGAGGCTACTTCAAAAAGACCTCAAGTAAAAATAGATTGGAGAATATATACGAAAAATCCAGATAGACCTTTAATAAGAGATCTAATTGTTGAAGGATTAAGTTTGGCCAGAACTCAGAAAGAAGAATTTAACTCAATTATACAAAACAACGACGGTAATATAAATGCATTATTCAAAACACTTGAGGAATTTTTAATTAAATAATTTAGTAAAATCCAATTTCACTTAAGCAAATGTCTGATTTGAAATCATCAAAACCCGCAACTAAACCAACTGATTTTATATTTTGTCCAAATATTTTTTTTGGTTGATAGAAGTTAGATTTTTTGAATTTGCTAAAAGGTACTCTAATTTCTGTCCAATTTTTTGTTGTAGGAAAAGTGAAACTATAGTACTGCCATGGTGCTAGAGTTAACCCTGTTCTTAAATGAAGATTATAATTTTTTTCATTACCATAAACTTTTAGGTATACTCCATCATACACCTCGGTATTAATTTGAGGACTTAATTTTGCTCTGATTTGTATAAATCCACCATTATTCTTAGTAGATACATCTCCTGTCATTCTATAACAAATGACTTCATCAATTTTCTCAACAGTGAATTTCCCTGTAGATACACCTCCCATTACTTGATCTGTTACAAAATTCCATTGTTGATATTGAGTTGTAAAATTTGGGTTTTTTAATTGATCTAAAATCATATCTTTTGCAAAGCAATTATTTTGAAATATTATAAAAATAATAAAAATTATAATTTTTCTAATTAATAAACTATTTTTTTTTTGCAAGTTGTTGAAGTAAGTAAATTTCTTTTTCTGTAAGTGTGTTTTTCTGCTCTTTTATCTGGTTCTCTAAACTTAATAAGGTTAATAATGTGAAACTAGATACTATAGCAGTTAATATCATGAAATATATAGAGCTTAAATTTACTACAACTAATATTATAAAAACACTCACCCATCCAATGAAAACTCCTCTTAAAATGCTACGATGACTTTTCAAGTCTGGTATTTTTATAAACTGAATAAATAATAAAATTAAAAGAAACATTATTCCTGAAATAGATGCTCTTAACAATACCAATGTGTCTATTCCTCCACCATATAATTCTCTATGAATTACATATGCAACAATTCCCTTATATGCAAAATAACTAAGAATTATAAATGAGACAAATATTGAAACGAAATAAGATAATTTAGGTTTAATTTTAATTTTAAGTTTCATATTTTGAGTTATGATATTTAAATAAATATCATGCTTTCTAACAAAATACCCTCAAATTTTATTTAATATGTGGTGGGCCCGCCAGGACTCGAACCTGGGACCAATACATTATGAGTGTACTGCTCTAACCAACTGAGCTACAGGCCCTTGATATTTTCGTTGGTTTTACTTTGTTTTTAATTATCGATCAAGACAAGAATAAGGATGATTATTATTAAATCTTTGTATAATTTTTTATTAAAGTAATATTTAGTAGTATTTTCTTTAATATTAAAATTTACTATAAAGTTTAGTATTATGTCACTAGACAATAAATTTGTAATTTATAACAATATTTTATCAATTATATTAATTATTTTGCTGTTATACTCTTTTGATTATAGCCTAGGTTGGGGTTTAAATTTAATATTTCCAAACATATATTTCGCTACATTTGGGACTGGAAATAATGGTTTTGATGAATTTATATGGAATGAAAATGGCGTAATTGAATTTTTTCAGATATTAATAATTTTTGCTGCACTAGTTGTTTTAGTAAATGGATTTTTAAATCGAAAATATTTAAATTTAATTAAATTCTTACTAATTTTTCAGTTTTTTGGCTTGATTTATATTTTTTTAGAAGAAATAAGTTGGGGACAACATTTTTTTAAATTCGAAAGTCCAAATTTATTTTTAGATAAAGAAAATTTTTTGTATAATAAACAAGGTGAATTTAATTTTCATAACACTTCAAATTTATTTAATGAAATTCCCAGAGCTTTAATACTTTTATGGTGTGCATTTTCTATATTTGCTCTGAAATTTATAAATTTATCAAAAAATTCAGAATTAAAGATATTTATAAGACCTAATAAAAAATTATTTAATTTAAGCTTAATAATAATATTTTTATCTGTTCCAGATTTAATAATTAATAAGCTTAATTTAATTGATAATAATAAATTATTTATATTTGGTGACAATGGTTTTGAAAAATATGATCCTAAACAGTTTTTATATAATTTAATATCTCTCAATTTTATTAGATTTTCAGAGCTACAAGAGCTTTTGATCTACAATTATTTTTTGTGGCATTCAATTTTTTTAAGCGAAGCATTAATAAAAAAATCTAAAAAATATTAAATTATTCAGTGTATAATTTTATAATGGTGGGCCTTGTAGGTTACGCTCCTACTACCTTTCGCATGTCAAGCGAACACTCTACTATTGAGCTAAAGGCCCTATTAGTTAACTTTCTAAAAAACTCTTTAATTGTTTAGATCTGCTAGGATGTTTTAACTTTCGCAAAGCCTTAGCTTCAATCTGTCTAATTCTCTCTCTTGTTACCGAAAACTGAAGACCGACCTCTTCTAAAGTATGATCTGTGTTCATGCCAACTCCAAATCTCATTCTTAAAACTCTTTCTTCTCTTGGTGTTAATGTTGAGAGAATTTTTGTTGTTGCTTCGCTGAGATTGGATTTGATTGCTTGTTCCAATGGTGCTAATGCCTTAGTGTCTTCGATAAAATCTCCCAAACTACTGTCTTCTTCATCACCAACTGGTTTTTCGAGTGAAACAGGTTCTTTAGAAATTTTTAGAACTTTTCTTACTTTTTCTAATGGCATTCTAAGTTTTTGAGCAAGTTCCTCGGGTGTAGCTTCCCTTCCAAATTCACTAAGAATTAATCTTTGTGTTCTTACGATCTTATTTATTGTTTCAATCATATGTACTGGAATTCTAATTGTTCTGGCTTGATCAGCAATTGATCTAGTTATAGCTTGCCTAATCCACCATGTTGCATATGTAGAAAATTTATATCCTCTCCTATATTCAAATTTATCTACAGCTTTCATTAATCCAATATTTCCTTCTTGAATTAAGTCTAGAAATTGTAGGCCTCTATTAGTATATTTTTTAGCAATTGAGATAACTAATCTTAAATTTGCTTCTACCATTTCTTTTTTTGCAATCCTCGATTCTTTTTCACCTTTTTGAACTCTGCTAACAAGTTTTTTATAATCTGTTACTGAAATACCTAACTTATTACTTATTTCGATTAATCTATCTCTTATATTTTTAAATTCACTCTTGTGTTTTTGAAAAAATTTTTTCCAGACTTCATTTGTATCTAAAAATTCTTTTAGATTAGGGTTGATTTCATTTCCTACATAAAATTTTATAAATTCATCTCGAGAAATTTTTGAGTCTATTGCAAATCTTAATAAATTTCCTTCAAGTGAAATTATTTTTTTATTTTCTGAATAATGTTTTTGAACTAATTCCTCTAAAACTGATGGGGACAACTGGAGTGATTTTATATTTTCAAGAATATCATCAACTATCTTTTTATAATTATTTTCTTTAGAAGTTGAAAATTTTTTTGAATTTAAAACACAGTCTAATTTTTCTTTTTGGTACTTAATTAATTTATTATACTCTTTTGTTAGTGTATGAACAGTTTGCAAAACCTTTGGTTTTATCTCGGTTTCCATTGCAGCCAAAGTAGGATTAAATTCATCTTCATCGGTATTATTTTCTTCAGATGGCTGATCTTCTTCTTGCTTCTTTTTAGATCCTGAGCCGTTGTCATCATCATCCATATAATTGGTATCTATATCAATAATTTCTCTTACCAATATTTCATCAGATTGTAATTTTGAGTCCCATTCAAAAAATTGCTGAGCAGTTATAGGGCTTTGTGACAGGGCGTTTAGCATAACATCTTTTCCAGCTTCTATTCTCTTCGCTATTGCTATTTCTCCCTCTCTTGACAGCAATTCTACTCCACCCATTTCTCTTAGATACATTCTAATTGGATCATCGCTCTTTTCTAATGTTTTGCCTTCCTCCTTAGAGGATGCATCCTTTTTTCGTAATACTTTGTAATCAGATTTTTTTTCAACAAGAATTATTTTTTCGTCAAGTATGTGTATAAAAGCTTGCGATAGGTTTTCACTTGATAAGTTTCTTTTTCCCAGAGATTTATTTAATTCTTCATGAGTTATAAAACCTCTATGGATACCTCGACCCATTAATCTTGCAAATGATTTTGTAATTATTCGTTCCACAATTTAAAAGTTTGAAGGTCTTATATAATGTCTAATACAAAAAAATCTATGTGATTTTTTTTAAATTTAGTTGATTTTTTGTTGCTTTTTTAACTTTTTTATCTCATTAAATGTGCTTTCGCTCATATCTTTTGAAAACTTCGATTCTAATTCTGCTATCCTTTGCTCTAATTCATAATTTTTAAGATCTTGTATAATCTCATTAAAAATTTCTAAAATTTTTTCGTCATCATTTAAGTTTTTTGATATTATATGTTTAACTGAAGCATAATTCATTACCCTATTTATAAGATTTTTATCCACTTTTAATTTTTGTAAGTCTAAGTTTAATAAATTTTCCGATTGGTTTAAAATTTCTGCGAATAGTTGCTTGTTTTCATCGCTATATAATTTGACGTTATCTAATAAATGTAAGTTTTCACGAATTAAATTAGGTTTAGCAAGAATTATATATAAAAATGAAAATTCTTTAATTTCAAAAGATTTTAATGATTTCGTCTCATTATAATAACTTTTAGTCTTGGCAAGAGATTTTGGAAATATTTTATAATTTTTATTGATTTTAGAGTTAATGTTTGGTGTTAATTCTGAAACTTTTTCAAGAAAATACTCTAGGGTATATTTTTTTACAAAACTGTCTTTAATATTTGCTGCAATTTCTCTTAGTTTTTTTTCAAATATTGCTCGTGAACTAGGACTTTCTGTTGTTAGTCCCATATAATGTTCAAATATAAATTTATGTATAGGAATAATTTTCTGATTTGAAATTTCTAAAAACTTCTCTTTGCCAAATTTATTTACATAATTGTCTGGATCTAAATTATCTTCTAAAAGTAAAAATGAAATTTTTTTATCGGGACTTAATTCATCGATAATATTCTCTGCAGCTCTTAATGCAGCCTTATAGCCACTCTGATCACCATCAAAACATATTATAATATGATTAAAGAATCGATTTAAAATTTGTATCTGTTTACTTGTTAAAGCGGTTCCCAAGTTTGCAACGGTATTTTCTATTCCATTTTTTGATAAGCCAATAACATCCATATACCCTTCAACTAAATATACATCTTCTAATTTATTTGATAACTTTCTTGCTTTATCAAGATTNTATAAATTTGATCCTTTCCTAAAAAAGGGTGTCTCAGGGGAATTAATATATTTAGCTAAATTTTTATTATCGTCTACAATTCTTCCACCGAAACCTATTATATTTCCTGAAATATCATTTATTGGAAAAATTATTCTGTTTCTAAATCTTGATATATATTTATTTCTCTTCTCATCAAAATAAAATATGCCTGTCTCTTTAATATTTTCTTCATCATAACTCTTTTTTAATATTTCATAATAATCTAAATCTTCTGTTACAAAGCCAAGATTAAAATTTTTTACTTCAACGCCGGATAGTCCTCTTTCTTTAAGATATTTTTTTGCTTTAACTGATTTTTCACTTTTAAATAACTCATTTATATAAAATTCAGAAAANTTCCGATATATAGATTTATAAATTTTCCATTTATTCTCTCTTTCTTCATCTTGTTTTGAAAATGTATAAGGTTGCATGCCCGCAAGATTNGAAAGCATTTTAACTGCTTCACCAAATCTAAGATTTTGAGTTTTCATTACAAAGTCAAAAATATTTCCATGTTCACTTGTGCTAAAACAATGATAAAATTCTTTTTCATCATTTACTGTAAATGATGGGGTTTTCTCTGTTTTAAATGGAGATAAACCAACAAACTCCTTACCTCTCTTTTTAAGTTTAACTGTTTTAGAAACTACTGTTGAAACTTTTAGTCTGGTTTTAATTTCGTCTAAATATTCTTTTGGATATTTCATTAACTATTAAGCAAATTTTTAATAATCTGACCTGCCTTAGAGAAATCAACTGTATCAGGATGATTTAAAGTATATTTCATAATTGTGGTAGCAAACTTAAATAATTTTCTTAATTATAAAAGGATTATTTTTTATTCTTGACATATTTATCAAGCCATTGGTCTTGCTCCCATAAGACATGATAAATGCTTTCTCTTGATCTGTATCCGTGACTTTCCTTTGGCANCATCACNAATCTTACAGTAGCGCCCAAGCCCTTTAAGGCATTAAAGTATCTTTCACTTTGCATTGGATAAGTCCCCGAGTTGTTATCATCTTCCCCATGAATTAACAGCAATGGGGTTTTCATTTTATCAGCATGCATAAATGGTGACATTGTATAGTAAACATCTGGAGCTTCCCAGTAACTTCTCTCTTCACTTTGAAATCCAAAAGGAGTGAGAGTCCTATTATAGGCACCACTTCTAGCTATTCCTGCGGCAAAAAGATTACTGTGTGATAATAAATTTGCAACCATAAATGCACCGTAGCTATGACCTCCAACAGCCACTCTATTTCTATCAATGTAGCCCATTTTATCGACAGCATCAATCGCAGCTTCTGCATTTGCTACCAATTGATTTCTAAAATTATCATTTGGTTCATTTTCATCCTCACCTATAATTGGAAAGGATGCATCATCCAAAACTACATAACCCTTAGTTACCCAATAAACCATTGAACCATAATAAGGGTATGTAAATTCGTTTGAATTTTTAGTATTCTGTGATGCGCTTTGCCTGTCTTTAAATTCTCTTGGGTAAGCCCAAAGAATCATAGGCATTTTTTCTTTCTTTTCTTTATCATAATTAAGAGGTAGGTATAATATTCCAGAAAGCTCAACTCCATCGTTTCTCAGATATGTTATTTTCTCTTTTTTAACGTTTTGTAATTCTAAAAAAGGGTTTTTTAGATTGGTTAATTTTTCAAGTTTTCCTGACTTTACTTTTTTTGTATAATAGTTGGGGTACTCACTTGGTGATTCAATACTTACGGTAAGCTGATTTTTTTTTGGATCATAGTCAATAATATTTTCAATTTTATCAGTGTAGCTAGATTGATAAACCCTAGTTTTTTCAAATGTCTTGGTATTAACCTTATCTATAAAAGGAAATTGACCATTTGGTGAAAAACCTTGTCCTCTAAGAAAAATATTTCCATAATGCATTTTTAGCACCGACCTGTTAAACTCGTTTCTAGATCTAAGAAAACTTCCTGGATCGCTGTATGTATCCTGATAGTTTCTATCAGAGATTATTTTCGGTTTAATATTTGGGTTTGATGGGTTAAAAACATAAGATTTTCTATTTCTTGTATTCCACCAAGTATCATAAGCGATTGCCATATCTTTGGTTCCCCAATCAATGCCAGAAAAACGATTTATTGTTTTGAGTATAAATTTACCTTTGCCCGAGAAAGGATAATTTAATTCATAAACCTCATCCCTAAAATCAACTTTTTTTGAGGGATCTCCGGAATCCAATGCTGTAACATAAGTAAGAGATGCTCCTTTATCGGGTCTCCAGCTAAAACTTCTTTTGCCTGTCCTAACCGACATAAAGCCTTTTGGCAGTTCTTCAATCAATGGAACTTTTTGAAGGTTTGAAACAAAATCTCCGTCTTTGTTGTAAATATTTGTTTCTGTTGGAAATCTGCTATATGTAACTAAATAGGAAAATGGTTTATTGATTTGAGAAATCATGACATATTCACCATTTGGTGAAAAAGATATTGTTCTATACATTCCATCATCCATCCATTTTTTAACGGATCCGTCAATAGAAACTTTATATATCGTTGATGTCGAGAGTTGTTCAAAATTGTGCTCATCAAACTTNTTTTTTAGCANATCTTGGTANGTTCTATTTTGCGCTTTTTCACCAAAATTTGTAGATATTGTTGGNCCATCAGGGACAATTTTATTTGTGTCGATCAATGGCCTTCTATTATTTGAGATCATTTTAACTAGCATATTTTCACTGTCAGAAAACCAATTAATTACACTCCCAATATTTGAATTTAAATTTGNCTCNGTAAGTTTNNTGACCGACCCATTTTCCAGTTCTAGAACCCAAAGTTCAACNCCAGTTTCAGTTGTATTTGTTAGAGCAATTCTTTTTTGATCGGGTGACCAAGATATATTACTCAATTTGGGGTTTTTAGGCAAGCCTTTTACTTGA
>FUFK010719194.1_pt1 | contig 10537 bp, 11 predicted proteins | sample 1021851 | NCBI WGS metagenome assembly FUFK01 (sample SAMEA51879418, study PRJEB19060) | metagenome
AACACGGTCCTGGACGGGCCCACCCGATCCCGGCGCTCCTTGGAAGATTCGCCGCCACAAACCCCACTTCGTAGAAAGGTCCGGGCGGTGTTGTGTCCCGTGGCGGTTCCGCTGCCCAGTGAGCGGGGCAATGGTGGTGCCTGGAGGGAGCTGTTTGGTCAGGGATGGCCAAACTAACAGCGGCCAGGGATGGCTTGAGCGGTCCCGGAAGGCACCACCATTGCACCGCGTCTCCGATACGGAGCACCGAACACCTGAAGAACCAGGCCTCTGGCATCCTGCCGGGAGCTTCGCTCCCTTTCGCGGGCAGGGCCCGCTCCCACTAAGCCGAGACGATATTGGTTTCCCGGGTAGCGGCTCTCTGGTATCATTTTCTGCCATCCAGACGTCGCCCAGGCGTCCGAATTCAGGCCATCCCGTATTTATCGAAGAGAACCTTTGCCCACCCCGGCGGGCAAGGGTATTTTTTTGGAAGGCGTTCGGGCTCCCGCAAGCGGGCGCGTTCAATCCATGACTTACTGGTGGGTGCATGGCACGTTTTATTTTTGTCACCGGCGGGGTGGTGTCCTCCCTCGGAAAGGGAATCACCGCGGCGTCGCTGGCTTCCCTGTTGGAAGCCCGTGGCCTGAAGGTCACCCTGATCAAGATGGATCCCTACATCAACGTGGATCCGGGAACCATGAGCCCCTATCAGCACGGCGAGGTGTTCGTCACCGAGGACGGCGCCGAGACCGATCTGGATCTGGGCCACTACGAACGCTTTATCCGCACGCGCCTGACCCGGCGCAACAGCTTCACCACCGGCCGCGTCTACCAGGACGTGCTGGATAAGGAGCGCCGCGGCGAGTACCTGGGTGCCACCGTGCAGGTGATCCCGCACATCACCGACGAAATCAAACTCAAGATCGAGCAGGGCGCCGGCGACGCCGACGTGGCGATCGTCGAGATCGGCGGCACCGCCGGCGACATCGAGTCGCTGCCGTTCCTGGAGGCGGTGCGTCAGCTGCGCGTGGAGCTGGGCTCCAGCCGGTCGCTGCTGGTGCACCTGACCCTGGTACCCTACATCGCTTCCGCCGGCGAGATTAAAACCAAGCCGACCCAGCACTCCGTGAAGGAACTGCGGTCCATCGGCCTGCAGCCGGACATTCTGGTGTGCCGGGCGGACCACCCGGTGCCCCAGGGCGCCCGCGAGAAGATCTCCCTGTTCACCAACGTGGAAGCGCGGGCGGTGATCTCGGCGCCGGACTGCAAGACCATCTATCAGGTGCCGCGGGTGCTGCACGAGCAGGGCATGGACGACATCATCGTGGAGAAATTCCACCTCGACCTGCCGGCGCCGGACCTGAGCGAGTGGGACCGGGTGGTGGAAGCGCAGCTCAACCCGGAACGCCAGGTCACCATCGGCATGGTGGGCAAGTACATTGATCTGGCGGACGCCTACAAGTCGCTGAACGAGGCGTTGATGCACGCCGGCATCGCCACCCGGGCGAAGATCAACATCCGCTATATCGACGCCGAGGACATCGAGCGTGACGGCACCGGCGAGCTGGGCGAAGTGGACGCCATCCTGGTGCCCGGCGGCTTCGGCGACCGGGGCACCGAGGGCAAGATCGCGGCGATCCGCTACGCCCGGGAGAACAAGGTGCCGTACCTGGGCATCTGCCTGGGCATGCAGCTGGCGGTGATCGAGTACGCCCGGCACGTGGCCGGCCTGACCGGCGCCCATTCCACCGAGCTCAAGCAGGACACGCCGGACCCGGTGGTGGCGCTGATCACCGAGTGGACCCGCGAGGACGGCAGCAAGGAGCTGCGGTCGGCAGCGTCGGACCTGGGTGGTACCATGCGCCTGGGCGGCCAGGAGTGCGTGCTGGTGGACGGCAGCGTGGCGGCGAAGTGCTACGGCAAGACCCACATTATCGAGCGTCACCGCCACCGCTACGAGGTGAACAACAACTACCTGGACAAGCTGGAAGCCGCCGGCCTGAAAATTGTCGGCCGCTCCCACGACGGTGAGCTGGTGGAAGTGATCGAAGTGGGCGACCATCCCTGGTTCGTGGCCTGCCAGTTCCACCCGGAATTCACCTCTACGCCGCGTGACGGCCACGGTTTGTTCAAGGGCTACGTGGAAGCGGCCCTGGCGGCGCACCGGACATCGTCCGCCATCTGAAGGAGTAGAGCATGCGGAACACCACCATCGAGCTGGGTGATCTGGCGTTCGCCAACGACCGGCCCATGGCTCTGTTCGGCGGCATGAACGTGCTGGAATCCCGCGACATCGCCCTGCGGGTGGCCGAGGCCTACGCCGAGGTCACCGGCAAGCTGGGCATGCCCTGGGTGTTCAAGGCCAGCTTCGACAAGGCCAACCGCTCGTCGCTGCACTCCTACCGGGGCCCGGGCATGGAAGAGGGCCTGAAGATCTTTCAGGAGATCAAGGACACCTTCGGCTGCCCGGTGATCACTGACGTGCACGAGCCCTACCAGGCGGCGCCGGTGGCGGAAGTGGCGGACATCATCCAGCTGCCCGCCTTCCTGGCGCGGCAGACCGACCTGGTGGTGGCGATGGCCCGCACCGGCGCCATCATCAATATCAAGAAGCCGCAGTTCCTGGCTCCCCAGGAAATGAAGCACATTCTGCACAAGTGCGAAGAGGCCGGTAACGAACGGCTGATTCTGTGCGAGCGCGGCTCGTCGTTCGGCTACAACAACCTGGTGGTGGACATGCTCGGCTTCGGCATCATGAAGCAGTTCGGCTACCCGGTGTTTTTCGACGTGACCCATGCGCTGCAGATGCCCGGCGGCCGCTCCGATTCCGCCGGCGGGCGCCGCCAGCAGGTGGCCGAGCTGGGCCGCGCCGGCATCAGCCAGGGCATCGCCGGGCTGTTCCTGGAGGCCCATCCGGACCCGGATAACGCCAAGTGCGATGGCCCCTGCGCCCTGCGTCTGGACCGCCTGAAGCCATTCCTTACCCAGATGCAGACCCTGGATAATACCGTTAAGGCGTTTCCCGCCTTCGACAACCATTGAACCCGATTTCGTTTCTGGAGACCGTCTCCCATGTCCAAGATCGTTGACGTCAAGGCCCGCGAGATTCTTGATTCCCGTGGCAACCCCACCATCGAAGCCGATGTGATTCTGGAGAACGGCGAGCGCGGCAGCGCCTGCGCGCCCAGCGGTGCCTCCACCGGTTCCCGCGAGGCGCTGGAGCTGCGTGACGGCGACAAGAGCCGCTACCTGGGCAAGGGCGTGACCCGCGCTGTGGGCAACGTCAATTCACAGATCCGCGAGCTGCTGGTGGGCCGCGACGCCGCCGATCAGCGCGCGCTCGATCAGGCCATGATCGACGCCGACGGCACCGAGAACAAAGGCAACCTGGGCGCCAACGCGATTCTGGCGGTGTCCCTGGCCGCCGCCAAGGCCGAGGCCCAGGCGCAGAAAAAGCCGCTCTACGAGTACATCTCCGATCTGCAGGACGACGACAACGAGTACTCCCTGCCGGTGCCGATGATGAACATCATCAACGGCGGCGAGCATGCCGATAACAACGTCGACATCCAGGAGTTCATGATCCAGCCGGTGGGCGCGCCCACCGTGGCCGAGGCGATCCGCTACGGCGCCGAGGTGTTCCACGCTCTTAAAGGGGTGTTGAAGAAGCGCGGCCTGAACACGGCGGTGGGCGACGAGGGCGGCTTCGCCCCGGACCTGCCCAGCAACGAGGCGGCGCTGGAAGCGATCATGGAAGCCATCGAGATCGCCGGCTACAAGGCCGGTGACGACATCACCCTGGCCCTGGACTGCGCCTCCAGCGAGTTCTACAAGGACGGCAAGTACGTGCTGGCCGGCGAAGACCGCACCATGGACGCCGCCGGCTTCGCCGACTACCTGGCCGAGCTGTGCGACCGCTACCCGATCATCTCCATCGAGGACGGCATGGACGAGTCCGACTGGGCCGGCTGGAAGACGCTCACCGACAAGCTCGGTGACCGCATTCAGTTGGTGGGCGACGATCTGTTCGTCACCAACACCAGGATTCTTCAGCGCGGTATCGACGAGCACATCGCCAACTCCATTCTGATCAAGTTCAACCAGATCGGCTCCCTGTCGGAGACCCTGGACGCCATCAAGATGGCCAAGGACGCCGGCTTCACCGCGGTGATCTCCCACCGCAGTGGTGAGACCGCCGACACCACCATCGCCGACCTGGCGGTGGCCACCGCCGCCGGCCAGATCAAGACCGGCTCACTGTGCCGCTCCGACCGGGTGGCCAAATACAACCGGTTGATCCGCATCGAGGAGGAACTGGGCCGTGCCGCCTACAACGGGCGCAAAGAGTTCCGGTTCCTGGGCTGACGCCAGCATGGCCGGCCGTAGCGTTCCGTTCCCCGGCCCGGGCCAGGCGCCGCGGGGCGCGCGATGAAAGTGTCGCCCGCCCGCCAGGTGGTGCTGGCCGTACTGGCACTGGTGCTGCTGGCGTTGCAGGCGCGGCTGTGGTTCGGGGAGGGCAGCCTGCGCCATGTGGCCAGCCTGGAGCGGCAGGTGGAAGTGCTCAACGAAAAGAACGCTGAACTGGCCGAGCGCAACCGCCTGCTGGCCGCCGACGTGCGGGACCTGAAAGAGGGCACGGAAGCGGTGGAGGAGATCGCCCGCAAGGACCTGGGCATGATCCGTGATGGCGAAACCTTTTTCCTGATCGTGGAACCCCAGCAGGACCCGGACCGTGACTGACCGCCGCTCGCCACCTCCCTTGTTCGCCGTGGTGCCCGCCGCCGGCGTCGGCGCGCGCATGGGCGCCGGACTGCCCAAGCAGTACCTGACCCTTCAGGGGCGCACCCTGGCCGAGCATACCCTGGGCCGGCTGCTCGCCTTCGCGCCGCTGCAGGCGGTGGTGGTGGCGGTGGCCGAGGGCGACCCCTGGTGGCCGGAACTGGCGGTGGCCCGCCATCCCCGCGTCACCAGTGTCACCGGCGGTGACAGCCGCGCCCGGTCGGTGCTGGCCGGGGTGGCGGCGGTGCTGGAGCGGGCGCCGAATGCCCGCGTGNTGGTGCACGACATGGCGCGGCCGCTGGTGCGCTTGTCCGATATCCAGGCGCTGCTCGACCACGACGACCGGGGCGACGGCGCGATCCTGGCGCGGCCGGTCACCGACACCATCAAGCAGGCGGACGCCGACACCCGTATCCGAGCCACCCTGGACCGGTCGCTTATCTGGCGGGCCCTCACCCCCCAGCTGTTCGATGCCCGCCGTCTGCACGACGCCTTGCTCGACGCCCTGCGCGACGATCCCGAGGCGATCACCGACGAGGCCTCGGCGCTGGAAGCGGCCGGCGCCCGGCCGGCGCTGGTGGCCGGCCACGCCGACAACATCAAAATCACCGTCCCGGAGGATCTGGCGCTGGCGCGCTTTTATCTCCGGGCCCAGGAAGAGGAAGGGCTGGCATGGCAATTCGTATAGGCCAGGGGTTCGACGTGCACGCCTTCTGCGAGGGCGACCATGTGATGCTGGGCGGTGTGCGCATTCCCCACGAGCGCGGCCTGAAAGCCCACTCCGACGGCGACGTGGCCCTGCACGCCCTGGCCGACGCGCTGCTCGGCGCCCTGGCGCTGGGCGACATCGGCCACTACTTTCCGGATCACGATGAGCGCTGGCGCGGCGCCGATTCCGCCGGTCTGCTGCGGGCGGTGATGGACGGCGTCAGCACCGCCGGCTGGCGCATCGGCAACCTGGACCTGACGGTGATCTGCCAGGCGCCCAAGCTGGCCGACCATATCGCGCCCATGCGGCGCCGTATCGCCGGCCTGCTGGACTGCGGCATGGATCAGGTATCGGTAAAAGCCACCACCACCGAGCGGCTCGGGTTCACCGGCCGGGGCGAGGGCATCGCCGTGCAGGCGGTGGTGCTGCTCACCCACGAGGACCAATGAGCCGCGACGCCGGCCTGCCGGCCCCGCTGCCGGCCACGCCCGCCGCCCACGGTGGGCCCTTCGGCAAAGCGCTGCTGCGCGCCGCCTTCGAGGATTTCCGCGTCACCGAAATCATGAAGGTGGTCCCGGAAGGCGAGGGCGAGCACCTCTGGCTGGAGATCGAAAAAACCGACTGGAACACCGAGGATGTGGCCCTGTGGCTGGCCAAACAGGCCGGCATCCACCGTCTCGCCGTGGGCTACAGCGGTCTCAAGGACCGCCGCGCCGTCACCCGCCAGTGGTTCAGCCTGCACTTGCCCGGCAAACCGGACCCGGAATTCGCCTGGCCGCCGGGTCTGACCGTCCTGCGGGCGCGCCGACACCGCCGCAAGCTGAACCGGGGCACCCACCGCGGCAACCGCTTTGAGATCGTGCTGCGCGAACTGGACGTGGACCGGGAGGCCCTGGAGCGCACCTTGCATACTCTCTCCGAGCGCGGCGTGCCCAATTACTTCGGCGAGCAGCGCTTCGGCCGTGGCGGCGGCAACTGGGAGCGCGGCCAGGCGTGGCTGTTGGGTGGCGAAGCGCCGCGTAAACGGGCGCTGCGCGGTATCTGGTTGTCGGCGGTGCGCAGCGGCCTGTTTAATCGGGTTCTGGCCGAGCGGGTGCGCGAAGGCGTCTGGGACCGGCCGCTGGACGGCGATATTCTCCAGCCCCGTGACAGCCGGGGGTTGTTCGAGGCCGACCAGGACGCCAACGCCGGCGCGCGCATGGCCGCCGGCGAGGTGCATCCCACCGCCCCTTTGCCGGGGAAGGCGGGCATGGCATCATCGGCGGCTTGTCGGCAACTGGAAGCGCGCGCCCTGAGCGGCTGTGACGCCCTGATCGAGGCGCTCGCCGGGGAAGGGGTGGACGCCGCGCGCCGGGCCACGCGCTTGCCGGTCGATGGCTTACAGTGGGCCTGGGGCGAGGGCGACGTGCTGACGCTGGGGTTTGATCTGCCCACCGGCGCGTTCGCCACCACGGTGCTCGCCGAGTTGGTGGAAACACGCACGCCGGCTAACGACAATTAAAACGTCCGGCGCATCATTGGATTTGGGGATGCATTAACACACATGAACACAGAGCTGCGCGGTATTGGCATGACGTCGGCACGGACCCGGGAGAGGCTGATCAGCCGTCTGCGGGAAGCGGGCATCGAGGACGAGCGCGTTCTCGAAGTGATCCGCAACACCCCCCGTCACCTGTTTATCGACGAGGCCCTGGCCCACCAGGCCTATGACGACACCGCCTTGCCCATCGGTTACGGCCAGACCATCTCCCAGCCCTGGGTGGTGGCGCGCATGACCGAGCTGCTGATCGCCGACCGGGTGCCGGCCAAGGTGCTGGAGATCGGTACCGGCTGCGGCTACCAGACCGCCGTGCTGGCCGCGCTCTGCGAGCAGGTGCATTCGGTGGAACGGATCCGCCCGCTGCAGGACCAGGCCCGCCGCCGGCTGATCAGCCTGGGCATGGCGCGGGTGCAGCTCAAGCACGCCGACGGCGGTTTCGGCTGGAAAGCCGCCGCCCCCTTCGACGGCATCCTGGTGGCCTGCGCGCGACCCGATATTCCCGATGAACTGCTCGGCCAGCTGGCCGACGGCGGCCGCCTGGTGATGCCGGTGGGCGATCGGGTGCAGAAGCTCACCGTGGTGGAGCGCCACGGCGACGAGATCACCACGAGGGCCCTGGACACGGTGCGTTTCGTGCCGTTTCAACGGGGCGTGCAATGAGCGGGCCCTGGCGTCCCGGCCTGTTCCTGCGGGGCATGGCCATGGGCGCCGCGGATGTGGTGCCGGGCGTGTCCGGCGGCACCCTGGCGCTGATCACCGGCATCTATCAGGAACTGATCGATACCCTCGGCGGCATCGGCCCGCGCCTGCTGGGCGTGTGGCGGCGCGAGGGTTTCCTGGCGTTCTGGCGGGCCGGCAATTTTACCTTCCTTTGCACGCTTTTAGCGGGAATCCTCACTAGCATTGCGCTGCTGGCCCGCATGATCGGCTGGCTGCTGGAGCATCATCCGGTGCCGGTGTGGGCGTTCTTCTGTGGCCTGATCCTGGCCAGCATCGTGATGGTGCTCAAGCCGCTGCAACAGCGCGGGCCCCCGCAAGGCGTCGCTTTTCTGGTGGGCACGGTGTCGGCGGCGCTGATCGCCCTGGCCCCCGGGCTGGGCGCCTACCCGGTGTCGCCGCTGATCTTTTTCCTCGGCGGGGCGCTGGCGATCTGCGCGATGATTCTGCCGGGTATTTCCGGCAGCTTCATTCTATTGCTGCTGGGACTCTATCCCTCGGTGCTGGCCGCGGTGGAGCAGGGCGACTGGCCGCTGTTGCTGGCGTTCATGGCCGGTTGCGCCTGCGGCTTGCTGGCCTTCGTGCGGCTGTTGAAGTGGTTGCTGGCGCGCCACCACGACACCGTGATGGCGCTGCTCGGCGGCTTCATGGCCGGCTCCCTGGTGAAGCTGTGGCCCTGGCGGCTGAGCGTGGAGGGCGGTGTCGGCGACCGCTGGCTGTGGCCGGCGGAGTACGCCCGGGCGGTGCAGGGCTCCAGTGAGCTGCCCGCGGCCCTGGTGATGATGGCGGTGGGTCTGGTGTTGGTGTGGTTACTTTCTTTCGCCGCGCCCGGGCATAATGAGGTCACTGAAACGGACGAGTAACCTTTTGCGTGTTTTGCTCTCCACATTGTTGTCGCTGTGTCTGTGCGGCTGCGCGGTAGGAAATCCGCCGCCGGTGGTGGACATCTATCAGCGCGACAGCAAGGCCACCAAAGTGACCTCGGGAAGCCACCGGGTAGCGCGTGGCGAAACGCTGTATTCCATCGCCTGGCGTTACGGTTGGGATTACCGGGCGCTGGCCGAGGCCAACGGCATCGACGCGCCGTACACCATCTATCCCGGCCAGACGCTGTCGTTCGCCGGCGGCCCCAAGCAGGCCACCCGTCCCTCCCGTCCGGCCGCCTCGTCGAGCAGCGCCCCCGCCAGGCCGTCGTCTTCGTCGTCCGGCGCCGCCCAGGCGGAACCGGCACCACCGCCGGCACCGAAGCCCAAGCCCAGCGCCAGCACCGGCCCGGTGAACTGGCAGTGGCCGGCCTCCGGTGAGGTACTGGAACGTTTCTCCAAGGCCTCCGGCGGACGCCGGGGCATCACCATCGGCGACCGGGAGGGCAGCCCGGTGCGGGCCGCCGCCGACGGCCGCGTGGTCTATCGGGGCAGCGGGCTCACCGGTTACGGCAACCTGCTGATCGTCAAACACAACGACCGCTGGCTAAGCGCCTACGCGCACAACAGCAGCCTGCTGGTGAAAGAGGGCGACCGGGTCAGCGCCGGCGACAAGATCGCCACCATGGGCGCCAGCGGCACCTTCCGCACCCAGCTCCACTTCGAGATCCGCAAGGACGGCCAGCCGGTGGACCCGCTCACCGTGCTGCCGAACCGGTCCTGATATGAACGCCGATAGCGAACGTCAGCAACGCCGTCTTCTGACCCTGGCCGCCAGTGCCTCGGTGGCCACCGCGCTGGTGCTGATCGTGGTGAAAACCGTGGCCTGGATGATGACCGGCTCGGTGAGCCTGCTGGCGTCGCTGGTGGACTCGGTGATGGATTCCCTGGCGTCGCTGATGAACTTCGCGGCGATCCACTATTCCCTGGTCCCCGCCGACGACGAGCACCGCTTCGGTCACGGCAAAGCGGAAGCGCTGGCCGGCCTCGGCCAGGCGGTGCTGATCGGCGGCTCGGCGCTGTTTCTGCTCAAGGAGGCGGTGCTCAAACTGATCGAGCCGGCGCCGCTGGAGGCCACCGCCCTGGGCGTCGGGGTGATGGTGTTCTCGATCCTGCTGACCGCGCTGCTACTGCTGCTGCAGCGCTATGTGGTGCGCCGCACCGGCTCCACCGCCATCGACGCGGACGCGCTCCATTATCTGTCCGACCTGGCGGTGAACCTGGGCATCATTTTCACGCTGATCGTGGCCGGCTACGGGTTCGAAGAGGTGGACGGCATCGTCGGCCTGGTGATCGCGCTCTATATCCTGCGCTCCGCCTGGAAAATCGGTTGGGACTCCACCCAGTTGCTGCTCGATCATGAGCTGCCCGGCGAGGTGCGGGACGTGATCAGCGCGGTGGTGGCGGAGCAGGAGGACGCCCTGGGTTTCCATGACCTGCGCACGCGTCAGTCCGGGCGCACCCAGTTCATCCAGCTGCACGTGGACATGGACCAGAATCTGTCGTTGCGCGAGGCCCACGACCTGGGCGAGCGCATCCGCGCCGGTATCGTGGCGCACTACCCGGCGGCGGAAGTGATTATCCACCACGACCCCGTCGCCGAGCGCCCCCACGTTCCCATCGACGATCACGACTAGTCCGGTGGGTGGGTCCCTCCATCCGGGGACGCGGGTCGTAGCACGGATTGTGCGAGCGGGCCTTGCCCGCGAAAGGGAGCGCAGCTCCCGGCAAAGGTTGCCCCGCAGTATCCCAGAGACGCTGGTTCTTCAGGTGTTCGGTGCTCCGTATCGGAGACGCGGTGCAATGGTGGTGCCTTCCTGGACCGCTCAAGCCATCCCTGGCCGCTGTTAGTTTGGCCCTCCCTGGCCAAACAGCTCCCTCCAGGCA
>FUFK010046692.1_pt1 | contig 10536 bp, 12 predicted proteins | sample 1021851 | NCBI WGS metagenome assembly FUFK01 (sample SAMEA51879418, study PRJEB19060) | metagenome
AACAATCATTTCCACATCTTCTTTAATAAAAATCTTTGAATTTTCAACAAATGATTCGGTCAAATCGTTAACTCCGCTGACGAAATTTTTTGTCTTACCGATAATTGATTCAGTTAAAAGACCACCCAGATAAGAACTTAGAATCTCTTCAAAAATGAGCTCACTCTCAACAAATATTCTTTGAAGATTTTGAATTAAAGACACATCTCCTTTTATTTTAAGCAGACCCGCTGGTATGGGCTTTTTTGCGAGGCCGAGACTCATGCTTTTGATAAAATCGGAAATCTCTCCTTGAATCTCAACATCTGGTTTTGCATTTACATCTGTAGAGAGTGTAATCAGCTGATTGTGAAATCGAAAATTCATATTCCACTTTAAGTCTACAATATAAATATTAATTATTTTTTCGTTAAAAAGATTTATATTAGTCTCATAAAAATCGCTTCTTCTTACAACTTTGTTAAAAAGTGATTCTATTTTACTAATAAATTTATTTTTGTTAGAAGNAAACATCCTAAGTTTTATACCCCCAATGAATGGAAATCAATCCAGAAAAAATATTATAAAAATTTGATCGGAAGAAACCAGTTTTTTCCATTAACATCATTACACTATTTTGATCGGGATGATTTTCGATAGAACTAATTAAGTATTCATAACTCTCTTTATCAGCTGCAACAGTCTCTCCCAGTATTGGAATGATGCTTTTTGAATATAGTTCATATAGTTTTCTGAATTTTTCTCCATGGATCTTCGAAAACTCTAAAATAACACATTTTCCACCCGGACGAAGGATTCTGAAAATTTCNGAAAGNCCTTTAGATTTANCACTAAAATTTCGTAATCCAAATGCTGTTATTACTCGATCGACTGAATTATCGACTAAAGGTATATTTAATGCATCAAAACAGCAAAAGTTGGTATTTAATATTACACCTTCATCGATCATTTTGTTTCGTCCGATCCTCAGCATGTTATGATTTTTATCGGAGCATACCAGGTTAAGTCTACCTTTCTCACGACTTTTGATTATTTCCCCGAGATCACATGTNCCAGAAGCAATATCAATTATTAATCCATTGTCCTTCACTTGATTTAAAGAAAGAAAATCAATCGCTTTTCTTTTCCATAGTTTATGCAATCCAAATGACATTAAGTTGTTCATCAGGTCGTATTTATTAGCTACTGAGTCAAAGACCGCATCAACACTATCTTCCATATCTTCTCTAGACATCTTTTTTGACCCGAAAAAAACTTTTGGCTCATCTATATCCATTATTAAAGGTTTTCCTCCATCCAATCTTGTCTATCATGTCCAGCTTTTTGAAGAGCATATATATAATCATCCCACAATTTTTTTTTGTTTTTAACTAAGTGTTCCAAATATTCCCAGGAATAAAGCCCAGTCTCATGACCATCGTCAAAGATAATCCGTATCGCATAAGAGCCAACTAATTCTACCCGTTCTATGGATACATTTACCTTATTTAATTGCAAGGTGTATTGTGAGGGATTATGGCCTTTAACCTCAGCAGATGGAGAATGGATTCTTAAGAATTCAAAGGATAATCTACTGGCGTGATCATCATAGACAAGCTCCATCAGTCGTGACTTATTTAGAAGTTTAATATCTTTTGGGACAATTTTCGAACTCATTTAGCTCGTCTGCATTATAATAAGTATATATTAACAGCTTTACTATAATAGGTATATTTTTATGTCTGCTTTTTTGCACGAGGGTGAGCTTTATCATAGGCTTCCGCTAAGTGCTGAAAATTTAGATGCGTGTAAATCTGAGTTGTTGCCAAGTTACTGTGTCCGAGTAACTCTTGGACAGCCCTAAGATTGCCTGAAGATTCTAGTATGTGAGTTGCAAAAGAGTGTCTCATCATATGAGGGTTAAGTGTTACATCCATTTTAAGTAGACGAGACCATATCTTCATCCGCACTTGCACTGCTCTTACACTGATTCTCGAGCCCCTCATGCTTAAGAATAATGGACCACCAGCGCTCAATTTAAATTTTGATTTCCTCAAACTTAGCCATAACTTAATTGCCTTTATAGCAAGCTTTCCACAAGGAACAACTCTCTCCTTTCTCCCTTTACCTTCTACACGAACTTCACCCCCTATAACGTCAAGATCATTTTCATCTAGAGAAACCAACTCAGAGATTCTTAACCCAGAAGAATAAAGTAATTCGAACATTGCTTTATCTCTTACAAGTATGTCCGTGTTAGCGTCTAGTGACAAAAAATAGTTGGCCAAATCGACGTCTAACACCTTAGGTAATTTTTTTTCTTTTTTAGGGGATTTCAATGAGACAAACGGATTGGTCATTATTATTCCCTCTTTTTTCAGCCAAAAGAAAAATTTTCTAAGAGTAGAGAGCTTTCTTGCAATAGTCGTAGCCTTATCGCCCTCCTTTCTCCTATGAGATAGATAAGTTCTAGCTATATTAGAGTCCACACCAGCCCAGACCGAGACATCTGCAGAATCCAGAAAATTAACGAACTGCAATAAGTCTCTTTGATAACTTTTTATAGTATTGCTAGAAAGATTAATAAAGTTTTTTTGAAACCTTGAGAACAAATTTGGAAAATCAGATGAATTCATTTTGTTTATAGCCTCTGAGAGCTTCCTCTAACTTGCATTGATATTGACAACTTCAAGACCGACGCAAGTAAATTTAAAAGATCTGGCTCATAACTTGCATTATATCGTTCAGGGTCCGAGCTTCCCAAATAGAGAGAACCTGACCACTCTCTTGTACTTAGAGGCATGAAGACAATCGATTTTATTGTCTCATTGGTAATCGCTTTTTTTTGCTCAAAATTTTCCAACAAGCCTGAGTATACAAGGGCTTCCTTAATTACTAATTCTCCAATTCCCGTGTTTTTTGGAACTGATGATGAAATAGACTTTCTGGTAGCTTTAATCTTAACTTGAATAAACACTTCATCAGCACCAAAATCAGATGACATATTTTTTGAAAGATAAGAAATCCATTTATTAAGTGTTTTATGGTTGTTGCAGGATTCGACTATATTTTTTATTTTTGTGATGACCAACCAATTTGTTTCGGCATTATGAAGCAACTCATCATATTTCGCTCTTTGCTCTGAATTTTTTTTTCTCAAACTAGCTAATTGTTTTTTTACGAGAGAAGAAATTCCTTGGTTATCGTAGTGAAGATTTAGTTTGGTTAGAAACGTCTCATGCTTTTCAAATATATCCGGGTTCATTTTGAGATATTCCAGGACTTCTTTTTCCTCAAGCGAATATTTTTGTCGCAGTTTATCAGTCTTACTCATACTTCGATGCTTCCATCAAAAACAAAATTGGCAGGACCTATCATTTTTAATTGACCTCCGATTTTGTCAGCAATTATATCAAGAACACCACCTTCTTGGATTACTTCAACCTTATGGTCAAGAAGCCCCCATTTCTGTCCAACCGCAACTGCTGCGCATGCCCCCGTGCCACACGCAAGAGTATAACCAATACCTCTTTCCCAAACACAGAGTTCAATAGTTGATCTATCAACTACCCGAAAGAAACCAACATTTACCCCATCTCTAAAAATGCCTTTTTCTTGAAATTGAGGTCCAATAATACTTGCGACTTCTCTTACAGGCTCTTCCACATTAATTACTGCGTGAGGATTCCCTAGCGAAACAGCTCCGTACTCTATGGGTTTATCTTTTATGATTGTAGTATATCGATCAATTGGGTCTATTTTACCCAAGCCAACTTTTTCTGGGTCAAAATTAGGAGTGTCAATATCAACAGCAAATAAGCCATTATCTAAAAATTTTACCTCGTACGTTGACATTCCTATCTGCGCTATCACAGAATTCTTTACATTATGAAATTTTTTAAAATAAGCACCTGCGCAACGTAAACCATTGCCGCAGTGTTCGCTCTTTGAGCCATCAGAGTTAAAAACATAATATGAGAAATCAGCATCATCATTTGTCGGAGCTTTCAAAATCAGTATCTGATCACACCCAATCCCAAAGCGTCTTTCACCGATCTTTTTTATTTGAGAATCAGTCAACTGCTTGTCAGTGTGTCTCTGATCGATGAGAACAAAGTCATTTCCCAAACCTTCTAATTTTACAAATTCTTGATTCAATATTTTTTCCCATCAAGCTTTTCTGATATGTGTAAGGTGGCAGTCGGAAAAGCTGCTTCAGCTCCATGATTTTCTATAATGCTCAATATCGATATCATTATACTGTGCTTGATTTCATGATATTCAACCCAATCAGTAGTGAGGGTATATGCATATACCATTATGTCAAGAGAAGAATCTGAGAGCTTATCTAAATTCACAATAATTGTTGCATTTTTATCAATATAATCGCTATCTATAATCATTTGTTTAATCGAATCAACTAAAGCCGGTACTTTTTTTANATCATCATAACGAACGCCAATATATTCAAAAATCCTGCGATTTGTCATCCTGGACGGATTTTTCACAACAATCTGGGTAAATAGTGAGTTCGGGATATAAATTGGTCGCTTATCAAACGACCGAATAACAGTTAATCTCCAACCAATATGTTCGACTACTCCTTCAATATCCCTGTCAGGAGAACTAACCCAATCACCGAGAGCAAAAGGGCGGTCAAGATGAATCATCATCCCACCAAAAAAATTTGCCAAAAGATCCTTCGCCGCAAAACCGACAGCGATACCTCCAACACCTCCAAAAGCAAGCAACCCCGAAATACTATAACCGAGAGTTTGAATAATTATTAGAACCCCGGTAATAACAACTGATAATCGAAGTAGTTTAGCAACAGCCTGAACGGTGGTCTTATCAACTTTTCCCTGAGCTGTTTCATCTTCTTTATTTTGCATTAGGCGATTTGCTGCTGATTTCAAGTACTCTTTCTCCCCAATTTTTATAAAGCGGGAGAGCGCCCAAACTATAATAGCAACCAATCCAATCTCTCCGACTGCATCAAGAAACGGGGTTAAAGAAGATATTTTCTTTTCTGGTGCAAATTGAAACGCAATCAAGATTCCATATAACCAAATCAAAACTCTCAGTGGGCTTTTTATTGATTCGATAAAAACATCGTCCCAAATGGTTTGAGTTCGCTTAAGTTTTCTGTATATCTTGGATAATATTTTTTTTTGTAAAAAATCTAAAACTAGCGTGGCAAATACAATGCCAAAAATTTGGTACATCCACATTTTATTGGAAAAAAAACCTATATTTATATCCATATTTAACTATTCACAAAAATTGGAACTGACCTTTGTTATATTAAAAATTATTTTGAGACAAAATTTTGACACTTTCCTCGCTGAATTCAGTTAATTTCCTTTCACCNATAAACTCACTCAATTTTAAATTATCTAAGATTTTTCTTTGTTGATCCATAGAAGCCTCAACTTCTCCTGAATTTAAAAGTTCTTTTACAGAACCTCGATCATTACAGATTAATAGGATATCACATCCAGCCTGCATGGCAGATCGTGACCTGGTAATAATTCCTCCTTCTCTTTGGGCGCCCTTCATAGATAAATCATCTGAAAAAATAAGACCTGTAAAACCTAACTGTTTACGCAAAATATCTTTCATAAAGATTTTTGAGTAACCAGCTGCTTCTTTATCGATTCTTTCAAAAATTACATGTGCCATCATAACTGCTTGCAAATTATTTTTTATAAGCTCACGGTACGGCAGAAGATCACAATCCCAAATTGAGGGCAATTCACGCTTATCAATAGGAAGTGTAAAATGAGAATCATCGTCAACTCCTCCGTGACCAGGAAAATGTTTCGCGACCGCTGTCATTCCTTTTTCTTTCATTGTTTGAATGTAAATTAAAGCTAACTCAGTAACGACTTCAGGTTTATCTGAAAATGTTCTGGTTTTAAGAACTTTACTTTTTTCATTACCAATATCAACCACTGGCGTAAAACTAAAGTCAACACCAACCGACGCAAGCTCTTCTACCATTATACAAGCATGTTCCACTAAAATTTTTTTGCCCATAGTAGGGTTAAATTTATATATGTGACCAATACTGGAAAACGATGGCAAATTTGTAAAAGGATCTCTAAACCGTTGAACACTCCCACCTTCTTGGTCAACCGAAACCAACAACCTGGGGGTTTTCAAAGCCTTAATTTCTTTGATAAGTTGCTCTAACTGAACAATATTATGAAAATTTCTTGAAAATAATATAACACCAGAAACTGCAGGATGTAACAAGGTTCGCCTATCTTCATCGGTTAATTTTGTTCCATCAATATCAATAAATAGAGAAAAATGCATGATGACTAAGCAATAATATTAACTTGGGTTTTTATTTGAACATGGTTAAACAGTTCAATAATGTCCTGGTTTGACATTCGGATGCAGCCTGAGGAGACGGGTTTTCCCAATTGTTCTTCGTAGGGGGTACCATGTATATAGATGTATCTATTTTTTGTATCCACTTTTCCGCCAGAGTTAATTCCCTCTTCAGCTCCAGCCAGCCAGAGTATTCTCGTAAGAATCCAATCCGTACAGATATCCCCAAGCGCTTCATTATATATTTGAGAATTAAATCTCCTTCCAAAAAAAACCGAATTGACAGGCATATGCTGTCCTATTTTTTTGTAAATATAATGCTTGCCNAAAGGAGTTTTTCCACTATTATTTTCTTGCCCTACTCCTTTTTTTGATGTGGAGATAAGATAGTCTCTTGTCAAACTGCTAGAAGTTAATCTTAAGACTTGATTAGATACATCTATGGCTATGAAACTTTTATCTTTATTACTACTCATAAGCTCAATATTAAACTATTATTTTTTAAATACCATAATACTCTCAAAATGAATTGTCTGAGGAAACATATCTAACATAAAAACGTTACCAATTTCATAACCATATTTATTAATTAAAATTTTTGCATCTTGTGCCAAAGTAGAAGCATTACAAGAAACGTAAATCACTAAGCTTACGGCCTCTAAGTTCAGTTGTGAAATTAAAAAGGAGGCTCCGGATCTTGGTGGATCAAGAATGATTTTGTTATAATTTGAAATACAAATCGAATCCAGAACAGAATCAGGTCTATAGAGATCGCTTTTTATAAATTTAACATTGTTGAAATCATTAAGTTTAGCATTCTCTCTAGCCAGTTTTATCATATCAGAATCAGACTCAATACCTAGAACTTTTTTAGCATGTTTAGCTAGTGGTATTGTGAAATTTCCTAAACCACAAAAAAAATCAACAATCCTATCTTCAGGATTTAGATCCATTTCCTCCAACACAATATTAACCATATGGTTATTTATATTTTTATTGACTTGGATAAAACTAGCAGGAGTAAATCTAATTTTACAGCCAGCAACTTCATAANACATTTGAGTCGCATTTCCTATACTAGAAATTGTGTTGGGGCCACCGCTTTGTAAATAAATATCCACATTAAATTTTTCAGAAAACATCTGAAATTTGCATTGATCATCTAAAGTCAATGGTTTTAAATGTCGAAGGACAACAGCCACTGACTCACCATCGGTCACTACTTCTATTTGAGGTGCAANATATTTTTTAATGACGTTTTTTCAAGCAATTGGGGAAATTTGAAGACAATTTTTTGCAAACATTCGTGCAAGATAGGGCACGTGCTGGAATCAGTTATGTAGCCTGCACCCCTTTCTCTAAATCCTATGACCACCTTTTCTTTCTTTTTAACCCATTTTAGCCCTAACCTTGCTTTAAGACGGTAACCGATTTCCTTCCCTTTTATGACTGATATAGGGCGATCAAAGTCGATGCCAGCTTTTTGGATCGAATTTTCAAATGATTCTANTTTTAAATTCAGCTGAAAATCATAAGGCATATGCTGTAAATTACAACCACTACAAATATTAAAATGAGGGCAGTGTGGTTCTACGCGTAAAGAACTCCGAGTTAATATTTCGACCAATAGAGCTTGATATGTATTTGATTTTTTTTTATAGGTTTTTACACGAACCAATTCCTCTGGAAGGGCACCATGAACGAAAAGAACTTTGTCACTACTAAATGCCTGACCAGTTGCGTCATTAGAAAGATTTTCGATGGTGACCAAATGTGTATTTTTAGCCATATGATTGATTAATCTATTTATTCACTCTAATGCTTTTTGAAACTCATCGAAATGACTAGCATTTACGGTCTTTAAAAATTCTAAAGTAATATTAATCTCTTTTTCATATTCAAGTCTATGAAGATTACCCCTCATCAACTCAAATTTAAGATATACCAACCAAGTGTTTAAGACATCAGTTTCACAATAGTCTCTTATATCGGAAATCTGACCTTTAGAATATTTTTCCGAAACGTCTCCTCCGCTTAACCCCATCTTACCGGGGAAACCACACATGGACGCAATTTGATCTAAGCGAGCATACGCTCCGGGGTTATAACCTGAAAGAATATCCATCAAGTCAAGATGTCGGTTATGATATCTAGATTGATAATTATTAAATCTGAACTCTTTCCTATCAAATCCCACTTCCCAATACAGAGAGCTAGAAACTTCATGGATAAGAGACCTGTAGTGAATGACAGGAAGATCAAAGCCATTACCATTCCAAGAAACAAGTGTTGGTTCATATTTTTTGATGCCCAGGAAAAATCTTTCCAATAATTCTTTTTCATTAGAAGACTCCTCTCCCAGCGACCAAAGCTTAAATGTGGTTTTATTTCTTACCGCAACCGAAATAGAAACGATTTTATGCAAATGATGTTTTAAAAAATCAGTCCTACCAGATGTCTCTTGTAAACGAGAAGTAGACAAAAAAGACTTTACATCGCTTTCCGATAAGCCATCAACATCCCATATACTCTCAGCCCCCTTAATATCTGGCACTGTCTCAATGTCAAAAACAAGCACGTTCATTAAATTTCGATTTTATTTTCAAAAAAACCTAGGCTAAAAATGAGTAACCAATTGCAAAGCATGAAAGTTAATACCGGGATTTTCATCGCCTAGACTAGCATTTGATAGATGCTGAAAGCGATAGAGCAGTTCAATATTTTTTTCGCTTCCCAATACTATTCCCAATCCAAAATGGCTACCAAAAGCAAAAGGAATATCAAAATCCTCATTCTCAATTTTAGATTTTGTGTGTATGTGAGCCCCTAAACCTAACTCCACAAAAGGCGAAAAATTTAACCCTATTTTAGACAATCTGAATACTGGAGTCATCCCAAAATCGAACAGATCATCGTTACCAGTAGTCCCATTCTTTCCATCCCAATATGTCGCGGATAACTCAGCGTAAAACCTTCCCTCTATGTTAGTAGCCGATTGAAATAATTGATCGAAATTGTATCGGAGCAAGCCTCCATATCTATCTACATTAGCATCGCCCTCAGCAGTGCCAAGTTCAAATCCCACAGACAGCCGTTTTTGGCTTTCATAAATTTTTTTATCATCGAAAGCAAAAGTGTTAAATGGAACAAACATTAGTGCAACAAAGATACTAAACAACATATTAATGAATTTCATTTCTATAAATCCTTAGTTTAAATTATTAAATCAAAAGATGGTTTGTTTTTATTTCTTCTAAATTTAAGCATAAAAATGTATGCATTTTCTCTTCCCCATGACGCAGGGTAATAGTTCACCCTTTGACCGACCTTTTCAAAACCTAAATTTTTGTAGAGTTTTTGAGCCGCTAAATTTGAAACTCTTACTTCCAGAAAAAGTAGTTCAACCGTCTTGTCAACAAGGTTTTGTATTGCAAACTCAATAAGCCTTTGTGCAATCTTTTGGTTCCTATGATTGGGACAAACACAGACGTTTAAAATATGACCTTCACCAGCAGCCATACTAATTATACAGTAAGCAACTAGGCAATTATCTAGCTCTGCGACCAAACAGAAGTATTTAGAGGCTAGACAATCTCGAAAAATTTTTTCGGACCATGGGTACTGATAGGAGTTTTTTTCAATCGCAATAACACGGTCTAAATCATCATCTCCCATATCACGAACTAAGAATTTTTCTGGGTTAACTACCGCACTCATGAATCTTTCCTTAATATTTCCCTGAGATATACTAAATCTTCCCAAGCTTTCTGTTTATACTGTCCTTTTTCCAATAAATGAGATAAATCGAAAGAAACCAAAATCTGCATGCCAAACTGTTTAATAACATGCTGTCTTTGTTGATCGATACCCACCAAAGTTACAGAGTTGGTCAAAAGCCCAATCGCCTTCTGACCGATTGCATATATAACTTTTGGAGATATTAGCCGAAGTTGATCAAAAAGGGAATTACTATATCTATACGTTTTTAAAGTAAAGGGTTCTACTTTTTTAACCGACTGAAATACCTGAATATCTAGAAAACATAAATCATATGAGAATAAGTCCGCAGCTTTGAGCATGTTATAAAGCAGAGCGCCAGATTTATCTGTCAGAATATTAATCGGCGCGTTTTTTGTTATCGTAGAGAACTCACCTATTAACAAACAATCAATTGGCTGGCTAGGCTGGCCCGAAACAAAAAAATCAGTGGTGTTATTG
>FUFK010074964.1_pt1 | contig 10536 bp, 6 predicted proteins | sample 1021851 | NCBI WGS metagenome assembly FUFK01 (sample SAMEA51879418, study PRJEB19060) | metagenome
GGATAATCATCAGCCCACTCATTCACTTCGAGAGTCATGGCTGCCCAAGTCATGTGAACGTGACTATCGATTGGGTCACCGGGCCATGACGCTTCTTCCGAAGATTCTGCTTGTACCGTAGCAGCAGGAACAAGCGCGAGTAGCATGCACAATACTAGACTAACCGCCACTCGCATGAATAACCCTATCTATTCTATGAAAAAAATGCTTGGATTAAATTTGCATTACCAGTCGCTAGTAAACGCATTAGGATTGACAACTTTTTCGCTTTCTCTAGTCCATATTTGCCCAGCGTCCCCGCTTGAATAAACATCAGCAAAGGGATCAATTTCTTCTGTTTTCTTGCTACGCTGCATGTAGGCTTCAACACTCTCTCGAAGATCGGGTTTGAATTTCCAGTAGTGGATTCGCCATTCTCTGCCATCCCANAGAGTGGTCTCTTCGCTTTCTGTAGTCAGCAGATTATAATCTTGGAACATGTAAAACAGATTTCTATCGGTTGGCTCCAATGCGTTGTCGATAATGCGGTTGTAAAACCCAAAGAATCCGAGCGCGTGCTCAGCCATTCCTTGCGCTACTTCACTATCCATTTCTAAGTCGATGTGTTGTTGTATTGCTTTGGTTAATTCTCCTAGTGTCATGCCCATTATCTCAAACCCCCAGCGGCGACTTTACGCCCTAGAACAGTATATACTATTGTATGGCGACCCATATTAAATCATCGGTTAAAATGACGAATTTTTACTGCAATCCTGAAAAATAATTCCGCAAAATGACACCAAACTCTCAATACCACAACAACCTGCCAAGGTTCGTGGCAGACGAGTTTGTTGAAGGTAACTTTCTTGGTTTGCCAGGAGAATCTAAAAACCCTGATGTGGTAGTGCTCCAGGTTCCTTACGAACTGACTACTTCATACGGTCAAGGCACTATCGATGGACCTTCATCTTGCATTGAAGCCAGCGGGCAAGTAGAACTATTTGACCCGATTTTAGCAGATGACCTACCTGCTGGTTACAACATTTACACCGCGCCGTCTTGGGACGGAGAAGGCAATAGTCTAGATCAACAATTATCCAATATTGCGGCGTATTTAGCCGAGTGGCAAACCGGAGGCGCGTTTCCCTTAATCCTTGGAGGAGAGCATGGAATGCTACCTGCAGTGATGAAGTCACTAACAAATCATCCAGCGGTTAATNTGGATTTTGGTCGTTTAAATCTTGTTCAGATCGATGCGCACGCTGATCTACGTCAGGAGTTAGACGGCGAGCCGTTCTCCCACGCATGCTCAGCCAATCGAGCGATGGAATTCGGCATTAAGCATCTCTATCAAATTGGAATTAGGGCGTATTCCAAAGAAGAGTATAGCCGCATAATCAGCGATGATAAAATTTCGACATTTTTCGCGGCAGAAATTCTACGAAATACTACCAATTGGCAGCAGATGTTATCACAATTGCGCGCGATTGAGGGGCCAATTTATCTGACTATTGACATTGATGGACTCGATGGAGGAATTGTCCCGGCTACTGGAACACCCGTACCAGGTGGTCTAAGTTTTTGGCAAGCCGTTGAGATAATGGAAGCAGTTTTCTCTGCTCGTAATGCACGGGTAATTGGCATGGACATTAACGAGATTGTGCCACAAAAAGATACGCCTTTAACCCAATTCACTGCTGCGATGCTTGCAACGAAAGGAATAGTATATCACATCAATAATCGAATTACGGGGAAATGGTGAATCGAGGGGTGGCGAGCATGGAAAAATCACATGGAATGCATATTATGGTGGATTACACAGGATTTTTCCCCGATATGGAAGGCGTAGCAGATTGGATGATTAGCCTGATGAACAGAGTGATTGATGAAAGCACAGCGGTCCGTGTTCATTCGCACGTCGAAAAATTTGATGGTACGAAATCGCCGCCAGGATTCGCCGCCGTAGTTCTACTTGACGAGAGCCATCTAACAGCTCATTGTTATTCAGCAAATGGCTGGTTATCCATTGATTGTTTCACATGCGGAACTGCGGACACAGTTGCAATAATCGATGCAATGGATGAAGCGATACGAAAAGCATCTCCGACGATTAAATTAGAAAAACGCCACTCGGAGACCAGATTCATAAACGGGTGAGGCATATGTCAATAAGGGAATTCATCGATTCTTATTTCCACCATTTTAACGCCGGAGAGATTAAGCGAGCGGCTCAATCACTAACGTCATTTGTTGATGAAGGCGGTAAAATCTTCCTAACTTTAGCTGGAGCAATGAGCACTGCTAGAATTGGTAAATCACTAGTGCCGTTGATAGATTCTGGTATTATTACCGGTATATCGTGCACAGGAGCGAACCTAGAAGAGGACTTATTCTTGCTGACGGCGAATTCTCACTATCACGCAATTGACAACTGGCGAGATCTAACATCTAGCGATGACGCAGATTTATTCGCCAGTGGGATGAATCGAGTAACCGATGTATGTATTCCAGAAGAACAAGCGATAAGGGGCATAGAAGCTGCATTATTGCCACAGTGGCAGCAGTATTCTGATAACAGCAAAAGCGCTTTGCCGCACGAATTTTTTTACCAAATTCTGTTGAATGGCAAATTGGATTTTGATGGAGATCCGTCAGCCAGTTGGGTTCTGGCAGCGGCTAAGAACAATCTTCCATTATTTGTACCGGGGTGGGAGGATTCTACTTTGGGGAATATATTTGCCTCCCATGTAATACAATCAAGTCTCGACCCAACAACGGTGAAGAGCGGAATTCATTACATGACTGATTTAGCTCAATGGTATGAGTCTCAAACAACACCGCTAGCCTTCTTTCAAATCGGCGGCGGTATCGCCGGAGATTTTCCTATATGCGTTGTTCCGATGCTAAATCAGGACTTGTTAAAAACAGTCCCACTATGGTCGTGGTTTTGTCAAATAAGTGAAGCAACAGCATCTTATGGCGGCTATTCTGGCGCCCCACCAAACGAGAAAATTACATGGGGTAAATTAACAGAAAAGACGCCGAGGTATCATATTGAGAGTGATGCTACTATTGTTGCCCCACTCATCTTTGCCTACCTTACTAACCATTAGTATAATGTAATATTGAGGCAGATAAAATGCAAGCTGGTAAGAACAGATATTTCTTTGTTGAAGCATTAGTTTTTGCCTTGGTGATATTTTCTGCTCTTGGGATATATTCGCACGATGCTGAAGACACAGCAGATGACCTACATCTCACCTCGTTGACGGGCAGTATTGAGTTGGCAACCCGCGATTCAATGGATGTCTTTGGCCTCCAAGATTTCGATGTTGGAGCAATCGCTGATTTACAACTATCAGTGAGCCATATCGATCCATTTGCTTGTGTAGACTGTGCCACAGCAATTAGCGGAATAATCCTGAACGGAGACGTCGTAATTACTAATCTCGTCGACCAACAAGGCCGATTAGGGCGAGTCGAGGGTTCACTGAATTTTACCCACCTCGTTACTTATTCAACTAGCAATTTCATCCAAGAAGAGCAAGTCAACTTCCAGTGGGTGGCAGGCGAAATATCTTCATCATGGGCTCTGACTGTCAAACACGACCCACCAAGGTGGTTACCAGAGTATGACCTTGATACCATCTTCATTGAAACAGAACAAGGCTTAGAAACGCGCTCTGGCCCCGAACTGCTGATAAAGACACCAGCGGAAAACCGTCGAATCATTCATGCGTGTCTGCCGGATAGTTTCCTTTGTCGAAACTCTGCGGCCGATGTAGTAATAGTTGCAACCTATACCGCAGATCCAGATTTAGTGGGCGTAGAGGATTTGATTAAGTGGGGCGAAGCGGAGTTATCGGTTTACACGCCAACAAACTCGTCGATTGATACAGTTTCCCAGGTCATCAGTGTAGGCGATTTAGTCACAAATGATTATGGTTACCTGCCCTCATCTTCATGGTCAATAAACAATGTATCTAGCTATACGCTGGATGATAACACGACAATGCTTTCACCCCTATCTTCATGGTTCAATTCGCTGGATATGACCTCGTTGGAATTTGCCATAGGTGGAGAAAAGCTAGTTTGGATAAGCGGCTCGTCCGGAGATGTCTACAATTTGGTCGATGTTGATGGTGACCTGCGTATGGGTTTAATCGTATATTGAACTTATCAATCTTAGAGTGGTTTATTATATAACGGGCGATTTAATATCAATATGCGAAAACCTGCATCTTTGCTAATTTTTTTGATGGTCACACTCACATTACAACCGGCTATTGCGAATGGTCTAACACCAAATAACATTGACGAATCAAACGGTTCGGTAATCAGTGTAGACGGTTTTGTCACTACAAAATTTACCAGCGTAGGCGATCAAATCGAACTCTTTGCTAATACTAAAGGGCATTCTGGGAACGTTGCATCCACTACTACCATAGTCACTGCGGACATTCTATTCTTTCCGGACAATGACCCTATAGGTGTGATAATCCAAGGTGAGTTGCCACAGAATCCAATAATTATCGATACGGTAGTAATGCAACCAAATGGATACCACGAGGACGACAACACCATCATGATTTGGGAGGGGACATATACTGTTCCGATTAATTCACTTGGAGGAGTTTACGGAGCGAGCATAACCATGGAAGATGAAGGCAACTTCGCTACGGATAATCCAACGCAAATTCCGGATAAACTGATTTCTGAAATAGAACAGTTGTTGCAAACCATTGACGATACCTGGGATGCGGCAAACCCTGCCATGGAAATGAAAGCGGTGTTTGATAGTCTCGAATCGCACGGTAGCGGGGATTGGGTTGGATTCGTTGACGATGCGACTAGAGGTAGCGGACTTGGTGGTAGTTCTCAATTATGGAATAACATGATTGGTGCTGGTTACAACAATCCTGGTTATGATATGTATGATGGAGCTCGCTTCTTGGAAGCTCTCATGGCATTCCTCGAATCGACAGATTTGGAGGCCGGCATGGCATTTGTGACCGGTCTTTTCGTTTACGCTAATGAATTCCCATTGCCTAGGAACATCAATGAATTTGGCGATGTTGCTGATTACATTACTACCTTTGACCCAATTGAAAATTTCACTAGATTTTCTGGAACGGAGGAATTTTCAGTTGCCTATGACGCGATGATAGGGAGTAATGAATGGCAGGAGCTACAACAAGCACTAGATAATTTGGCCAATAATACAATGGTATTCCAATCATTTCAAACCCTACTACGCAATGTTGCCTTACTGTCTATTTCAACTCATCCTGAAGCGATTGCGGCTGGATTTGAGGCTTGGATTGCGCCGTTGGCTGAGGAAGATTATGACAACATGACACCATTCCAGAAGTTGGTAGTTAGTTGGTCTCAGATGGATGTTAATGTTCAGGATTTGGACGGTGATGAATTCCCCGATAGCATAGTATGGGAATACGAATTGTTGTTAAACACAACTGAAGGATTGCAATGGCAAGCAAAAATGGAAACAGACTACCCATATGTCTCAAATGGTTTTGACGATTTCAACAATTTTGACATTGAACTATTGACAATCTTGAGGGATACATTTGAAGACCCTGCTTGGGAAGATGCTGGTGAAGCACTGCAAGAATTCGGTGACTGGGCAGCAAATGCGACTATTGCGCGGGATTTACAGTGGGATTATGATTGGGAATCAGAATCGAATCATGATGATCACAACGATGATGATGGCCATGATGACCACGATGATGGCCGCGAACATGACAGTCACCAATATGTTATCTTTGATGGCTTACACCCAATTCAAACAACAGAATTGAACAAGTATGCTTTTGATGTTGGATTTATGTTGATGATAAACGGTTTGTGGTATGAAACAGACTATCCAGACAATTTCAATTTGAGTGTAACTGACTCAAATGGTGATGTTTCAAACGTTTTGTTGGTGCGTGATTTTGCCGAGACTAATACATATTATGGCCGATTTACTGCAGATGGGATTGCTGTCGAGACATACAGCTTTAGCCAGCCGCTAGAGACTTTCCGTCCACCTTGCGTTGATGATGGTTGCACACTTGACCATGCAGAATTCCGTATTGAAACCTTACAACCATCACTAATTGAGTCTATGCCGGTTGAAGTAATGGATGAGATATTCATTGTTTCAGCACTTGGCGTAATCGTTGAACAAGATGAAACATTATTGGTTAATCAACCATATTCTGTCGAGTCGACGACTTATGACGCCGTTGATGGCGCACTGTCTGGCGCTAATGTGGATACAGCAATAATTCGATTATCACCCGGTTTAGGGGCATCTGCAGCATCAACCTTGTCACCCGCAGGCGAGTTAACCATTTCCAGTATGGAGCCGTCGACATTAACTGCTACTTACGATGGTAATGATGCTGCTGATGTGTTAACAGTTACAGTCGAGCCAAGATCAGAGGATTCAGCCGGTAATGACTTACATGGCGATCCAGCAGTGTTTTCTGGCAGCATCGATTATAGTGGCGATAGTGCAGAAGGCTGGGATTTAACTTCATCCCTCAACGGGCAATATTCCCAATCAGACCGAGGTGTTGCGATCGTAACGACCAGTGGAGAAAACGCTGAAGGACTGGAATTTAAATTTACTAATGAGATGCCTTTGCCATCAACCCCGCCTTGTTCGATAACTCAGGGTTATCAATACAGCTCTAGTGAAATTTCTATCGATTCAAGTTTCCAAAATTATTACCAGGAAACCGACGAGGGAAGACAATACTTTGACCCAACAGAATTGGTTTCCTACACCATCGACTGGGGGGACGGCCAATCCACTGGCCAAATAAATAATCCAAGCAATTCGCACACAGATCACGGTGAATCAGGACAATTTGGGATGTCGGAAAGTCATTACTATGCGCCATCAACCTCGGGAGCAGATTCGTATAATGTTGTAGTAGACTATGAATTTGAGCACGGAGTCCACTATTACCACACCACAGTTTGGAAAGAGAATCATGGGTTTGAACAGACAGATGAGGATGGCAATGTATACTACAGTGAATATTTCCTTACCAATAATGAGGAAGACTACTGTCAACTAGCACGACCAGAAATGTCAGCCACACCTAGTCCACCAATTATCAACGAGTTTATCACCAATGGGCCATTTGAAATAATGACTCAACAACTGACATCATCAGATTCTGAAGGTAAGTCTACTCTCTCGGTTACCCCCCCTCATACAGGAGCATATGTGTCTGTAGTTCAGTCAGAGGTAATCAGAGTCTCTGATGGGGAGACAATAACCGGAATTGGTCTTAACTTTGGTATTGCAACCCAAGGAGAGATTGGCATTACCAACTTAGATGTAATCGACCATTTTGCTGGTTTGCCAGTATATGCAGCAAACACCTCCGAAGCAACTCAATCGCTAACCATCGAAGCTAGTGGAATTGCCGGCAATCATCACAAGGCAACAATCGGGCACCTCCCACTTGACTTATCCGTAGCATTTGACGAGGTAACATGGTCGGCAGAACCGAATATACAAGACATTATTTTCAATCCTGGCGAAACTAGTAGAAGCGTTCAGTTAACCCACTCAGCACCACTATCGTTAATTGGTATAGTTACTATCGAATCAGACGGTAATGGCGAGAGTTCCATCGACCAGACACTCACGCCACTAGCAGTTCATTTTGGTCTTATTTTAAATAACCCAGAGGAACTATCAATTAACGGGGCGCTCGGGCCTGGGCAGACAACTAATATCGCCTTGACAGAAAGTATCGAACAAGCAACTCGATTACTGGCAGTCGCATCACCAAGTCATGGTTTTGACCCTGCAACGGTAGATTTCTCGACCATCACCGAACTCATCTCCAATGAAGGGCTCAGGCCAACTACTGACTGGGTAGGCGTTGAACAGCAGATCAANTCGGTGTGCGAAACCATCAATGTCCACGGCGGGCATGAATGGAATCCACAGACGTCTTCACATGAGCCGATGATGATTATCGGAGTTGAACACGAGTCCCCTGCGATTCAATACGGCAACTATGAAGGCTACAGCATTTCAAATGCCGATGAGGCCTTGATTCATGAGCCAACTGGACAGAGCTACAATTCAGTTAGCATGAATACTCAATCAGGGACTCAATCTTCTCCTTCAATATCGCTTTACTATCCAACAGCGGACATGCCTGTAGGAAAATATCTGTTTAATTCAGGAACGACATTGGATTCATCGGTTGAAATAGAATTATTTGATCCGAACGGCCCATCCTTTGAAACTGGGGAGTTGGACGAAAATTGTGATGGAAACGTAGACTTGACAGATGAAGAGAATTTCGATCTTTTTGATGATTATGTTTCAAGGTTTAGCACCATTGCTTGGGGGCAGGGGACCAGTGCTGATTTGCAGTTACCATATCTCTCTTCACCCGTATCCGAGTATACGGTAATTGCGGTTGCTCAGCAGGGCAGTGGGGCCGACGCCAACCTCGTCTCTGCAGTCAGCACAACGCTGTCAGTACCCAATCCAGAACCACCAGTAATGGAAAATCTCAGCGCCGTATTTTCACCGTCAAACCCACTGCCTGGCGACATAATCCTGCTCACAGTCACTGATGAGTCTAACGATCCAGTCGAGGGTTTATCAATTACGGTTGTGCGAGGTGAACAAACTCTTACCAGCCTGTTGTCGAATGAGAATGGCCAAAACACGTTCCCAATACCTGAAGGAGAGATAACCATCCGTATATCTGGCGGACAATATTATCCGGTAGAGCTCACTATATTGGTAACAGCTCAAGGTATTGATGACGACGAAGGACTCCCTGGCGACAGAGATGGCGACGGTTATGGAGACTTATTGGACGCGTTCCCAGATGATGCTAGTGAATGGGCCGACACTGACTCAGACAGCATCGGAAATAATGCCGATACTGATGATGATTCAGATGGCATCCTAGATGATGATGAAGTAGGTGCAAATCCACAAACTAATCCGCTGAGGCCAGACAGTGATAATGACGGTTATTGCGATGGTAGTATTGCGGTAGTCGGTTTCTGTGTTGCCGGAGACGCTTTCCCGATAGATTCGACCGAATGGTCTGATGCTGATAGCGATGGTGTAGGTGACAATACCGATATTTGTGCAGGGACCTCGAGCGGAGACTCGGTCAACGAGTTTGGTTGTTCCGATGAACAACTCCAAGACAACTCTGACGGTATTACCGACGATTTGGACGGAGATGTCAACAATCCAGACCAAGATGAACAACAGAGTGCAGAGTCATCCGACTCAGCATCGAATTCAATGATTTTAATTGGTGGTTCTATTGGATTGGTTGTCATACTTATTGTGGTTGCATCGCTAATTTTACTCAGAAACCGAAGGGATGAAATCGACGAAAAACAATTTATCCAACAAGAAGAACTGTTCGAGAATGTAGTAATCACGACGACTACACCACCACCGCCTTCTAGGCCTCCAGTAACTGCTCGTGGTGAGATGTATAACGGCTACGAGGGCTTAGAATTCCCAGCAGGTAGTGGCAACTGGTACTACCGAGACCCTGAATCTGGTGCATGGGTAGAATGGCGCTGATTCACCGTACAGGTGAACATATGTCTGGGATGGCTAAACCAATCGTGGTGTTAATCATGGCCATAATGGCCATGCCGCTACTAATTTCACCACCAGAGGCATCGATGACTACTGATAACATATTCGATGACCCAGCCCTTGAACGTGTCAAAACGGAAAGTAATGATCGAACAACCTCAGAGCAACTTTTAATTCGAATCTCTCATGATGATGGCGGGCCGTTAACAGGGAATTTCTCTAGAGTGAGTCAACTACTTTACATTGAGAACTCAATTAATAATGAAGAATCTTCGGCATTCAAATTAAATCACAATGAAGTCTATCTCAAAAGACTGGAGTCGCCAGTATCCGCTTGGGAATCAGCGTTTTTGACTAGAAACGAATCGATTACAGAATCATCAAGCTGGGGAGAAGTACTCCAACCATTGAACGGTGATGGCTGGTGTAGTGAGGAATCAAATCAAGCAGAAATTAACGCCTTCCAAGCCACGCTTTTGATGCTGCCAAAAAATACCAATCTAGGTGTTGCGTGTCCACAATTTTCGGGCGCTTCACCGTCNCAACCACCTCAGTCAAATGAATTGATCTGGTTCGTTTGGCTTGATTCTACCAATCGGCCAGTGGATTGGCTGGTATTGAACGAATGGTGCGATGAACTGTCAGAAAATTCACAGTTTGTCTTCGAACCAGCAGGCGTTAATATGCTATTCAAGGAAGCTGAACAGATTGCAAAACAAGACCTAAAACAGATTTTACCGGTAACTGGAATAATCTTATTTTGTTTGATGCTGTTATTTTTTAGAGACTTGAAGGTAACGACTGTAACATTAGGCTCTGTAGTATTGGTAGTAAGCGCAGTTGTAGGCTTCTTACAGTTATGCGGCTATCAGTTCTCAGAGATTGATGGCATCGCAGTCCCAATAATTATGGGTGTTGCGGTTGATGGGGCATTT
>FUFK010703822.1_pt1 | contig 10535 bp, 24 predicted proteins | sample 1021851 | NCBI WGS metagenome assembly FUFK01 (sample SAMEA51879418, study PRJEB19060) | metagenome
CAACAAAAGTTAGCAGAAAGTTCAGATGCTAAATTGGGTAAGTTAATCGAGATAATGTTGGCAAAAGATTGATTGCAAAGTTGGCTTTTGCGTTGATGATACAAATCGATTCTTCTGGCATAAATCCAGAACTGACTACTTATTGGCAACAAAAAGATCATTGTCGTTACATGGCGCAAAGTTTGATGATGCCTGGTAGATATTTCATACCTGTACAAAACGCTTATTGTAAAGTAGTATTCGTTGACGAGGATAAGAAGTTATTGACGTTGCGAGTAAAGCCGCAACCAATAGAAGAAGAAACAGAAACACCCATATAGGAGAGGAAGATGGCTGAAGAGAATACAAGTCCCAAGATTGTGATAGATGACAAAGAATATTTAATAGATGATTTGTCAACAAATTGTAGAGAATTGCTTGCACAGATACAGGTGAGTAGCAACGCAATACAAATGTTTACTGCATTGATAAATGTGGCAAAGATTGGCATCGAAGTTCAGACAAAGGACTTTAGAAAATTATTGCCAGATGATCAAATAGAAGAGATACCGCCCGAAGAGATAAATTGATGTTCCAAGATTTAATACAACCTGTCGCTGGATTACTTGACAAGTTCATACCAGATGCAGATGAGAAAGCAAGGCTATCCCATGAAATAGCCACCATGTCAGAAAAGCATCATCAAAAATTGATGTTACAACAGATTGAACTTGCAAAGATTGAAGCCAAAGGTAGCATGTTACAACGTACTTGGCGCCCTATGATTGGACATTGTTGTTGGGTTGGGTTGGCATATAATGTAATCATAAGTCCATTTTTAGGCATTTGGCTACCAGTGCCAGAGATACAGAGCGATTTACTTTATCCCGTTTTGCTTGGAATGTTGGGAATGTCTGGGATCAGAGGAGTCGAAAGAGTTAAAGGGAAAGCGTGAGTTGGTTAGAGGATTACAACGGGGAAGGCGCGCGTTGGTGGCATTTAATCTTACTATTTGTAATCATTNGAGGTTTTGTAACCTATCTTGTATTTTTTGGCAGTGATAGTACGGAAACATTTTAATGTTATTTGGAAAGGACAAACACAGATATTTTTCGCAAGACGAGCTACGTTGTAAGTGTGGTTGTGCAAGATATTTTTTTGATGATAAGACTTTGAAAGTATTAAACAAAATACGAGAATCTTGTAACTTTCCGTTTGTNGTATCAAGTGGATANCGTTGTGAACAACATCCNGTAGAAGCAAAAAAACTAAAGGCTGGTAAAAAAATTGGCACTCATGGACATGGTAAAGCTGTTGATATATTATGTGANGGTGAACAAGCNTTGAAATTATTATTTTATGCACAAGCGCATGGTATAACTCGTATAGGTGTAAAACAAAAAGGCAGAAACAGATTTATACATTTAGATACTTGCGAAGAGTCTGAAGGATTTCCGACCAAAGCAATCTGGTCATACTGATTTTCAATACCCCCTTGCCCTCGTTTAGAGGGCTTTTTTATTTACATTTACTATCCCGTAGTTTACACTTATGTTAACGGGAGAGTNATATGCAAACAAGTGAATCAATCAAACAAATATCTAAAAGTTTAGTCAAAGCTCAATCAGAAATTGGTGGTGCAGTTAAAGATAAACAAAACACTTTTTTTAACAGTAGTTATGCAACTTTAGGTGCTGTGATTGAAGCTGCAAAACCATCTTTAATAGCAAACAAACTATGCGTTATACAAAATCCTTTTAACGAAGAAAATGCAGTTGGTATAGAAACAGTAATACTACATGAGTCTGGAGAATACATAGCAGCAAGATTTGCGATGCCGTGGAAAAAAGTAGATCCAACAGAACAAGGCAAATTGATTTCGTATGCAAGAAGGTATGCACTTATGTCAATGTTAAACATACCAATGGTAGATAACGATTTTCAGTCTAAAGCTTTAGTGAAAGGATTTGGATTGAATTATACAGAAGAAGAAAAAGAAATATTCGATGCGTGTATTGAGAATGACGATGCGAGAAGTGCAAGTGCCTTAGAGCAAACATCAACGGAACGAGCGCAGATAGATTTATATAAGACCATTGATAGTGGGATGCGCCATGCAACAAAGCAGAAACATCGGAAGTTAGTGCGTGATGGAGAGAAAATGTGGCGAGAGATTGTTAAGGATATTTTAGAATTAGTAGAAGCAGAAAACAATCATGATTTAAGTGCCTATTTGGAAAACTATCAGAATCATGAAAGAAAACATTTGGGTAATCTTGTGGGTGAGGATATATCTAAAAAAATATACAAAATGTTAAATTAAGGAGAGGTTATGACTAAAGGGATAAATTTGCGTATTAACGTGTCAAGAATTGACAAGAGTAAACTATTTCACGGTAAAAAAGGTGTGTATTTGGATATGACGTTGTTTTTAGAAGACGAACCAAATGAGTACGAAAACAATGGTGTGATAAGACAAAGTCAGACTAAACAAGAGAGAGAAGACAAGGTGCAAGCTAGAATCTTGGGTGACGCAAAAATATTTTGGACATCTGAAAAAAATGTGGAAGAAGAGAAACAATCACAGAAGCAAGAACAAAAAGAAGAACAAAAATCAGAAGACACGTTTTTTGATGATGATATTCCATTCTAATTAAAAACCCCCCACAAAGGGGGGGATAAACCATAGGAGAGTTTTTTGGTCAGTCGGGAGAACTGACGAAAACAATATATCATAGGATGAATATTAATGAAATTTTTACATATAGGTAATCAAGTGTGTAAAGCACAGAACAGACTTGGTATTAGTAATCGGGAATTTGCTTGTAGAGCAAAGACGTCACCGCAACAAGTATTGCGATGGCGTAATAATGCAAACATGAAGTATCACACAATTCAAAGAATTTGTGGCGTATTAGACNTAGAAGTCAGTACATTTTTAGATGACAACATTTGATTTGTTAACAAGTGAAGAATCGAGAACACTTGCTAATCAAGACGGATATTTTGTAAGGCGTATAAATTATAAAGACACTTTAGATTTTATACTTAACATACATTACGCAAAAAGAATACCTCACATTATATATGCTTACGGTCTTTTTAAATTTGATGAGTTGGTAGGGATTGTAACTTATGGTAAACCACCAAGTCCGTCTTTATGTAACGGTTTGTGTGGCAATAAATTTTCCGACAAAGTATTAGAATTGAATCGATTATGTTTGAAATATAATAAACGGAATGAAAGTAGTTTTCTTATTTCAAGAACCTTTAAATTGTTACCTTGTCCAAGTATTTTAGTAAGTTATGCGGACACGGAGCAAAATCACATTGGCTATGTCTACCAAGCGACAAATTGGTTTTACACTGGTTTAAGCGATAAACGCACAGAATGGCGTAAAAAAAATTCTGATTTACATTCTAAGACTATTTGTGAACAGTTTACGATAGAACAAAGACTAAATGATGATAATTTTTATGTTGTTGATCGACCAAGAAAACATCGATATGTGTTTTTTTTAGGTACAAAACGTCATAAAAAAATATTCAAACAAAATTTAAAATACGATATTGTAAGTTACCCTAAATAAAAAATTGTTTACTTTATTGTAAACATTTGATACAAAGTCAGAGTTAGTCGGGTGTAAGGATTGAGAATTTATAAACTCAATAGCTCTAGTGACCCCTAGATAAGCACCCCCGATCAATTTGGCTATTGTGACGGATCACGACCTAGATTCTAAATACGACTAACAAAAAGCCACTAAGCAGAGAAATCCCTTAGAACGCATTTGTACGGTCAGTATAAAGGGTTATATTATCTAAAATAAATAGGGAGTATGAAAATGTCACAATGCCAAAGGTTAATACGTCATCTGAAAGATGGTCATTCGATAAACATGACAAACGCTGCAATGATCTATTCCATAGGTAGGTTGCCAGCAAGAATTCATGACATCAAAAACAAACCAGAATACCGAAGTCAAATACAAGGATACGTTTTTGAAGATAAAATAGTTACACACAAAAATCAGTTCCAAGAAAAATATCGTGTAAAGGAATATTGGTTGAGGAAACTCGATGATTCTTAAATCTGGTAAAGAGTGGAACCCCACAGAAGAGGATGTAATACAGTGGCAACGCTCATATGCTCAAGTAGATGTGCATCGAGAGTTAATTGCAATGGACGAGTGGTTGTACGCAAATCCAAAACGCCGCAAGACTCAGACAGGGATGAAAAGATTTGTAAACGGTTGGCTGAATCGTGCGGATCAAACAGGAGGTCAGTCGCCATTTACAAAAAAAATTAGTAAATCTTCTCTTCGCGAACGCACCTTATCGATGTCATTAACAGATATCTCATGGTTAGATGAAGCAGACAAAGTTAGTATGCGTAAATATTATCTTAACAAATGTGGATATTATTGGGATAATGGATGGTATGGTAATCATCCAGGTGNATAAATTTTGTCGAAGGCTAGTGTTGCCAGAAAACTAATTTATAAAGGACGCAGAAAGAATATGATTTCTGGTGATCTTTACACAATCCGCGAACTAAGNGATTTNAGTGGATTAAGTGTTGCCACTCTTGATTATAGATTAAAAGAACTTGATTACGTTACTGATGCGCTTCTGTGTGAGAAATACCGCAAAACAAAACCAAAACCCACCAAAGGACTAGCGCAAAACATATCCCGCTCGTGGTTGAAGAAAAGGTTAGTGCCGTGAGTAGTTTTTATTTGTATAGGTCGAAAAAAGATTATTTAGATAAAAAGCAATTTTTGGAAAAGCATATTTGCGATTGGAATTTTGCAACTCCATTAAAGATTGAGTTGAAACCATATAGAAATCCAAGAACTATTTCTCAAAATGCGTTATTCCATAAATGGTGTGATGAAATCAGCAATAAATTTATAAAACAAGTTAACAACGCAAGTCCAGAAAATATTAAAGTATATTTAAAACATATGTTTTTAGGAACAGAAAGTCTTGTTTTAGGTAAGACCGAAATTAAAGATCAAGTTAAACAATCAAGCAAATTAGATGTTGGTGAGATGTTACATTTTATGGATCAAATATATCACTGGTCGTTAGATCATGGAATTATCTTGACTGTCCCAGAGGACAGCGATTATCAAAAACATAAGGCATCGCAAAATGAGTAGATCACATTGGGAGTCTTTATTGCCGTTTTGTCGCAGTGAAGCGCAAGAAAGGAATGTAAAAGCGATAATAGACCATGGATCTATTGTCAATGCAGCGAAAGCTTTAGGACTTAATCGTAGGACTGTAGGTAAATCAATAAAGATCGTGGAAAAATATGCGGCTTCTCAAGGTATTAGTATAGACAGAGATTTAACACGTCAAACAGCAGAAGGGTTTTACGCAAAACGTATCAGCACTGCATATAAAGAAGATGGATCGGTTGCGCTTCAATGGGTAATCCAAGAGCCAGAAAGAAGAAGCATAGAGGAAAAAATAAATGCTTTATTAGATGGCATACAAGATGACATAAGAGGAGTAAAAGAACCAATTCCGTTTGAATCACAATCAGACGATAATTATCTTGCGATGTATATTTTAGGCGATCATCATTTTGGTATGTTAGCAGACAGTGAAACAAAATTGGACGATTCAGACTGGGACGTAAAAATAGCAACTAAAGTTATAATTGCGGCTGTAGAGAAATTGACGAAGCGAGTAAACAACGCTTCTGTCGGTGTGCTTGTTAACGTAGGAGATTTTTTTCATAACAATGACAGCACTAATTTGACAGCGAGTGGTAATAGATTAGACGTTGATACTCGCATTGGTAAAACATTTAAACTTGCAGGAAGACTATTTCAGATATTAATTGAAGCAATGCTACGAGTTCATAAGCAAGTATTGATTATCAATGTNAGAGGTAATCATGATTTTGATATGGCTTGTCATTTAAGCAGTTGTTTAGAATTAATATATGAGAAAGAATCAAGGGTGACAATATTGCCTAACTATGCAATGTTTCTTCATTATGAATGGGGTAATAATCTTTTTGTTTTTCATCATGGTCATCGAGTAAAACATGAACAAATTTTACAAACGGTTGTAAAACACTTAGATAAAGAATGGTCGCAGTGTAAAAATCGATATTGTCACTTGGGACATATTCATCATCAATTAAAAAGAGAAGTATCCTCGATGCACTTTGAACATTGGGGTTCACTTGTCGCAACGGATCAATGGCACGATGATCAAGGTTATGGAGCAGAGAGATCGATGAGCGCAGTCATTTATCATAAACAACATGGAGAAGATAGTCGCGTCAAAATTACGATGGATCAATTAAATGGCTGACATTACATATTTACACGAGGGATTGCACATGATTAAGAGACAATACTGTGTTTGTGGCAATACCTTAGAATACTGGCTCAACGAAAAAGATCAAGCTTTTGCAGTATGTTCAAAATGCGATGTTAAAACGCCAGACATCATGATAGTGAAGGATCGAACATGCAGTCACTAAAAAGACAGGTGGGTGGAGATCATTACAAAAATTTAGTGATACAGCCAGTTCAATATATACAAGCAAACAAGTTAGGATTCTGTGAGGGGTCAATAATAAAGTATGCGACTCGATGGCGAGATAAAGGCGGTATAAGAGATTTAGAAAAAATCAAACATTTCTGCGATATATTGATAGAAGATGAAAAAGCGGAACAAGAAATCATTGACAATCGCACAAGAAGTTGAAAAGGCTGCGGTACTTTTACAAAAACTAGTGCGTATGAAAGCATCTGACGACAACGGTTATTGTCAGTGTGTATCTTGTAAACGCATTGCACATTACAAAACTATGGACGGTGGACATTACTTCTCAAGACGTCACACTAGACTCAAACTCTACGAAGAACAAATACATCCTCAATGCAAGAGATGTAACATGATGATGTCAGATCCTATGATACAAGATGCGTATCGAGAGTATATGATTGACATGTATGGGGAAAAAAGGGTGAAAGCACTAAAAAAATTATTGTATTTACCGCCAAAAAAATTTATAAGAGAGGAGGTTGTTTTATTCCAAAAAGAAATACGGGAGAGAATAAGGCATGAAGAAAAACGCATAGGAGAGTAAAATGGTTGATAAAAAAGTTTATAATCGTAAGGAGTTAGATGAAATCTTAGAAGTCCATCGATGTTTTTATAATTTTTTAGATGAGATAGCACAGATAAAAAATCGCGAAGAACCCGTCCGTCTTTATGAAGAAGATATTGACAGACATCGACAGGCGATTGCAGATTCTAAAGATTGGTCACACGATGATGATGATCAAGTCCACATACCAGTAACAGAACATAGCAAAGCAGTTCTTGAAGAAGTAGAGAGGTTAAGAAGAATATGGAGTCGGAAATAATACTTTTCATCACGACTTGGTTTTGTTTGTGGTGTTTAGGTTGGATTTTATACGGAGCATACTTGTGTGTAGAAGATGCAGAAGAAAGATTCAAACAAGCTCAGATTGATAAAAATACATTAAACAAGTAAAATCAAATACTTATAATGTTGGGGGCAAACATTATGAGTTCTGTGATAGAGCAAATACATACGTGTAAAAAGAACGGATGGGATGATCTCTTAACAACCGCAGACAATTTACTTAAATCTCTTATGACGAATCCCGAAGCGGGAAGACAAATCGTTAAAGGATTGCAAAAGTGGGATGAAGAGGTTTTGCAACGCACATCTTTGTTAACACCAAGTGAAACTGACTTGACTGAAAAAAATCCCGTGATGTCATTTAATGAATCTTTTGGAGCAGAAATATAATGCCAGTCGAGATGACTATGAATCTAGAAAATTACTTTGGTAAGTTGGATCATGTTGGTAAAGCAGTTTTTCCCTTGGCTGCAAGCGAAGCTTTAAATGACGTTTCGTTTGGTACGATTCGATTATTAAAAAAAGAAATACCAAAATATGTGGATCGTCCAGTTAAATACACCATTAGCGGTATACAAACTGATAAATCAAGCGTTAAGACTTTAAGAAGTTTGATAGGGTACGAAAAACATCGATATTGGTTAACTACAATCACATATGGCGGTATGGTAAGACCTTATCCAAAAGCGCGAGTTTTAGTCGAGCCAATCAAGAGTGCAAACGTAGTAAACAAAAGTCACGGTAACTTACCGCGTAACTATCTAAAAAAACGTAAAGCAAATAGTCATTTATATTTCGTAGGTAAACCAAACAACAGAGCTGGAACAGCAAGACGCTACGGCTTATATAGATATTATAAGACTAGAGCACCAAAATTATTAGTAGCACTGGATAGAACTCAACGATATCAAAAGAAACTTTTTCCAGCAGATACCATTGGTATGACATACATAAGACAATCATTTATGAGAATGTTTCAGTTACGTATGCGTCATAAATTAGCAAAAGCACAAATACCAACTGGATTCTAAATCAACGGCTATCCCACGACTATCCCATAGCTATTTCATGGCTATCTCACGACTATTCCACGGCTATTCCACGGCTATTCCATGGCTATCCCACGGCTATCCCACGGCTATTCCGTAGCTACTTTTACTAATAATTAAAATATTGAGGTTAAAACTACTGTATAAAAAAACAGGTTTACATTTTTGTAAATATCTATAAGCTAAGCAGTACATTTTTTTCATTAACAATCTAACGAGGTATTGAAATCATGAACAATAAAATAAAATTAGAGGGCTTCCCTCTCTTAATTGAAAAGGATAAGGCGGAGCAAATTTTAAAAATTTATGATGCTATTTATTTTTTATCTGGACAGTTGGAGCAGTTCAGAAATGATGATTACTTATACAAAGCGGAAGCATATTTAAATGGAGCGATCATGCGAATCGGTGACTATTTGGTTGATCATAACGTTTACGAATATGACGCTAAAAATGAGCTAGATGGTAAATTTACAAGCATAGCTGATTATTTTGATCGATTTGGGTCTAACGCGGAAGAGTTAAGAATCAAAAAACGGGAGGCGATCAAATGAAAGATGAGTTAAAAGATTTGATTTTAGAAAGCATCGAGAAGGAGCAAGATTTCGAAACGGCTCATTGTTTATTTGAAGCGCTCGACTATTCTGGAAGTGTTCATGAAATTATCGAAAGTTATATTGATATTTATTTTTATGATCTTCGGAAATGGGCTGTTGATAATTGGCACTTTATAGATGAAGCGCGAGAAATGGGCTTTATATCAGACAACGCAGATTATCATCAATCGATACAGTCAGGGCAATTCCTCGCATATGAACAAGAAGCACATCAACATATTGAGGAATTATTCAACGAATTAAGTGGAACATATTTTAACATTAGTTAATAGCATAGAGAGACATTTTAAAAAGTGTCTCTTATGGTGTTAATTAAACACCGTTAATCAATAATAAAAGGTATTGAAATTATGAGAAAGATAGAAAAAGAAGCAACGCGCGCTTTTTTATGGCGTGAAACATGGAGCAAGAACAACACCGCGACAGGGTTAGAACTGGGTGGGGTTTGGGGCTTGCGTTTACATAATAATTTAATTGCGATTCTGTCGGACGATGGATCGGTATGGGTTACTAATTGCGGTTGGGAATCTCGAACCACACAAAGTCGTTTAAATGCGTTATGTCATGCACTCGGCATGAGATCAAAAATATCCACCAAAAAATGGACGATGCACATTGAAGATTTAAACGGAATTGATCAAAGAATGGGTAGCGGTTGGTGGGAAATTTACAGGGGGCGCAAAACATGAGCAAATTTAATTTATTCGATTATATGGGAGTGATCCTTAATAATTTTTATCGCACAAATGATTTAGAGCATTGCTGTGCGCTTGAAAGTTTAATCGGTGGTAATTATAAAACTGAAGAGCAAATGATTTTTTTGATGCGATTTTCACGAGTCTGGGAGTTAGTCGAAGAAAGAGAAAGCAAAAAAAGGAGAAAAGCATGAATTATAAACAACTTTACGCAACAGATCAGCAGATCAAAAGAAAAGCGGCAGAAAGTGCCGCCCGATATATTGCAGTTAAGAAAATGCAAGCGCGAGCGAAACGCGTTATTAAAAACGAAATATTTGTTTTAATTTGTATTGCTTGCGTCATATGGTGGCTATATTAATTGGGTAACCGCGATAATGGGTGTTATATGCGCGGAAATTTTTATTTTTAGTTTTGCTTTCTTCATCCAATAAGTAAAACAATCAAAGCCCCGTTTTTAACGGGGTTTTTTTTGTGCTTGTCATCTATCCGCAGTTTTCTCTTACAGTCTTAAAATACACCTACTCTTAAAACCTACAGAATCGACGTTTAAGCAACGATATCTGTGACCTAGTACCTACCTACTGCTAAAATTAAACGCGCTAATACCTTACAGTAATTAATTTTAAATATTGCACAGAATCGCGTATAAGAGACGTTCTTTTTTGTGGCTGTGATATATCAAAATATTGTATAAATGCGCTTAGAAGCGCTAAGAATGGCGTGTAGGCGTAGGTACTGTCACCGCTAACTGGCGCAGAGGTACGCGCAC
>FUFK010112143.1_pt1 | contig 10531 bp, 11 predicted proteins | sample 1021851 | NCBI WGS metagenome assembly FUFK01 (sample SAMEA51879418, study PRJEB19060) | metagenome
AACGCCGAGCCTACATGGATGTACTCGTGGCGTGTCCTGGACGGGCCCACCCGATCCCGGTGCGGGCTCTCTGGAGAGAAAGGTCTCTGGCATCCTGCCGGGAGCTTCGCTCCCTTTCGCGGGCAGGGCCCGCTCCCACTAAGCCAAGACGATATTGGTTTCCCGGGTAGCGCCTCTCTGGTATCATTTTTTGCCATCCTGACGTCGCCCAGGCGTCCGAAATCCGGCCATCCCGTATTTATCGAAGAGAACCTTTGCCCACCCCGGCGGGCAAGGGTATTTTTTTGGAAGGCGTTCGGGCTCCCGCAAGCGGGCGCGTTCAATCCATGACTTACTGGTGGGTGCATGGCACGTTTTATTTTTGTCACCGGCGGGGTGGTGTCCTCCCTCGGAAAGGGAATCACCGCGGCGTCGCTGGCTTCTCTGTTGGAAGCCCGTGGCCTGAAGGTCACCCTGATCAAGATGGATCCCTACATCAACGTGGATCCGGGCACCATGAGCCCCTATCAACACGGCGAAGTGTTCGTCACCGAGGACGGCGCCGAGACCGACCTGGATCTGGGGCACTACGAGCGCTTTATCCGCACGCGCCTGACCCGGCGCAACAGCTTCACCACCGGCCGCGTCTACCAGGACGTGCTGGATAAGGAGCGCCGCGGCGAGTACCTGGGCGCCACCGTGCAGGTGATCCCGCACATCACCGACGAAATCAAACTGAAGATCGAGCAGGGCGCCGGCGACGCCGACGTGGCGATCGTCGAGATCGGCGGCACCGCCGGCGACATCGAGTCGCTGCCGTTCCTGGAGGCGGTGCGTCAGCTGCGCGTGGAGCTGGGCTCCAGCCGCTCGCTGCTGGTGCACCTGACCCTGGTGCCCTACATCGCCTCCGCCGGCGAGATCAAAACCAAGCCGACCCAGCACTCCGTGAAGGAGCTGCGCTCCATCGGCCTGCAGCCGGACATTCTGGTGTGCCGGGCCGACCATCCGGTGCCCCAGGGCGCCCGGGAAAAGATCTCCCTGTTCACCAACGTGGAAGCGCGGGCGGTGATTTCGGCGCCGGACTGCAAGACCATCTATCAGGTGCCGCGAGTGCTGCACGAGCAGGGCATGGACGACATCATCGTGGAAAAATTCCACCTTGATCTGCCGGCGCCGGACCTGAGCGAGTGGGACCGGGTGGTGGAAGCGCAGCTCAACCCGGAACGCCAGGTCACCATCGGCATGGTGGGTAAGTACATTGATCTGGCGGACGCCTACAAGTCGCTGAACGAGGCGTTGATGCACGCCGGCATCGCCACCCGGGCGAAGATCAATATCCGTTATATCGACGCCGAGGACATCGAGCGTGACGGCACCGCCGAGCTGGGCGAAGTGGACGCCATTCTGGTGCCCGGCGGCTTCGGCGACCGGGGCACCGAGGGCAAGATCGCGGCGATCCGCTACGCCCGGGAAAACAAGGTGCCGTACCTGGGCATCTGCCTGGGCATGCAGTTGGCGGTGATCGAGTACGCCCGCCATGTGGCCGGCCTGACCGGCGCCCATTCCACCGAGCTCAAGCAGGACACGCCGGACCCGGTGGTGGCGCTGATCACCGAGTGGACCCGCGAAGACGGCAGCAAGGAGCTGCGGTCGGCAGCGTCGGACCTGGGTGGTACCATGCGCCTGGGCGGCCAGGAGTGCGTGCTGGTGGACGGCAGCGTGGCGGCGAAGTGCTACGGCAAGACNCACATNATCGAGCGTCACCGCCACCGCTACGAGGTNAACAACAACTACCTGGACAAGCTGGAAGCCGCCGGCCTGAAAATTGTCGGCCGCTCCCACGACGGTGAGCTGGTGGAAGTGATCGAAGTGGGCGACCATCCCTGGTTCGTGGCCTGCCAGTTCCACCCGGAATTCACCTCCACGCCGCGTGACGGCCACGGTTTGTTCAAGGGCTACGTGGAAGCGGCCCTGGCGGCGCACCGGACGTCGTCCGCCATCTGAAGGAGTAGAGCATGCGGAACATCACCATCGAGCTGGGTGATCTGGCGTTCGCCAACGACCGGCCCATGGCTCTGTTCGGCGGCATGAACGTGCTGGAATCCCGCGACATCGCCCTGCGGGTGGCCGAGGCCTACGCCGAGGTCACCGGCAAGCTGGGCATGCCCTGGGTGTTCAAGGCCAGCTTCGACAAGGCCAACCGCTCGTCGCTGCACTCCTACCGGGGCCCGGGCATGGAAGAGGGCCTGAAGATCTTTCAGGAGATCAAGGACACCTTCGGCTGCCCGGTGATCACCGACGTGCACGAGCCCTACCAGGCGGCGCCGGTGGCGGAAGTGGCGGACATCATCCAGCTGCCCGCCTTTCTGGCGCGGCAGACCGACCTGGTGGTGGCGATGGCCCGCACCGGTGCCATCATCAATATCAAGAAGCCGCAGTTCCTGGCTCCCCAGGAAATGAAGCACATTCTGCACAAGTGCGAAGAGGCCGGTAACGAGCGGCTGATTCTGTGCGAGCGCGGCTCGTCGTTCGGCTACAACAACCTGGTGGTGGACATGCTCGGCTTCGGCATCATGAAGCAGTTCGGCTACCCGGTGTTCTTCGACGTGACCCATGCGCTGCAGATGCCCGGCGGCCGCTCCGATTCCGCCGGCGGGCGCCGCCAGCAGGTGGCCGAACTGGGCCGCGCCGGCATCAGCCAGGGCATCGCCGGGCTGTTCCTGGAGGCCCATCCGGACCCGGATAACGCCAAGTGCGATGGCCCCTGCGCCCTGCGTCTGGACCGCCTGGAGCCATTCCTGACCCAGATGCAAACCCTGGATAATACCGTTAAGGCGTTTCCCGCCTTCGACAACCATTGAACCCGATTTCGTTTCTGGAGACCGTCTCCCATGTCCAAGATCGTTGACGTCAAGGCCCGCGAGATTCTTGATTCCCGTGGCAACCCCACCATCGAAGCCGATGTGATTCTGGAGAACGGCGAGCGCGGCAGCGCCTGCGCGCCCAGCGGTGCCTCCACCGGTTCCCGCGAGGCGCTGGAGCTGCGTGACGGCGACAAGAGCCGCTACCTGGGCAAGGGCGTGACCCGCGCCGTGGGCAACGTCAATTCACAGATNCGCGAGCTGCTGGTGGGCCGCGACGCCGCCGATCAGCGCGCGCTCGATCAGGCCATGATCGACGCCGACGGCACCGAGAACAAAGGCAACCTGGGCGCCAACGCGATNCTGGCGGTGTCCCTGGCCGCCGCCAAGGCCGAGGCCCAGGCNCAGAANAAGCCGCTNTACGAGTACATCTCCGATCTGCAGGACGACGACAACGAGTACTCCCTGCCGGTGCCGATGATGAACATCATCAACGGCGGCGAGCACGCCGATAACAACGTCGACATCCAGGAGTTCATGATCCAGCCGGTGGGCGCGCCCACCGTGGCCGAGGCGATCCGCTACGGCGCCGAGGTGTTCCACGCCCTNAAAGGGGTGCTGAAGAAGCGCGGCCTGAACACGGCGGTGGGCGACGAGGGCGGNTTCGCCCCNGACCTGCCCAGCAACGANGCGGCGCTGGAAGCGATCATGGAAGCCATCGANATCGCCGGCTACAAGGCCGGCGACGACATCACCCTGGCCCTGGACTGCGCCTCCAGCGAGTTCTACAAGGACGGCAAATACGTGCTGGCCGGNGANGACCGCACCATGGACGCCGCCGGCTTCGCCGACTANCTGGCCGANCTGTGCGACCGCTACCCGATCATCTCCATCGANGACGGCATGGACGANTCCGACTGGGNCGGCTGGAAGACGCTCACCGACAAGCTCGGNGACNNNATNCAGNTGGTGGGCGACGANCTGTTCGTCACCAANACCANGATTCTNCAGCGCGGTATCGACGAGCACATCGCCAACTCGATTCTGATCAAGTTCAACCAGATCGGCTCCCTGTCGGAGACCCTGGACGCCATCAAGATGGCCAAGGACGCCGGCTTCACCGCGGTGATCTCCCACCGCAGCGGTGAGACCGCCGACACCACCATCGCCGACCTGGCGGTGGCCACCGCCGCCGGCCAGATCAAAACCGGCTCACTGTGCCGCTCCGACCGGGTGGCCAAATACAACCGGTTGATCCGCATCGAGGAGGAACTGGGCCGTGCCGCCTACAACGGGCGCAAAGAGTTCCGGTTCCTGGGCTGACACCAGCATGGCCGGCCGTAGCGTTCCGTTCCCCGGCCCGGGCCAGGCGCCGCGGGGCGCGCGATGAAAGTGTCGCCCGCCCGCCAGGTGGTGCTGGCCGTACTGGCGCTGGTGCTGCTGGCGTTGCAGGCGCGGCTGTGGTTCGGGGAGGGCAGCCTGCGCCATGTGGCCAGCCTGGAGCGGCAGGTGGAAGTGCTCAACGAAAAGAACGCTGAACTGGCCGAGCGCAACCGCCTGCTGGCCGCCGACGTGCGGGACCTGAAAGAGGGCACGGAAGCGGTGGAGGAGATCGCCCGCAAGGACCTGGGCATGATCCGTGATGGCGAAACCTTCTTCCTGATCGTGGAACCCCAGCAGGACCCGGACCGTGACTGACCGCCGCTCGCCACCTCCCTTGTTCGCCGTGGTGCCCGCCGCCGGCGTCGGCGCGCGCATGGGCGCCGGACTGCCCAAGCAGTACCTGACCCTGCAGGGGCGCACCCTGGCCGAGCATACCCTGGGCCGGCTGCTCGCCTTCGCGCCGCTGCAGGCGGTGGTGGTGGCGGTGGCCGAGGGCGACCCCTGGTGGCCGGAACTGGCGGTGGCCCGCCATCCCCGCGTCACCAGTGTCACCGGCGGTGACAGCCGCGCCCGGTCGGTGCTGGCCGGGGTGGCAGCGGTGCTGGAGCGGGCGCCGAATGCCCGCGTGCTGGTGCACGACATGGCGCGGCCGCTGGTGCGGTTGTCCGATATCCAGGCGCTGCTCGACCACGACGACCGGGGCGACGGCGCGATCCTGGCGCGGCCGGTCACCGACACCATCAAGCAGGCGGACGCCGACACCCGTATCCGAGCCACCCTGGACCGGTCGCTTATCTGGCGGGCGCTCACCCCCCAGCTGTTCGATGCCCGCCGTCTGCACGACGCCTTGCTCGACGCCCTGCGCGACGATCCCGAGGCGATCACCGACGAGGCCTCGGCGCTGGAAGCGGCCGGCGCCCGGCCGGCGCTGGTGGCCGGCCACGCCGACAACATCAAAATCACCGTCCCGGAGGACCTGGCGCTGGCGCGCTTTTATCTCCGGGCCCAGGAAGAGGAAGGGCTGGCATGGCAATTCGTATAGGCCAGGGGTTTGACGTGCACGCCTTCTGCGAGGGCGACCATGTGATGCTGGGCGGTGTGCGCATTCCCCACGAGCGCGGCCTGAAAGCCCACTCCGATGGCGACGTGGCGCTGCACGCCCTGGCCGACGCGCTGCTCGGCGCCCTGGCGCTGGGCGACATCGGCCACTACTTTCCGGATCACGATGAGCGCTGGCGCGGCGCCGATTCCGCCGGTCTGCTGCGGGCGGTGATGGACGGCGTCAGCACCGCCGGCTGGCGCATCGGCAACCTGGACCTGACGGTGATCTGCCAGGCGCCCAAGCTGGCCGACCATATCGCGCCCATGCGGCGCCGTATCGCCGGCCTGCTGGACTGCGGCATGGATCAGGTGTCGGTGAAGGCCACCACCACCGAGCGGCTCGGTTTCACCGGCCGGGGCGAGGGCATCGCCGTGCAGGCGGTGGTGCTGCTCACCCACGAGGACCAATGAGCCGCGACGCCGGCCTGCCGGCCCCGCTGCCGGCCACGCCCGCCGCCCACGGTGGGCCCTTCGGTAAAGCGCTGCTGCGCGCCGCCTTCGAGGATTTCCGCGTCACCGAAATCATGAAGGTGGTCCCGGAAGGCGAGGGCGAGCACCTTTGGCTGGAGATCGAAAAAACCGACTGGAACACCGAGGACGTGGCCCTGTGGCTGGCCAAACAGGCCGGCATCCACCGTCTCGCCGTGGGCTACAGCGGTCTCAAGGACCGCCGCGCCGTGACCCGCCAGTGGTTCAGCCTGCACTTGCCCGGCAAACCGGACCCGGAATTCGCCTGGCCGCCGGGTCTGACCGTCCTGCGGGCGCGCCGACACCGCCGCAAGCTGAACCGGGGCACCCACCGCGGCAACCGCTTTGAGATCGTGCTGCGCGAACTGGACGTGGACCGGGAGGCCCTGGAGCGCACCTTGCATACCCTCTCCGAGCGCGGCGTGCCCAATTACTTCGGCGAGCAGCGCTTCGGCCGGGGCGGCGGCAACTGGGAGCGCGGCCAGGCGTGGCTGTTGGGTGGCGAAGCGCCGCGCAAACGGACGCTGCGCGGTATCTGGTTGTCGGCGGTGCGCAGCGGCCTGTTTAATCGGGTTCTGGCCGAGCGGGTGCGCGAAGGCGTCTGGGACCGGCCGCTGGACGGCGATATTCTCCAGCCCCGTGACAGCCGGGGGTTGTTCGAGGCCGACCAGGACGCCAACGCCGGCGCGCGCATGGCCGCCGGCGAGGTGCATCCCACCGCCCCTTTGCCGGGGAAGGCGGGCATGGCATCATCGGCGGCTTGTCGGCAACTGGAAGCGCGCGCCCTGAGCGGCTGTGACGCCCTGATCGAGGCGCTCGCCGGGGAAGGGGTGGACGCCGCGCGCCGGGCCACGCGCTTGCCGGTCGATGGCTTACAGTGGGCCTGGGGCGAGGGCGACGTGCTGACGCTGGGGTTTGATCTGCCCACCGGCGCGTTCGCCACCACGGTGCTCGCCGAGTTGGTGGAAACACGCACGCCGGCTAACGACAATTAAAACGTCCGGCGCATCATTGGATTTGGGGATGCATTAACACACATGAACACAGAGCTGCGCGGTATTGGCATGACGTCGGCACGGACCCGGGAGAGGCTGATCAGCCGTCTGCGGGAAGCGGGCATCGAGGACGAGCGCGTTCTCGAAGTGATCCGCAACACCCCCCGTCACCTGTTTATCGACGAGGCCCTGGCCCACCAGGCCTATGACGACACCGCCTTGCCCATCGGTTACGGCCAGACCATCTCCCAGCCCTGGGTGGTGGCGCGCATGACCGAGCTGCTGATCGCCGACCGGGTGCCGGCCAAGGTGCTGGAGATCGGCACCGGCTGCGGCTACCAGACCGCCGTGCTGGCCGCGCTCTGCGAGCAGGTGCATTCGGTGGAACGGATCCGCCCGCTGCAGGACCAGGCNCGCCGCCGGCTGATCAGCCTGGGCATGGCGCGGGTGCAGCTCAAGCACGCNGACGGCGGTTTCGGCTGGAAAGCCGCCGCCCCCTTCGACGGCATNCTGGTGGCCTGCGCGCGNCCNGATATTCCCGATGAACTGCTCGGCCAGCTGGCCGACGGCGGCCGCCTGGTGATGCCGGTGGGCGANCGGGTGCAGAAGCTCACNGTGGTGGAGCGNCACGGCGACGANATCACCACNCGGGCCCTGGACACGGTGCGNTTCGTGCCGTTTCAACGGGGCGTGCAATGAGCGGGCCCTGGCGTCCCGGCCTGTTCCTGCGGGGCATGGCCATGGGCGCCGCGGATGTNGTGCCNGGCGTGTCCGGCGGCACCCTGGCGCTGATCACCGGCATCTATCAGGAACTGATCGATACCCTNGGCGGCATCGGNCCGCGNCTGCTGGGCGTGTGGCGGCGCNAGGGTTTCCTGGCNTTCTGGCGGGCCGGCAATTTTACCTTCCTTTGCACGCTTTTGGCGGGAATCCTCACTAGCATTGCGCTNCTGGCCCGNATGATCGGCTGGCTGCTGGAGNANCATCCGGTGCCGGTNTGGGCGTTCTTNTGNGGNCTGATCCTGGCCAGCATCGTGATGGTGCTCAAGCCGCTGCANCAGCGCGGGNNNNCGCANGGCGTNGCNTTNNTGNTNGGCACNNNGNNGGCGGCGCTGATCGCCCTGGCCCCCGGGCTGGGCGCCTACCCGGTGTCGCCGCTGATCTTTTTCCTCGGCGGGGCGCTGGCGATCTGCGCGATGATNCTGCCGGGNATTTCCGGCAGCTTNATTCTNTTGCTGCTGGGNNTNTATCCCTCGGTGCTGGCCGCGGTGGAGCAGGGCGACTGGCCCCTGTTGCTGGCGTTCATGGCCGGNTGCGCCTGCGGCTTGCTGGCNTTCGTGCGGCTGTTGAANTGGCTGCTGGCGCGCCACCACGACACCGTGATGGCGCTGCTCGGCGGNTTCATGGCCGGCTCCCTGGTGAAGCTGTGGCCCTGGCGGCTGAGCGTGGAGGGCGGTGTCGGCGACCGTTGGCTGTGGCCGGCGGAGTACGCCCGCGCGGTGCAGGGCTCCAGTGAGCTGCCCGCGGCCCTGGTGATGACCGCGGTGGGTCTGGTGTTGGTGTGGTTACTTTCTTTCGCCGCGCCCGGGCATAATGAGGTCACTGAAACGGACGAGTAACCTTTTGCGTGTTTTGCTCTCCACATTGTTGTCGCTGTGTCTGTGCGGCTGCGCGGTAGGGAATCCGCCGCCGGTGGTGGACATCTATCAGCGCGACAGCAAGGCCACCAAAGTGACGTCGGGCAGCCACCGGGTAGCGCGTGGCGAAACCCTGTATTCCATTGCCTGGCGTTACGGCTGGGATTACCGGGCGCTGGCCGAGGCCAACGACATCGACGCGCCGTACACCATCTATCCCGGCCAGACCCTCTCTTTCGCCGGCGGCCCCAAGCAGGCCACCCGGCCGTCCCGCCCGCCCGCCTCGTCGAGCAGTGCCCCGGCCAAGCCGTCGTCCGACGCCGCTAAGGCGGAACCGGCCCCGCCGCCCGCACCCAAACCCAAGCCGAGCACCGACACCGGCCCGGTGAACTGGCAGTGGCCGGCCTCCGGTGAGGTACTGGAACGTTTCTCCAAGGCCTCCGGCGGGCGCCGCGGCATCACCATCGGCGACCGCGAGGGCAGCCCGGTGCGCGCCGCCGCCGACGGCCGCGTGGTCTACCGGGGCAGCGGCCTCACCGGCTACGGCAACCTGCTGATCGTCAAACACAACGACCGCTGGCTGAGCGCCTACGCGCACAACAGCAGCCTGCTGGTGAAAGAGGGCGACCGGGTCAGCGCCGGCGACAAGATCGCCACCATGGGCGCCAGCGGCACCTTCCGCACCCAGCTTCACTTCGAGATCCGCAAGGACGGCCAGCCGGTGGACCCGCTCACCGTGCTGCCGAACCGGTCGTGATATGAACGCCGACAGCGAACGTCAGCAACGCCGCCTTCTGACCCTGGCCGCCAGCGCCTCGGTGGCCACCGCGCTGGTATTGATCGCGGTGAAAACCGTGGCCTGGATGATGACCGGCTCGGTGAGTCTGCTGGCGTCCCTGGTGGACTCGGTGATGGACTCCCTGGCGTCGCTGATGAACTTCGCCGCGATCCACTATTCGCTGGTCCCCGCCGACGACGAGCACCGCTTCGGCCACGGCAAAGCGGAAGCGCTAGCCGGCCTGGGGCAGGCGGTGCTGATCGGCGGCTCGGCGCTGTTTCTGCTCAAGGAAGCGGTGCTCAAACTGATCGAACCGGCGCCGCTGGAGGCCACCGCCCTGGGCGTCGGCGTGATGGTGTTCTCGATCCTGCTGACCGCGCTGCTACTGCTCCTGCAGCGCTATGTGGTGCGCCGCACCGGCTCCACCGCCATCGACGCGGACGCGCTCCATTATCTTTCCGACCTGGCCGTGAACCTGGGCATCATTTTCACACTGATCTTGGCCGGCTACGGCTTCGAGGAGGTCGACGGCATCGTCGGCCTGGCGATCGCGCTCTATATTCTGCGCTCCGCCTGGAAAATCGGTTGGGACTCCACCCAGCTGCTGCTCGATCATGAGCTGCCCGGCGAGGTGCGCGACGTGATCAGCGCGGTGGTCGCCGAACAGGAAGACGCGCTCGGTTTCCACGACCTGCGCACGCGCCAGTCCGGGCGCACCCAGTTCATCCAGCTGCACGTGGACATGGACGAGACCTTGTCGCTGCGCGACGCCCACGACCTCGGCGAGCGCATCCGCGCCGGCATCGTCGAGCACTACCCGGCGGCGGAAGTGATCATCCACCACGACCCCGTCGCCGAGCGCCCCCACGTTCCCATCGACGACCACCACTAGCGACCCTTTTGGGATGGGCCCTCCAGCTGGGCCGCGGGTCATAGCACGGATTGTGCGAGCGGGCCTTGCCCGCGAAAGGGAGCGAAGCTCCCGGCAGGATCCCAGAGGCTTTTCTCTCCATAGAGCCCGCACCGGGATCGGGTGTGCCCGTCCAGGACACGCTGCAAGTACATCCCTGTAAGCTCGACTTTGGCCATCCCTGGCCAAAGACGGTCCTGGACGGGCACACCCGATCCCGGTGCTCCTTGGAAGATTCGCCGTCACAAACCCCACTTCGTAGAAAGGTCCGAGAGGTTTTTCTGACCCGTGGCGGTTCCGCTGCCCAGTGAGCGGGGCAATGGTGGTGCCTGGAGGGACCTATTTGGCCAGGGATGGCCAAATGAGAGCGGCCAGGGATGGCTTGAGCGATCCCGGAAGGCACCACCATTGCACCGCGT
>FUFK010067188.1_pt1 | contig 10530 bp, 5 predicted proteins | sample 1021851 | NCBI WGS metagenome assembly FUFK01 (sample SAMEA51879418, study PRJEB19060) | metagenome
TTACTAACAAAACTATCAGGATCTAGGTTATCAGGCAAAAAATAAAAACTTGCCTCATATCCGTCTTTAATAACTGGTAATAATTGTTCCACACTTCTCCAAGCTGCTTTCTGACCAGCTTCATCACCGTCAAATGCAAATATAATTTCTTTAGAATATTTAAAACAATTTAAAAGATGGGATTGCGAGATAGCAGTCCCAAGCGTTGCAACAACATTTTTAATATCATTTTGATATAAGCTAATCACGTCCATGTAACCTTCAACAACAAAAATTCTTTTTTCTGTTTCTTTAACTTTTCTAGCTATATTCAAACCGTAAAGAATATTTCTTTTAGAATATAATTTTGTTTCAGGAGAATTCATATACTTTGGTAGCTTATTGTTTTCGGTCAATAGTCGACCACCAAAACCACATAAGTTCCCATATGTATTATAAATTGGAAACATTATCCTATTTCTAAACTTAACATAATTTTCATTATCAGAATTTGCAAGTAAACCAACTGAAAGCATATCACTCTCTTGATACTGGTTTAGTTGCTTCTTTAAAGTATTGTAGTCATTTGGCGCAAAACCAATGCCAAATACTTTTGCAGTCTCACCAGTAATACCTCTTTGCTTTAGATAGTCTATGGCTTTTTCATTTTCCTTAAGAGATTTTACAAAAAGTGTTTGAGCGCTAATAAGAATTTCTTCCAATCTTTTGAACTCATCGTATCTTTTAGATTCCTCGCTACTCTCAGGTACATCCATTCCAAATGTGTTCGCTAGGTTTCTAATTGCTTCAGGATAGGATAAATTTAAGAATTCCATCAAAAAATCTATTACATTCCCTTTCGCTCCACATCCAAAACAGTAATAAAATTGCTTACTTTCGCTAACACTAAAAGACGCAGTTTTTTCATTATGAAAGGGGCAACATGCCCAATAATCATTCCCTTTTTTTTGAAGATTTAAATGAGAACCAATTATGTCAACGATATTTGCTCTACTGATAAGTAGATTGATAAAATCTTTTGGAATTCTTTGCGCCATAATTAGGCTGCTGCACTTTTATTATCTAATACTTTGTCTAGTTTAACTGATTTTGGTTTGACCAGTATGAATTTTTTTACAGAGTTCTTGAAATCTTCTAGAATACTTTTCGCGTGGGAACTGTTAGTCTCTTGAATAAATTCAACTAAAGTATTTTTAAGAAAATTATCCATACCGTTTATTTTGATTTCAGACATATTATGAATCTCTATAAGTTCATTATTAATTTTATCTTTAAAATTATTTTCACTATCATAAACAATTGCAAAACCTCCAGTCATGCCTGCGCCAAAATTATATCCAGTTTTTCCTAGGACTATCACGCATCCGTTTGTCATATATTCGCAACCGTGATCGCCTAACCCTTCAACAACAGCAAGAGCACCTGAATTTCTTACAGCGAATCTTTCACCTGCAATACCAGANGCAAAGAGCTTTCCTCCAGTTGCTCCATAGAGACATGTATTACCTATTATTACCGAAGTATTACTTGCAAAAGTAGCATCCTCGTGTGGCTTAATGGATATTAATCCTGCAGCCATCCCTTTACCAACGTAATCATTTGCATCACCTTCAAGCCTTAAATTTAACCCACCTGCATTCCACACTCCAAAACTTTGCCCAGCAGTTCCTTTAAAGAATAAATTGATTGGTGTGTCTGACATGTTGTAATTACCAAAATGTTGCGCTATATAACCTGAGGTCATTGCTCCAATTGATCTATCGGTATTTTTTATATCGTAATAAAAGTCCCCACCTTTTTTTTGGTTTATTAATTCTTTAGTCTCATTATGAATTTTATGAGCTAGAGCTGCTTTATCCCAAGGATCATTTTTATCAACCTCACACCATTGAGATACTTTTTTATCGATATCATAATTAACAATACTAGATATATCTAAATCAGAGTGGTTTTTGGACTTGTCTTCATTAATTTTCAGTAATTCATCATTCCCAATAATTTCTTCGAGACTTCTATAACCAAGACTTGCTAAAATTTCTCTAGTTTCTTCTGCTACAAATTTAAAATAATTAACAACCATATCGACTTTGCCTATAAAGTGCATTTCCCTGAGAACATTATTTTGGGTTGCTACACCTGTTGCACAATTATTTAAATGACATATTCTCAAATACTTACAACCCATAGCGATCATTGGCGCAGTTCCAAATCCAAAACTTTCGGCTCCTAAAATTGCCGCTTTAATAACATCTAACCCAGTTTTGAGACCTCCATCAGTTTGAACTCTAACCTTACCTCTTAAATTATTCATTCTTAAAGTTTGATGTGTTTCTGATAACCCCATTTCCCAAGGACTACCAGCATATTTAATACTAGTTAATGGGCTTGCACCTGTGCCTCCATCATATCCAGAAATTGTGATTAAATCCGCGTAAGCTTTAGTAACTCCAGCGGCAATAGTGCCTACTCCCGCTTCCGCAACAAGCTTAACTGATACCAGGGCTTTTGGATTTACTTGCTTTAAATCAAAAATTAATTGTGCAAGGTCTTCAATAGAGTAAATGTCATGGTGGGGAGGAGGTGATATTAAAGTAATACCAGGATTTGCGTACCTTAATTTAGCTATTAAATTATCAACCTTAGCTCCAGGCAATTGGCCACCTTCTCCAGGTTTTGCTCCNTGTGCAATTTTAATTTGTATAACCTCGGCGTTAACCAAATAATGAGGTGTTACCCCAAATCTTCCTGAAGCAACTTGTTTAATTTTTGAACTTTTGTTTGTATTGTAGCGTTTTGGATCTTCCCCACCTTCTCCGGAATTTGAGCGGGCACCTAATTTATTCATTGCCTCAGCAAGGGTTTCGTGAGCATCCGGTGACAATGCACCCAATGACATGCCTGCAGAGTCAAATCTTTTGACAATATTTTCTACTGATTCGACTTCATTAATTTCTATAGGTTTTTTATTTGAATGAAGATCAAAAAGATCTCTTATAACCATTTCCTTTCTATTATTTACAAGCTCACTGTATGCTTTGAAATCGCTATANTTTCCAGACTTAACGGCAGTTTGAAGAGTTTGAACAACATCCGGGTTATAAGCATGATATTCCTCTCCATGAACATACTTTAGTAAGCCTCCCTGTTGAACTTTTTTTCTTTTACTCCAGCAATTTTTTGCTAGCTTAGCTTGGATTTTTTCAAGGTCTTCAAAGTTAGTTCCATTTATTCTATTAACTGTCTCATAAAAACAAAGGTCAACTACATTTTGATCAAGACCAACAGATTCAAATAACTGCGCNCCTCTGTAACTTGATATTGTTGAAATACCCATCTTTGATAATATTTTAAGCAATCCTTTTCCAATGCCTAATCTGTAATTTTTGGTAGCATTATAAAAATCTTCTCCAGAGCTACCGATTAATCCTGCAATTGATTGGTAACTCAGATATGGATAGATTGCAGTTGCCCCATAGGCAAGGAGTGTCGCAAAGTGATGAGGATCTCTTGCAGTGGCAGTTTCAACAATTATATTAGCTCTTAGACGAATTCCCTCCCTAATTAAAGCATGATGAATTGCACCTGTAGCAAGCAATGCATGAATAGGTAGCTTACCTTTTTCAATTTTTTTATCACTTAAAACAAGAAATATGTTCTTATCATTTACTGCTTTTACGGCTAATTTGACTACATTTTTAATAGCGTCTTCAAGATTAGTACCTTCTTTATAATTAAGGTCTATATATTCATATGGGTAATGATTTTTTGATATACCTGTAAGCTGTTTGAATTTTCTGTGTGATAAAATTGGTGACTCAATTGTTAATCGGTTAGCATGTTCCGATCCTTCCTCAAAAACATTAAGATCAGGCCCCAAGTATGTTTCAAGCGACATAACATTTTTTTCTCTAATAGGGTCAATGGGTGGATTTGTCACCTGTGCAAATTGTTGTCTAAAATAGTCATATAACGACCTTTCTTTCTCTGAAAATACTGGAAGCGGAGTATCATCTCCCATTGAGCCTATTGCCTCTTGGCTAAGATTTGATAAAGGTTTTAGTATTTGATCTTTCTCTTCATATGTCATGTTAAACATCTTTTCATAATTTATAAGCTCTTCATTTGAAAAAACTTCTAAATCTGGAAATTTGTCAACTATGATAGATCTCATGTATTTTGCTCCAGAATCTACCCATTCTTTATACGGGCATCTAGTTTTTAAGAAATCATCAATATCACTTGATCTTAAAATTTTGTTATCCTCTATATCGACAGCAAAAATTTCCCCGGGCCCAAGTCGACCTTTCTCAATTACATTTTTCTCATCATAATCGTAAACGCCAATTTCACTTGCAAGAGTTATGTGCCTATCTTTGGTAATTACGTATCTTGCAGGTCTAAGGCCATTTCTGTCAGTAACGCATGCAGCATATCTACCATCAGTCAATACAATCCCTGCTGGGCCGTCCCAAGACTCCATATGTTTAGCATTAAATTCATAAAATGCTTTTAAGTCACTATCGGTAGTTGGATTATTTTGCCATGCTGGAGGTATTAAAAGTTTAATTGCTCTAAAAAGATTNACTCCACCAATTGTTAGAACTTCCANCATATTATCTAAACTTAGTGAATCAGAGCCAGTCATAGAAACAAATGGTTTTAGCTTATGAAGTTCTGGAATTTTATTTGTTCTGAATTCGTTATTTCTTGCTTGTGCCCAATTTCTATTACCTCTAATAGTATTTATTTCACCATTATGTGCTAGTAACCTAAAAGGTTGAGCAAGCCTCCATTGCGGTAAAGTATTCGTTGAAAAACGTTGATGAAAAATGCACATTGATGTTTCTAAATCTTTATTGCCAAGATCCAAGTAAAATTCAGGAAGATGCTTTGGCATTACCATACCTTTATATAAAATTACTTTTGAAGATAAGCTTGGTATATAAAAATATGGATCGTTTTCTTTTGAAATTTCGATCTCAATTTTTCTTCTAATTGTGTATAAAATTGATTCAATATCTTTTTCATTTGAATTAATATCTGGATTGATAAAAGCTTGAAAAATACTTGGTAAAGTTTTCAAAGCTTCTTCACCGCAACAAGATTTATCGACAGGGACTAATCTCCAGCCGGCAAGTTCAAACTTATATTCCTTACAATATTTCTCAATAACACCTTTAGCTTTTTCTTGTTTTTTTGGATCAGGATTTAGAAAAAACATACCTACAGCAAAGTTTTTAGCTATATTTATTTTTTCTTGATTAGCGATTGAGCGAAAAAAAAACTCTGGAAGTTTTAAAAGTATTCCACACCCATCACCTGATTTTCCATCAGAAGCAACTGCACCCCTATGTGTTAGTCTTTCAAGAGCAGTAATAGCTGTTTCAATCAACCAATGACTAGGCTTATTATCAATATTTGCAATTAGACCAAAACCGCAGCTGTCTTTTTCAAATTCTTCTCTATATAAGCCTTTATTTTTTTTCATAATCTATTAAATTTTACCATCTAAACCCATTTGATAGTATTTGTGCACAATACTTTCTTGATTATCTAATAGCCAATCAATATTAGGTTCATTTTTCATTGCTTTATGAATTGCTTGGCTTGTTGCTTTTCTGTGAATATCAAAAAGTATTTTATGGTCTAAGTTTTCATCATCGATAACTGAAGGATTTAGCCAGACTGAAACAATAATGCCAAGGTCATTAGCTTTTTCTTTTGGTATATCACCATTTCTGACTGCGTCTAAGACACCATTAGCTATAGCACCCTGAACCGTACCCATTAAAATATTTGTATATTTATTATTTTTTACTGTCACCTTACTAACCATTAAAGTAGCAGGTTTTACCATTATATCCGTATTCATAATAGCTAAAACCCTCGAATGCCCTTTTACTTGGTCACCCAACAAGGTTGCAAAAGCTGTNCCTACTGGCCCATCTAATTCTCCAATNACAATTTCTGGCTCTGCTGCAGTCCCTGGAGGCCCCCCAGCAACTAATGATTCCGCTACGCGCATTCCAATCCTCTCCGACATATTTATTCCTTAAAAATAGTTAATTATTAATGAATATTAGTATAGACCTTGCATTCTAGGTGTTCAATATATAAAGGTTAATAAGAATATTAAACAATATTTATAACTTTTTATGTTCTTTTTCTGCAAATCTATCGGTCATTCCACTGATATAATCGGAAATCAAACGAAACTTTTTCTCAGATTGGATTTTTTGAATATTATAAGCCCTAAATTGATTAGGAATTAGACTTATATTATCTGCATATGCTGCAAAAAGTTCAGAAATAATTTTATCCGCATTTCTTGTCATAACCATTACATCCTCATGCTTATAAAGATTTTTAAATAAAAACTTCTTTAAATCAGCATTCATTTTTTTTGTTTCTGCTGAAAAACCAACAATTGTATCTTTACAATCTCTAACATCTTCATACGAAGAAATTTTATTTTTAATTAATAAATTTTTAGTGTTCATAACTAAGTCTGTGATTAAAAAATTTATCATTCTCCTAATTATTTCTTTTACCAGTCTTGATTGAGGTATTTGATCATTATTTTGTTTAATTTCCTTTTTAAACTTCGCCACTATCTCTAAATTTTGAATTTCAGAGAAATTTATTTTTTGAGATTTGATTCCATCTTCTAGATCGTGATTATTATAAGCGATCTCGTCAGCAAAATTTACAATTTGTGACTCTAAAGACCCATTCTTATTTACTAAAAATCTTTCAGCAACTTCTCCTAATTTTTCTGCAGTTTTTTTGTTACAACGTTTTAAAATTCCTTCTCTTGTTTCATGAGTAAGGTTTAAACCATCGAAATTTTCATACCTTATCTCTAATTTATCTATAATTCTTAGAGACTGAATATTATGCTCAAAACCACCATGATCTTTCATGCAGCTATTTAACGCATCCTGTCCTGCATGACCAAACGGTGTATGACCAAGATCGTGCGCTAAAGCAATAGCTTCTGCAAGATCCTCATTAATGTATAGTAGACGAGCTATAGCTCTGGAAATTTGTGCGACTTCAATGGTGTGCGTTAAACGAGTTCTAAAATGGTCGCCTTCATCATTTACAAAAACTTGTGTTTTGTATTGCAGTCTTCTAAATGCCGTAGTGTGAATTATCCTCTCTCTGTCTCTTTGATATATTGAACGGCCTGAGCTCTCCTCTTCTTTATATTTTCTTCCTTTACTTATTGATGGTTTAACAGCGTAAGCGGCTAAATTATCATCAAGTTTATTGGTCACGATTTATCTCTAGAGTTTTAAGGATGGTAGATTTTGAAAACTTGTCGCTAATAAAGCATTCGCCAATTTTTTTNGGNATAATAAGTCTTATTTTATTATTTAAGACCTTTTTGTCATTTTTCATGGCCTCATATAATTTAGAAGCATTTANTTTTTTTGGAAGCTTTATAGGTAGATCAAAATATGACAAAAGATTTTTTATCCTACTGAGATCATTTTTTGATAATTTACCTAATTTTTCAGATAACTCTGAAGCAATTACNATACCACAAGCCACTGCAGCGCCGTGTGTCCAACGACCGTAGCCAATATTTTTTTCAATTGCATGACCAAACGTGTGACCAAGATTTAGTATAGCTCTTATACCTGACTCTTTTTCATCTTTTGCAACTATCTCTGCTTTAATTTTACAAGATGTAGCAATGATTTTTGCAAGGGAAACACGATCAAGCGATATTATTTTTTTCTTGTTTTTNTCCAACCATTCAAAAAACTGCTTATNATAAATGACNCCATATTTTATAACTTCTGCCATNCCAGCANTAAATTGTTTTTTTGGCAAGGTTTTNAAAGAATCTAAATCTATAATTACTGACTGAGGTTGATAGAAAGCTCCGATCATGTTTTTTCCAAGGGAATGATTAACACCGGTCTTTCCACCAACGGACGAATCAACCATTGACAATAAAGTGGTTGGTACTTGAATAAAGTTTACGCCCCTTAAATATGTTGCAGCCACATAACCAGTTATATCGCCAATTACGCCACCTCCGTATGCTAATAAGCAGCAGTCTCTTGAATATTTATTTTTAAGAAGATTTTTATAAATTGATTCACATGAATTTAAATTTTTAAAATTTTCTCCATCACCAATTAATATCTCTGAGTTATAGAATCTTTTTGGAATACTTGAGTTTTTTAAATTTTTAATTTTCTTTGTAGATACTAAAATAGAATTTTTTGGATTACTATTTCTATAAAGATTTTTATTTCCGTAGATTCCATTTCCAATAATTATTGGGTAAGATCGGTCCCCTAGGTCAACTTTAATTTTTTTTATAATTTTCATATTCTATTAATATTTTATTTACAACTTCATTTTTCGAAACATTATTTGTTTTAATTTTTAAAATACATATTTCTTTATAATAACTCTTTCTATCAGAAATAATTTTTTCAANAGCNTTTTTTTTATCTTCAACATCAATTAAAGGTCTTGTCTTGTCTTTTGATATCCTCTTTAATATGTTCTCAACATTTGTTTGAAGATAAATCACTAAGCCAAGGCTTTGAATAATTTTTCTATTCTTTTCATTTATTACAATACCCCCACCTGTACTAATGACTGAATTATTTATTGAACTTACTTTTTCAAGCGCATTTGCTTCTCTTAACCTAAATCCCTCTTCATTTTCGTGAGCGAAAATCGTCTGAATATCTACGCCTGTGGATTTTTCGATTTCGTCATCTATGTCTATGAATTTTAAATTTGTAAGTTTTGACAACTCTCTACCAATTGATGTCTTCCCACTTCCCATAGGGCCTATAAGAACTATATTGTTGTTAACTAAGGACAATTTTTTCACAATTTTAATGTATTATAATAGTATAAATTATAAAGACAAAGCAGTCTCTATTGTATGAAAAAGTATATAACTTTAAGGAATTTCAAACGTTTATTTATAGTCGGGTCTATAACTTTTATAGCCTTTATTCTCTTCATTTTTTTCAGTTTACCGTCTGTCAAAGATCTCCAAAATATTGAGTTACAAACACCGCTCAGAGTGTTCACACAAGACAAGCAACTTATTGCGATATTTGGGGAAAAAAGAAGAATCCCAGTTACCTTTGAGCAGGTACCAAAAAATATGGAAAATGCTTTTTTAGCTGCTGAGGATAGTAGATTTTACAATCATTTTGGGGTTGATTTTCCTGGTCTTTTAAGAGCGACAAAGAACCTAATTTTAACAGGTGAAAAAACTCAGGGTGGCAGCACAATTACTATGCAGCTCGCTAGAAACTTCTACCTTACAAGTGAAAAAAAAATTATTAGAAAAGTAAGGGAAATTTTTTTAGCGCTNAAGATTGAAAGTACATTAAGTAAAGAAAAAATTTTAGAGCTTTATTTTAATAAAATATACTTGGGTCATAGAGCTTACGGAGTTGCTGCTGCTGCACAAATATATTATGGAAAAAAAATTGATCAATTAACACTAGCAGAAATTGCAATGATTGCTGGATTACCAAAGGCACCATCAANATATAATCCTGTCACAAATATGAAACGTGCTANGCAAAGACGNAACTATGTNTTAAAAAGAATGCTGTACAATGATTTTATTTCTTATNATGATTACGTTAGNGCTTATTTATCCATAGACCAGGCAAAAATAAATAATATTGAAATCGATGTCAATGCTCCTTATGTTGCCGAAATGGTAAGAGCAAAAATGTATGAAAAATATGGTGAAGAAGCTTATACCAAAGGTTATGACGTTTTCACAACCGTTAANGGTAATTTACAAAAAAAAGCAAATGAATCACTTATNAAATCAATTGAGTCTTATGACAGACGCCACGGTTATCGCATTCCAGAAAAAAAAATAGAAGCAAAATTTTTTCTTAATAGTAATTTTGAGTACGACATAGAAGAAGGTATTAATAANTCAAAAGANGTGCTTTCAAAAATTANGCAAATCAAAAATCATNTNCCTGCNGTAGTNGTAAANGTGAGTAAAAAAAATATGATTGTTTATACAAAGCTAGGAGACCGCTTAGAATTAGATTTATCAGCTTTAAGAATTAAAAAACAACTAATTGATGAAAATAAAACCAAAAAAATTAATAATTTTGATGATGTTTTTGAATTGGGTCATATAATTTCAATGCAGAAAATTAAAAGTAAGTGGTATATCTCGCAAATTCCTATTGTAAGTGGAGCAATTGTTTCAATAGATTCAAATTCTGGGGCCTTAAAGGCTCTTTCAGGCGGTTATGATTTTAGAATAAGTAAATTTAATCGCGCTATTCAAGCAAAAAGACAACCCGGATCAAGTTTCAAACCATTCATATATTATTCAGCGCTAAAAAAAGGTTACACACCTGCGACATTGGTTAATGATTCTCCAAAAGTCTTTAAGGAAGACAGTGTTAGCGAGGCCTGGAGACCACAAAATCATAGTGGAAAGTTTTATGGGCCTACTAGACTGAGATACGCGCTGGCAAAATCAAGAAATATTGTGTCTGTAAG
>FUFK010036283.1_pt1 | contig 10529 bp, 9 predicted proteins | sample 1021851 | NCBI WGS metagenome assembly FUFK01 (sample SAMEA51879418, study PRJEB19060) | metagenome
TTTCATTTATCCCAGTTGAATTATTTCCGCAGTTGTAATTTTCATAGTTAAAACGAGAAAATTGATCACATCCAGAAATTATAAGTATAGGTGATATTAAAAATAGAATATTATTTTTTATCATTGTCGACTTCAGAAGACATTGTGTCAGAAAGTTCCTTTAGCTCATCTGCTAAGTTCTCTTCATCTTTTCCCTCCTCAGACGCAACTTCTTNTGTNTTTTCCTCAGCAGGCTCTTNCTTATTATCTTCTTTATCTTCNACCGCGTCTTGAGCTTCAGTTTCAGTTTCAGCTTTATCTGAGTTTTCAGCTGGTGTTTGTTCTTCAGAAGCATCAGAAGTAACTTTATCACCCTCATCAGCCTTATTTTCNTCTGNTTCAGAATTTTCATCAGATTTATCAACNTCAACGTATTCAGCTTTCTTACTTTCTACTAGCTTTTCACCGTCAGTGGCATTTACGTCAATTATTATGCCNGGAGGAAATCTAACTCCATTAACTTCACCGGCTTCAATCATTCTTAATCTTCTCCATTCATTATCTTTATTTTCACTATTTTGTGCTTGTNCACCTTCAGTGTTTTTATCTTTGTTATTATTTTCCTCTGGTGCTTTAGACCATGGCATTGCATGTTCAGTTGGCTCATCTCTTAATTCTAATGTTCGCAATCTCAAAATATATACCCTGGCTGCTAATAAAGAGAGCCTCTTTATATCCTCTCCTTCTGTTTCAAGCTGTTTTTGTATTAACAAATTCATTTCATCAAAAGGCTTGCCTTCTAAAGCTTTTAAATATCTATCTCTCATGGAAACAATTTCAGGGTCAAGAGTAATTGAAGATCCCGGACCTCCACTATTTGCTACAACTGTACTCATTTTTATTCCTTTTAAAAATATTTGGCATTAGATTTGCAAATTCTACACCAAATTTTAGTTTTAAATTATAAAAATTGTAAGTTTTTTATAGGAATTTAAATGTCTGGCATAAAGCAATACCTCGATATACATTCACAAGCCCTAAGTTTAAGAAACAAGAAAAACGAAATTATTGCTTCTAATATAGCTAATGCTGCGACGCCTAACTATAAGGCTAGAGATNTAGACTTCAATATGGAAATGTCACGTCACCTAAAAACAGGTAAATTAACAATTACTGATGATAAGCATATTCCGTTAATGAGGCCTGTAAGTCATAAGGGTGTTTCTTTCAGGGAACCACTACAGCAATCTCTAGATGGAAATACAGTTGAATTGGCAGTTGAACAAATGGAATTTTCAGAAAACTCCATTCGTTATTCGACAACGTTGAGTTTTTTAAATAGTAAAATTTCAGGGTTGATGTCAGCCATTAGGGGAGAGTAGAAACCATGTCAAATATAAAAAATGTTTTTGATATCTCAGGAAGAGCAATGGCTGCTCAACTAGTCAGATTAAATACAGTAGCAAGTAATTTAGCAAATGCAGGAAATATAGCAGGCAGCAAAGAAGANGCCTATAAGTCTATTAAACCAGTATTTGAAACCAAATTTGCAGAACATGCAAAAACATCTGGGTTAGCAACTGTTGATGCAGTTGAAGTAAAGCAAGTAAGTGCAGAACCAGAAAAAAGTTTTATGCCTGAACATCCTCAAGCTGACAGTGACGGATATGTTTATAAGGCAGCTGTGAATGTTGACCAGGAGATGGTGGAAATGATGGAGGCTGGCCGTCAATATCAAAATAATATTGAAGTAATTTCAACAATCAGAGCTCTCATGATGAGAACTCTGAGTTTAGGAAAATAAAATTCTAGGAGTAATTTAGATGTCAAATATAGACCCTTCCCAGCAATCGTTATCAGCGATCTTAAATAAATTAGGCATTAATTCATCAGAAAAATCAAATGTACCAAAGGCAAAAGACCAACTTGGCCAAGAAGATTTTTTGAAATTGATGACAACACAACTACAAAATCAAGACCCTTTTGCTCCTATGGAAAATGGTGAATTTATTGCTCAAATGGCTCAATTTTCTACNGTGACAGGCATTACAAGCATGGATGAATCTCTCAAAAATGTAGCAGCCAAACTTGGTGAAACACGAATAGCTACTGCTGCAAATATGCTAGGTCATTCAGTGCTAGTCCCAGGAAAAATTGCAAGAGCTGACGATGACGGATCAGTNAATGGTGTAATCGATCTCCCATCTGCCTCCACNAACGTTAATGTTGTCTTTAAATCTCAAAATGGTGAAATAATCGATACAATTAATCTTGGAAACCAGTCTTCTGGTCTAGTTGGATTTGCTTGGCATGGNGCTCCAAAGGANATGATTGAAAATGACGAACCTATCTTCGTTGAGGCATATGCAAATTCAGGTAAAGGTATGGAAGGCGTTAGTTCTTCAATATTTGCAGAGGTTCTTTCATCATCAGCAGGAGATGGTGACAGCGGCGTAATGTTAGACGTCAGAGATTATGGCACGATAAGTGCAAACGAAGTTATTAAATTTAGAATGTAATTAATTTAGACGAAGCAGGAGAAATAACAGATGTCATTCTATACAGCCCTTACAGGACTTAACGGTGCTTCAGCCGATATATCAGCAACATCAAACAATATCGCAAACGTTGGTACTACTGGATTTAAAAGAAGTAGAGCGGAATTTGGTGATATTTTTGCAACCTCCCCGTTACAGAACGCTTCGTCTTCGATTGGTTCTGGTACAATTCTTAAAGGTATTAAACAGCAGTTTACTCAGGGTAATATTTCTTCATCCTTGAACGCTCTTGACCTTGCGATTTCTGGTCAGGGATTTTTTGCATTGAAACCTTCTTTGACATCTGCGCAGATTGTTTATACACGAAATGGTTCTTTGAGTGTTAACGATGATAGATACGTTGTTGACTCTGCTGGTCAGTATTTATTAGTTTTCCCAGTGAACAATGATGGATCTGTTACTGCAAAAGATATTATAAGTGCCTCACCACTTCAACTTCCAGTTACATCTGGTGAGCCTCAAGCGACAAACAATATTCAAATAGGTGTGAACGTNCCTGCTGGAGCAGAAGTTGTAACAGAAAAAACAGCTTTTGCAGATGGTTACGCCTTTAACCCAGCAAACCCTGAAACATANAATAACTCAACTTCGATCACAATCTTTGATGATTTGGGTAACCCTACAATTGCAACAATATATTTTATCAAAACACAAACAGCTTCTGCGGAAGATCCAACTAATAAAGTTATGACAAAACTTGTTATTAATGACACAGTTATTGAACCAGATCTTGTTAAATCTATAGATGACGCAGGCAGGCAGCAGTTCATCGACAAATTTGGTAATATTACAACAANAGTCCCTGATGATAACTACTTCNTNGAAGGNAAAGGATCAAANCTTTATAAAGCTGATGACTTAAAAAACAGGGTAGACTCATCACCTGCTCAAATAAAAGGNGAAATCAGTGAATTTGATTTTGGAGAAGAAGGTGACAGACTAGTTGAAATTGTTACTGATCCAATGCAATTTAAGGCGACACGNGAAGCTGGAAATACTGATTCAAGAGTTTACTGGGGTAAAAATTTCCTTACTCTGAATGTCGATAACGGTGACCAGCCTCTTAACATTGATTTAAATCCTGGCAAGTACAACGCTGACCAATTAGCAGCTGAAGTACAAAGAGCTATAAATGCTGCTTATGGGGATGATAAAAAAGTTCAAATTGTTCAAAACGTTGACGATACTGTAAATATTCAGTTTTACAAATTACAAGCTGATGGATCATCTTCAGGTCTAACGACTGCNATCAACGTGGATTTATTAACTGATAGTTATGTGTCAACAACAGANGGAATTAATTTAACNGGNGCNTCACCTGACTTTACTAGAAATCAATTTTTGGCACACAGCCAAACTAAGGTTAACGAAGCTCTCAATCAATACGCNGTAAATAAATANGACGTTGTATCAAATGCCCAGACACTTGGTGTTGCCAACAAACTCTTTGCAAGAAGTGCTGGAGAAACAATGTCCGAGGTTTTAGAAGCAACACAAATCGTAACTGTTGAACACAGAACGAGTGCAAATACTGATGGTTCTTCTGATGCTGCTACTGATAGATATGTTGTTTATTCATATTATGATAAGAGACCAAACCTTTCAGTATACGATTCCAAACAAAACGTAGCGAATGACTCTGGAAATACATTTGAATTCAGCGCTACTGAGAACACTTTAAAAATTTATACTACTGGTGCTCCAGCTGGACTTGCAAGTGGTGATAAAATAAGGGTTGCCGGATCTCAAGCTGCAGCTGATGTTGATGCGGCGGANACTGATATAACNAAATTTGATTTTCTCAATGGCCGTGAGTTTACTGTTAGTAGTGTTAACACAACAGCTACAAGACCCTTTATTCTCGTAAATACAACAGGATTAACTTTTCCAGATGACGCATTTAGTCTTAAAAGTGCAAAATTTAGAGTGCTAAGTGATCCATCNACTAAAGTAGAAGCATATTTTGAAGGTGCCGATAACGTTTTTGAAGGTGCAGAGGTAAATTTTAATAGTAAGAAAATTGCACTCCGAGAAATTGGTTCTACAAATAAGCATGCGTACACTAACTCTCAAATAGCAGGTCATGGTGTTGTTGATACTTCATCTTTGAATAATACAGACACATTTACTCGCACAGCTCACGAATTCCAGGTTGGCGACGAAGTTATTTACACAGCTGCGGGAACCGCTCGAACTGGGCTTACATCAGGTACTAAATACTATATACAAAATGTACCTAATGCTAACAGTTTCAAAATTTCAGCAACTAAAGGTGGAGCAGCAATAACAATTCCTAATGGTGCGACAGAAGGCAATGCTAACGATGTTTTCATGAANACGAATAATGCTGCTACAGGTGGTATTTTTAAAATTAAATCCACACATGAATTTGACAATCTTCAAACTGTAACGGAAACAGCTAAAACAGTTACAACTGTTTCAAATGCAACTTCTGAAATCACAGGATTAACTAACCATGGTTTTGTAACTGGTGATAAAGTTACNTATACATCCACTACTGCTGCTGGTGGATTGACTAATGGATCTTCATACTTTGTAATCAGAATGGACGATAATAATTTTAAATTAGCCACAACTCATGCAAATGCTAAGGCAGGGACAGCAATAAATATTAGTGGAAATGGNGATGCTNCCGATACATTTACTAGAACTGAAAGAGACTCTATTGGAGTGTTAGGCTTAAATGATTTATCGACAACAACTGANTGGGTAGATGAAAAGAACCCACCNGTAAAGGTTNCNTACGANAACATAAACCANAGACTNAATTTTAANGTTGATAGAAATGTTTTAGGTACTGGAACTGACAGTAACTTTAACAGCTTTGCAATCTACGGTGGNGCTACNGCNACAGCTACTAATAACCTTGGAATACCAACTCTTGATGACACTACTGAAGTTCAAATTAAAGGTGGTGAGTTTTTTGCTGGGGAAGCTTTTGTAGCTGACGGTGAAGAAATTCAGTTAAACGATAAAAGATACGGTATTGGAGTTGTTTACAATCGTGATACTAAAACATTTACGTTTAAAAGCGGTACAACTGGTGAAACTATTAGTGCTAATGGTGCCATTGGCGTTACCGCCGCACAAAAAGCATCAGACATTGAAATTGGCAGATACGCTATATCAACAACAGATGGTTCTGTGATTGACAGTACAGATTATTTTAAAGGTGATAACCACCTAATGGGTGTTGGAACCACTAAAGGTGACGCTGTTAAAACTGCTGGAGCTGGTCTTGCAGCATCTCCTGCTCTTGCAACTGGCGCAGTTGCAAAAGAAGATTTAACACAGGTTTTCAGATTGTCTTCAACTTTGAACGAAACCACTTTTAACGTATCTGTGAATGGTGTGAACGGTGTTATCGAAATTCCATCAGGCTTTTATGTGGGTTCAACACTTGCTGAAGCTCTTCAATCAAGAATTAATCAGATTGAAGATCCAATCANTGGTCAGCAAACTGGTGGAGTGACAGTTAAATACAATCCGACATCAAATAATTTTACATTTACAACAGGAACAACTGGACCAGAATCAACAATTAAGGTTAAAGGCATTCCAAGACTTGGCTTAGATGATGTTCCACTGGGTGTTGGAAGTGTTCCTAAAATATTTAATTTAAAGCAAGCTACTGATGCTGCTGGGAACGACCTATTCGTTGATGCAAATGGTGCAGTTACAACTACTCCGCCTGCAAACCAAGTTGACGGCTTCTTTCCTCTTTATATTGATGAAGGTGAATTGACATTTGATAAAACAGGTAAATTATTAAGTCCAAAAAACAAAGTTCATTATGAAAAGCAGGAGGAAGGCTTTTCAATTGATTTGAACATTGATTTTGCATCCTCAACTCAGTTTGCACAGCCATTCTCTGTGCTATCTGTTGAGCAGGACGGTTTCACATCAGGTCGATTGGATGGTTTGGAAATTGATGCTTCNGGTACTGTTCGCGCTAACTACACAAANGGACAAAACGATCCATTAGGTAAAATGGTTCTAGCAAACTTTAACAACCAAAACGGTTTGAAACAGATTGGTAACGCNACTTATGTGGAAACAGCAGTTTCTGGNTCAGCGCAGGTTGGTGAAGCNGGTTCAGAGGGNTTTGGTACNATTTTATCTGGTTCTCTNGAAAGNTCNAANGTTGATATNACAGAGGANCTTGTTAACTTGATTACNGCNCAAAGAAACTTCCAAGCTTCTGCTAAAGCAATNGAAACTACNACTACTCTAACTCAAACTATTATTAACATTAGAATGTAATTCGAAGACAGGGTTTTAAATTATGGATAAAATGATTCATACAGCATTGAACTCAATGCACATGATTACTCAAAATCAATCTATGAATGCGCAAAACCTGTCTAACTTAAATGTCCCTGGTTACAGAAGAGACTTAGGCATTGAATTTGAAACTGCTTACTTAGAAACTCAAGAAGGCATTGACGCTAANGCATTTGCTACAAGAACAAATGTAGGTGTTTTTTCATCAAAGCCAGGCCANATAAATCCTACNGGNGANGATCTTGACGTTGCTGTTCAGGGTGCNGGTTTCTTTTTCGTTCAGTCAAAAGATGCGACNGGCTTGAGTAGAAGAGGTGATTTCAANGTNAATGCCTCTGGATTTCTNGTAAATGGAGCAAATGAAATTGTTTTATCAGACGGCTTAGAGCCTATTACAATACCACCTTACAAAAGCATTTCTGTATCCGAAGACGGTACAATTGTTGTAGAACCATTAGGTGCAGAACCTGGGACAACTCAGAATGTTGGCATTATAGGTACAACACTAGCATCTGGAGAAGAGATTTTTAAAGATAAAGATGGACTTTTAAAGACAATAAACGGTGGATTACCAGAACCTGATCAACAGGTTGTACTGATGCAAAAACATCTCGAAGGAAGTAATATTAATGCTGTTGAAGAGATGATTGTATCACTTGACCAACAACGACAATTTGAACTTAATGTAAAATTAATAAAAATCGCAAAAGACATTGATGAGGCTGCAAGTAACCTCATGAGAATGCCTAACTCATAAAAATTTTAATTCTAACACTTATTCTCAAAACATTATTGGCACAAGGATTGCTTATTTACTCTGTATAATTTTATTAAACGGAGGAATTTATGTCCACAAATGCGATGCATGTTGCAAAAACAGGTTTGAATGCACAGCAAGTTCGAATGCAGGTTATTGCCAATAACTTATCAAATGTAAATACAACAGGTTTTAAAAGAGACAGAGCTAACTTTGAAACACTTTTGTATCAAGTAATTAGAAATAGTGGTGACCAAACTTCTGCTGAAACAAACTTAANTTCTGCATTTGCAGTGGGCACTGGAACAAGAATAGTTAACTCNGATAAACTTTTNAGCCAGGGTAATATNGTNAGTACNGATAANGCACTTGANATNTCTATTGATGGTGGTGGNTTTTTTCAAGTATTAATGCCTGACGGNAGAGTTGGATACACAAGAAATGGTGCTTTTTCTNGAAATGCTGAAGGATTACTGACAACATCAAGTGGATACGTTGTACAGCCAGAAATACAAATACCTCTTGAAGCTACGCAAATTAATATCTCTGCTGATGGGATTGTCAGTGTACAAGTACCTGGCGCTGTAGAAGCTGAAGAAATTGGACAAATGCAATTAGCAGACTTTCCCAACAGAAGAGGACTTCAGCCTATTGGTGAATCATTTCTAGTAGAAACACCAGCTAGTGGAGAAGCAGTAATATCTGAACCTTTTGTTGGCGGTATGGGTAAATTAGTCCAAGGCGCACTTGAAAGTTCAAATGTCAACGTTGTTCAAGAGTTAGTAGATATGATTGAAACTCAAAGAGCATACGAAGTTAACTCGAAAGCAATTTCAGGTGTAGACGATATGCTTCGATTTATTAACCAAAATCTTTAATTAAAAATAAGGTGGTGCGAATGACCCGTTCACTTTTTAAATCCATAATTTGTCTATTTTTTCTTACTGGTTGTGTAAATACATATGTAGAGGAACAAGCTTCACTAGAGTTTGAACCATTCTATCCAAAACAAGAATACGAGCAGCCTAAGCGAAATATAAATGGAAGTATTTACGCTCAAGCTGGTGGTGGTTTATTTGCAACAGATAGAAGAGCTCAAAATGTTGGTGATATCCTTACAGTTAACTTAAGTGAGCAGTTTAGTGCAAAGAAGGCACAAAATTCTACTTCTGCAAAAACTGATGCATTTGACGTNACAGTTCCTTTNGGTTTGCAAAGTAATTTAGGTTCCCAGGCAGATCTTACAGCAGCAACTAATCAGGCTTTTTCAGGTTCAGGAAGTGCTACTCANAGTAATTCTCTTACAGGGAAAATTAGTGTCACTGTTGTTAGACTTTTTGAAAATGGAAATTTAGAAATCATGGGGCAGAAGAAGCTCACTCTTAATAATGGCAATGAATACATTCGCTTGAGTGGGGTTATACGACCAGAAGATATTTCTGCATCAAATGAAGTNAGCTCAAATAGAATTGCTCATGCATCAATAACTTATACTGGTGCTGGNGATCTTCACGANACAAATCAACCAGGCTGGCTTGGAAAAGCAATGAGGGTAATTTCCCCATTTTAGGAGATTTAAATGAAAAAAATTAAAAATTTATTTATTCTTTTTTACTTTCTAGCATTTGCAATCAGCAGTAGTGCTTTTGCAGATAGATTAAAAGATTTAACCTCAATTGCAGGAATAAGATCAAATCAANTAATTGGNTACGGTCTTGTAGTTGGNTTAGCTGGTACTGGTGATGGAAATACGCAATTAATTCAACAGTCTATGAAATCAATGGTGTCCCAACTTGGGTTATCTACAGATTCTGGATCTCTGAATGGTAAAAACGCAGCATCTGTTATGATAACAGCAGANCTNCCNCCTTTTGTAAAGCCAGGNCAAAANATTGATATAACCGTTTCAACACTNGGAGCTGCAAAATCATTAAGAGGNGGNACACTTTTAATGACACCNNTNAAAGGTGCTGATGGGGAAACATACGCAATNGCACAGGGNAATTTAGTTGTTGGTGGATTTGGAGTTGAAGGNGGNGATGGTTCATCTTTAATTGTCAATATTCCAACTGTTGGACGCATACCAAGAGGAGCTACNGTTGANAAATTTGTAGAAATGCCNTTTCTNGAAAAGCCTTTTCTCATTNTAAATTTACACCAAGGAGATTTCAGNACTGCTACAAAAGCATCTGAAGCTATAAATGAAATTTTTGGTCCTGATGTTGCTGTTCCGATTGACTCAACGTCAATTAGAGTAAGAGCACCCATGGAACCAGCTNAAAAAGTTACTTTTATGAGTTTATTAGAAAATGTNGAGTTAGANCCNGCAAGNCCTTCAGCAAAGGTTGTAGTTAATGCTAGATCTGGGACAATTGTAATTGGAGGTGATGTACGCGTTACCCCTGCTGCAGTAACACATGGAAGCTTAACTGTTAAAGTTAAGGAGGATGTAAATGTTACTGCTGGCACGCAAATTGTTGGCGCATTAGGCAACCAAGTAGTAGGTGGCGGTGAAGCAGTTCAAAATCCTGATACAGAAATGGAAGTAAACGAACAGCAAGCAAGAGCATTCATCTTTGATCCAGGTGTAAAATTATCTTCAATTGTTGACGCAATGAATGCCGTTGGAGCAAGTTCAGCAGATTTGGTTGCTATTTTAGAAGCACTCAGAGAAGCTGGTGCTCTTAGAGCAGAATTGGTAATAATTTAGGAGAAATAGAATGGAAAATTTAATTATTCCTGGGTTAGATGCAAAAACTTCTTTTGAGATCAGCTCTAATAAAACAAGGAAGTTAAATGCTAATGATACAAGTTTAAATGAGGCTGCAGAGAGATTTGAAGCCTTGTTTCTGTCTCAAATGTTAAAGTCTGCACGAGCAGCAAAATTATCAGAAGACGTTCTAGGTAATAATGCTACAGAAACCTACTAT
>FUFK010070438.1_pt1 | contig 10527 bp, 25 predicted proteins | sample 1021851 | NCBI WGS metagenome assembly FUFK01 (sample SAMEA51879418, study PRJEB19060) | metagenome
AAAAATAAATGAAGAAAAAATCAAACAACTTATAGATAGCTCAAAGGTGTATGCAAATGGACAAGATCAATCCGAAACATTACAAGGATAATGTTATAGAAACAATAGACGCAATAGAAAGCCAACTGTCTGACAAAGAATTTGTTGGTTATCTCAAGGGTTCTGTACTCAAATATATGTGTCGTGCAGGAAAAAAGATTGGTGTATCTTCGCAAGAAGATTATCAAAAAGCAGAATGGTATCTGCAAAGACTNATAGATAGNAAAGATAAACTACCTATGGATTTACACTCTAAGATATTACAAGATAGTCCAAGTAAGTTCTTTGATGTATGACAGAAAAGAAAGGGACATACAAACCACCAAGTCCCTTTGTCGTTGTCCCAAGTAGAGCATTGACTGATGAAAGATTTATGTATGGTAAGCACTTGCGTACATTCCAACTGCTTGTCATACTATGCTCTTATGGTAACAGAGGGGGGATTGCATATCCCTCACAAGAATTACTTGCAAAGGCTATGGGTGGCATAACACAATCTGGTGTTAGTAAGCATATCAAATTGCTTATGGCATGGGGGTATATTCGTTATGCCTCAAAGAAGTTTCATAAGAATCTGAAAGGCAATGCTTACTTCATATTCTTTGAAGATCCAGATGTCAAACCCATGTCTGACTTAGAGGCATTTGCAATGCAGAAAGCAGAACATCAAGAAGAGTTAGTAAAAGATATGAAGATAGTACCACCAACAGAGCCAAAAAATACTGATGATAAATTCCCAAGCAGAGAGGCAAGGAACATCTGTTTGAGTTACACCAAGATCTTAAATAAACATTTTGGACAGATAGCACACAGTTACACATTACAACATGAATACCTTGTTCAGTCGTGGTTAGATCGTGGATTGTCCAAAGAGTACATCTTAAAAAAGATAGATGACTACATGATATGGCGAAGAAAGACAGGTAAAGACGGCATACGTTCTATTGGCTACTTTAAGAATGTATTTAAAGAGAAGAGCAAAGAGCCACCCACAAAGAAAGAAGAGTTAGATCAGTTGTTNGGCAAATTTAAATCAACNCACAAAATTAAATTTTAGTATGTGCTTTGGGGTAATCTTTTATAGGGTATCTTAAATCTTTCTTNGCTTGTTTTACAAACTTCTTGTTGCCTATCATGTAAACATATCTGTGTTTGCGTGGTCTATCTGTAACATAAAACATATCGTTGTCTTTTCTTTCTTCCAAAGTGTATTTTTCACATATCGTTTTGCTATGTAAATCGCTACCTTTCATTCGCCATTCAGTCCTCTTGTCTGATAGTCCAGTATATAAAAAGTTTGTAGCTTGATATATATAGCCAACATGGTTCTGACTCGTATCTGCATAAGACACTATAACTTTAGGCTTGGGTAATAACTTCAGACTTTGTGATACAAGNTAACTTGATTCATTNTTTAGATTGTTTTTTAGGCATAGCCTATTGAGTTCTAGTATCTTGTCCTTGTATTCTNCACCACATATACCNTTACACAATGACTGTGAGGGGGGCGAACCATAGCATACTATACCCACCATANCATCATCTTTAAATAGTCCGTAAGAATAGGATATACTAGGCATACGTTGTGCGTAATGTATACCTAGTATGTATGGCTTNGTGCTANTGTATGAAGTTGCTTTTACTTTATACCCCAACACTCTTTTCTATTTCCTTTCAATAATAAGAACATATCTCGCCACGAAATGTCATTTCACAAATTTGATTTTGTATGTAGTCTATTTCTCTTTGGTATATGATATGGTCGCTATAAATTAATTTTGAGTTTTTATCCTGTATAAGAATCTGATCACCCTCTATCCACCACTTTATTGGATAGTGTTTATTGATTATTTTTTCACTATTCATTATGCGTTTTCCTTTCTAATGGTTCTATAAATGCGAACCCACCTTCATTTCCCTCTGTATCACAACTTAAAGTAAACAGTAAACCTTGTTCATTTTTTTTGCGTAATACAAATTGTGGGAACCCTTCCTCATCTATTTGGGCAAAGTGCATTGTGTATCCGTCAAGTTGTTTATAGTATTTCGTTTCGTATTCATATTTGTAACTCATTTTATTTCCTTTCTTTATGCTACAATAAATATATCATTTAACTTACCCTTTTTTAAATGCACTTCAAATGTACACCAAGATAAAGGTATATCATCCTCAGTTAAATCATATTCCAAATATGTATAATATTTAAAAACTGTATCACTTCCATTAATGCAATATTCATTAGGTAAAAACTGTAAATCAATATCTATATTATTATAGTCTGTAATGGTATCTATTATATCAGATTTAATTTCATCAAACCAAAGTTCGTTTTTAAATTCATTTATACTAATGTGTTGTGCCATATTTCTATTTCCTTTCTAATCGTTTGCTATGCTGTCAAGATAATCTTGTACTATCTCTTCGCCTATAATGTAAGCATACATATTGACAACGTGTTCAGGCTCTGAGAAGTCAGTTGTAACTTGACCAAAATTATCTTGTTCATAATCTTTTATTACATTAATACACTCAAATACTTCATCACCTAACCATTGTTTAGCTTGGTGTCTACCAATCATGTAGTAGTCTGTGTTGAATGTGTTGTGATGTAGTTCTTCTTTCCAATACCTATCTTCTTTTAGGTGTTCTAGATTCTCGTCTAGATAATCTTCAAAGTATTGTTTGAGTTCATCATATTTATATTTCATTGTTTTTCCTTTCGTTTACTACAAATTTAAGTAAATCATCTTCTTCTAAAGTAACCTTGCCATTGTTAAGGCAATCTGCACAGACAACAAAGAAATAGTCATCTGCATAAGCCTTGCCATTGGTGAAACAATCACCCTCGTAACACTCTATATCGTGTTTACATACATCACAATTCATAGTTATTCCTTTCTATATGTTTATTAGTTTGGGATCGCTAAAGTCTGGAAAGTCTTTTCCAAACTCAAAGGTGGCTACTCTAAATCTATCGTAACCCTCTTTTGTTGCGTGTGGTTTTACTTTTTCAATGTCTGCTTGGTTATAAGTAACGAGTAGTATTTCACTTTTCCAATCTTCATCACCTATTTTAACACCATATAATATATATTCTTTCATTGTATTTCCTTTCTATATTTTATTATTAAAAGAATGTTATAATTGTTGTTACGTATGCTATCATAAACATAGTTATAATGATTGGCACGAATACATACACATATAGTTTATCAAATAATCTCATTGTTTTTCCTTTCTTATTTCTTAAGTTTGTTTAATTCTCTTGCTAACTCTTTTTGATCATTAAGATAAAAATAGTTTATAGCATTGTCAAAGTTATTAAAGGTATGCAAAGTTTTTGTCTTTTCAAATGATACCAAAATATTATTAAGATGTGGGTTTGACCAAACGTGAACCTCGCCCTGATCTGTATATATTATATTTGTATTCATTCTATTTCCTTTCTAATTAATAATATCTACAGTATATATATATAATATCTCTTGTCAAGTATTAAATATATCCTTTCTCTTTTTTGTAGTCATAAGTATTTAATTGTTTATATCCCCATTCAGGGTTATAATATGGTTCTGCAACATCACATATACGTTTAAAGGCTTGTTCTGCACTATCTGCACAAATCGTATATATCATATTATGTTTTCCGTCTTGTAATTGTATTGTATACTCTTGAAATTTCATTCTATTTCCTTTCTTTGTTTATAATATTTGTGATTCCACTTTTAACGTATAACCTATTACTTTAAGATAATTTATATCCCCATTTGAAAACGTTTGTTTTTTCATCAACTTGTTACATATTATGCGTGATAAATGACAGTTGGGATAAATCAAGTCTTTTCCATATACGTTTTTTATTTTTACTTCTAAATAAGCTACAAACATTTTATTTCCTTTCTTGGTTTATATGACCTCTAGAAGTACTGTGTATATATGACCTCTAGAGGTTGTGTATAACTATATATTATTAACTATTATATATACTAGTTATGATTTATTAACAGCATCAATAAACTTTTGTGAATCAAAATTTCTATTATCAAGTTTAAGCATAGCACAAAAATCTGCAATCATTTGAGCATAAGCCTTTTCATTAAGTTGATAAAGATTACCCCTAGCGTTTGAATACTTATAATCATTCAGTATCTTTGCNATTTCNACATANTNTTTTNTNGTCATGTTNTATTTACCTTTCTATTAATNACAATATATNCNCAGTATATATAATATATCCACATTGTCAAGTACTAAAATAAAAAAAATGTTAATTATTTTTAGGTGGGGTGAGAGAGCATATATATATAAAGAATAGAATCTGTGTATATCTTAGGGTTGGAAGTCCTCTTAAAAAAAATAATGAAGGCACACCCCTTCGGGGTGGGGGTGGCTTGTATATACATATCCCAATCACACAATTTTTTTGCAATTTTTTCAGAAACTGTTATACTATATCCATAATATAGATATGAAAGGAAATATTATGAGTGGACCTACACACAGCAATCGTAGCTTTAAGCTAATGAAACCCATCACAATGAATGAAGGTGATTATATAATTGAAGTATGGGAGGGTTCTAACTGGGATGATAAAACCAAGACCAGAGAACCAATCAAAGGTGCGATTGATATCAAGATATATCAGAAGATAGATGACGCATCAAACTACAACAAAGGCGATATAGTTGGTTTCTTTAGAGCATGGGGTAATACACCTAATACTAAAGAGGAAAGTTTTGATGACGAGATCCCTTTCTAAAAAAAGAGTTACACGACCACCTCTAGATAGGTTTGGTGGTGTAAGGGTGGTACAGAAACGTATCCAGAAGTCTGAGATATTAGACCATAGTAAAGATGCAGTAGCTCAAGAACTGGTTGATATCGCCACAGCAAGTATTGATGAGATACTAGACTGGGATTCTACTGGATATGTTCGTGTCAAAAGTCCTGATGAGATATCTAACAAAGCAATCAAAGCAATCAAGAAAATTAAGATGACACCGACCAAAGAAGGTCCACAACTAGAAGTGGAACTACACGATAAGGTATCAGTCCTNAGAACACTTGCTAAAGCAACAGGTATGTTAGAAAAGCAAGATGATATGGACAAGCCTTCTGTAGTTGGTATAGTAATGCAAGGACCTGGTACAATAATAGAAAGCGAAGTAGAAGATGTTGCGTACAGTGAGAAAACTAACGAAACCAGAACAGGCGAAGATAATGAACCTGATGGTACAGAAAACCCTATCAGTCAAACTGATGGCACACATGATGGGGATGAAGGAAAGTAGTTACAAAGGATTGACGTTGCGTAAGTCTTTGGCTACTGAAGAAAAGATAAATAGTATTATAGAGTTCTTGGAGGAACATGAGTAACGCTATTACAAATCTCAATCTTGACTTCTCTACCTCACCNATGGTGTGGAAGTTCTTGCAAGATAAATCATTTGTGCGTGGTATCATGGGACCTGTAGGTAGTGGCAAGTCGTACGCTTGTGCTGCCGAGATNATGCTCAAAGCAGTTAGTCAAGTCCCATCACCAAGAGATGGCATNAAGTATAGTCGCTTTGTAGTCGTCAGAAACTCCTATCCAGAACTAAGAACAACTACCATAAAGACATGGCAAGAGTTGTTTCCTGAGAATATCTGGGGACCTTTCCGTTGGTCTCCTCCATTGACACACCACATAAAACTTCCGTCAAGAGACAACGCCCCAGGTATAGACTGCGAAGTCATATTCCTCGCTTTGGATCAGCCGAAAGATGTGCGAAAACTTTTATCCATGGAGTTGACAGGTGCATGGGTGAACGAGGCGAGGGAACTTCCCAAGGCAGTTATNGATGGATTGACACACAGGGTAGGTAGATATCCTACNCTATCTGATGGTGGTGCAAGTCCNTGGCGTGGTATCATCATGGACACCAACCCTATGGATGATGACCATTGGTGGTACCGACTAGCAGAAAAAGAAAAGATGAGAGGTAAGTATAAGTGGTCCTTCTTCAGACAGCCTGGTGCTGTAGAAGAATGTGATTCAGATGAGTTGCCAGAGAATCCAGAGGCAAATGGCTTTGTGTTCTCAGCAAATACCTGGTGGGCAACTAACCCACTCGCAGAAAACAAGAAGAACCTGCCCACNGGGTACTATGAACAAACATTGCTTGGAAAGAANACNGANTGGATACGCTGTTATGCACANGGTTTGTATACCTATGTCCAAGAAGGTAAACCAGTAATGAACGAGTATGATGACAACTTGATGGCAGAAGATGGACTAGAGCCTGATCCTTCTGTGCCGATACAAGTAGGTGTTGACTTTGGTTTGACACCTGCTGCAATCTTTGGGCAGAAGATGGCTAATGGCAGATGGCATATCTATCACGAGTTGGTTACGTTTGATATGGGGTTAGAACGATTTGGTTCTATGCTCAAGTCAGAACTAGCCTCACGATTTCCCAAGTATGATACACTCGTATGGGGAGATCCTGCTGGTATGCAGAGAGACCAGATATACGAAGTTACTGCTTTTGACCATCTCAAGTCTATAGGTTTGGTAGCACGACCAACAAACAGTAACGACTTCCGAGTACGAAGAGAGGCAGGTGCTATGCCAATGAACCGACTAATTGAAGGTAAACCTGGCATACTTATTGACAAGAAATGTCAAAGACTACGCAAAGCACTATCAGGTGGCTACCATTTCAAGAGGGTGCAGATATCTGGTGGTGAACGATACAGAGATACACCAAACAAGAATGAACACTCACACGTTGGGGATGCGTATATGTATCTTGTTCTTGGTGGTGGTGAGCATAGACAACTAACAAGGGGACATAATCCAAAGTTCAAACAAGCAGTTGCGAACACAGATTTTGATATATTCGCATGACAAGTTCAGCCAAACGTAAAGGTACAAGAGTNGAAAACAANATAGTAAAGCTATTCCAATCTATGGATATTGATGCAAGGAGACAGCCATTGTCTGGTGCTTTGTCAGCTTTTCCCCACGATGTGCAAGTAGATTTGATAGGTGGATTGAACTGTGAGGTCAAGGCTAGAAAGAATGGTGGTGGCTTTACAACAATCAAGAAGTGGAAAGGCTCTGCTGATTTGTTGATACTAGTAGAAGATTATGAACAACCTGGTGTGTATATGGACTGGGGATTGTGGAAAGAGATAGCTATGAGACTGAAAGAGCATGAATGAGGAAACACTAGAAACAATATTTAGAACTTCTGGTACATCCTTGTCTGTTGTGCCATTCAAGTCCTATCTTCTCAACATCATGGATCTCACCGAACATGACCAAAAACATCTGAAAGAAATGCCATACTATGCAGACTACTTAGATGATGCGTCAAAGGATGGGTATGGTTATGCTGTCATAGATGGTGGGAAACCCATGTTATGCTTTGGTGTCAGTCCACAATGGTATGGTGTTGCAGAGCTTTGGATGATACCAGATACTAAATTGGTNAGCAAAAATAAGATACGATTTCATAGAGGTGCATTACGATTNATGGACCTNATAATGGAAGAGTTGAATTTACATAGAATCCATGTTACAGTTTTAGCTAGTAATATAAAAGCAATCAAATGGATTGAGAGTATATCCTTTGTACGAGAGGGTGTATTAAAAAAATATACCTTTGATGCAAAAGATATGATAATATATAGCAAGATGCGAAAGGAATAATATATGGGTATGCTTGTCAGAACACCTAAGTACACAAGACCACCAGAAATGGATGCTACCAATGCAGCCATAGCCGAAAGAGAGGCAAGGGCAAACGCAGAAGAGATGAGGCAGAAAAAACANCTTGCAGCAAGAAGNATAGCTATGCGTAGAGGTTCAATGTCAGGNTTGCTATCACCAGATAGAGAAAACGCATTACTTGGTGTGCCAACAGCTATGACACAAGAAGAAACAGTNAGAAATCCATACAACATGACAACACAACGAGGACCAACTGTATAATGGGTAGTATTTTNAGAAAACCGAAGAAGAGAACGCCACCGACTCCACCCCCACCAAGGAGAGAGGAGACAGCAAAGAAAACGGCACCTGAACAAAAAAAGGAAGAGCCAACACCTAGCTCACGAACTGGAAGGAATGTTGTGGGTGGTCAGTTATTAGGCTTTGACGATAGTGGATCGCAACTTAGTGGTATAAGGAACCCAAGAACATGACATACATTAGAAATCCGAAACTGAGAATATTAGATGACACACAGGTAGAGAATGGCTAGAAAGTTTGCAAAAGTTGCTAAGTCAAAGAAAGGTGTACCACTAAAGTATTTGTCTGGTGCAAAGAACCCAAAGGCAAAAGAGGCAGAGATATTGAGGACAAGACGTTTATACAAGAAAGGATTATTAACCAAAGCTATGATGGATGAGATATCAAGGAGGAGAGCAAATGCCTAAATACCCAAGTAGTTACACAGCAAAATTTAGTAAGTCAACACTTGACAAAGTATATAAGAGAGGTCTTGGGGCATATTATAGTAGTGGTTCACGAAACGTATCAGCACAGGCTTGGGCTATGGGAAGAGTAAAAAGTTTTGTAACAGGTAAAGGTGGTGCAAGGAAAGCTGATAAAGACCTGTTACGTTCCAAAAGGAAAGGATTAGTATAATGCCAGGAACAATGAAAATGTATAAGATGAAAAAGAAACCAACCATGAAAGGCAAACAATCAAAGCTAGATGCCAACAAGGATGGCAAGATTAGCAGAGAGGACTTTGCCATGCTAAGAAACAAAAAGAAAAAGGCGTAGTCATGGCTTATCACACAAAAACAAAAAAGACAAAAAAGAAAAAGAAAAAACAAACAGCTCGTTCTGCTAGGAAAAAAGGTTTAATGAGGTANTNATGCCACTCATTTTTAAAAAAGTATATGGNGATGTTGATGGCAAAAGGCAGGTCATCAGAACAGAAAAGATATCTGGTGATGCAGCAAGAGAATACATTGCAAAGAGAGATGCCGAAAGAGCAAAAAGTAAAGAGCAAAGAACTATGAAAAACTTATTTGCAAAACTTTTTGCAAAGAAGATGGAACCAGTNNTAGAAGAAAAGATGCAAAGTGCATCAAAAAAGTTAAATTTAAAGTATGACTCAAAGAAAAAAGAACTTACATTNCCTGGTGGTTTTTTAGATTTCCGACCAGAAAAAAATACTGAACAACAAAGAAGAGACCTGACTTTTCAAAATCAGCAAAGGATTACGCAAAGAAATATAGCAAGATTGCAAGAAGATCGTAGGAAGGCAAGTGGAGCAAGAGCAGATTTAGCAGAGAGAGGCTTACTGCAAAATGTTAATTTAGGACCAAGAATAGATAGCACTTTAAATATTTTTAAGCCAGGTGGTTTGTTTGATTTTAGGTTGTTCTGATGGTAGCAAAAAAATATCAAAACCCAAAAGGTGGACTGAATCAAGCAGGTAGAGATTACTTTAAAAGGAAAGAGGGAAGTAATTTAAAAAGTCCACAAAAGACTGGCACAGGACCAAGGAGAGTTTCTTTTGCTGCTAGGTTTGGTGGTATGAAAGGTGGCATGAAAGATGAAAAGGGTAGACCAACAAGACTTGCTTTAGCACTCAAGGCTTGGGGATTTAGAAATAAAGAAAGTGCTAGAAACTTTGCACAGAGGCATAGGAAAACATGATNAAACTAAACGAAAGAGAAGTTCTNGACAGGTCAAAGAAAGCGTTTGGCAGAAAGGATTTGTGGAGAACAGTCTATGAGGATTGCTATAGATATGCACTTCCTCAAAGAAATTTATATGACGGATACTACGAAGGTCATGTACCAGGTCAGAATAAAATGAACATGGTATTTGATAGCACAGCAGTTCATTCCACGCAAAGGTTTGCAAACCGAATACAATCAGGATTGTTCCCTCCCTACAAGAAATGGTGTCGCTTAGAACCTGGGGATGATATACCACCAGAGAGAAGAGCAGAAGTGCAGCAAGCACTTGATATTTACCTTGACAAGATGTTTACAGTTTTACGTCAGTCAAACTTTGACTTGGCTATAGGTGAGTTTTTACTTGATCTTTGTGTTGGAACAGCAGTCATGCTGATACAAGAGGGTGATGATGTCAATCCAATACGTTTTACTGCCATACCACAGTACCTGATTGCATTAGAAGAAGGACCATACGGAACTGTAGACAATGTGTATCGTAAATACAAACTACGAGTAGAGGCAATCAAAAGAGAGTTTCCTGATGCAGAAATACCAGAGAGCCTGATAAAACTTATGGAAACAAAACCACAGGAGCAAGTTGAGCTGTGTGAGGCAGTCATATACGATATTGAAAGAGGGGACTATTGCTATCATTTAATATACGAGAAAACTGCTGAAGAGTTATTGTTTCGTAGAATGGATGAGACACCTTGGATTGTATCACGTTATATGAAGGTAGCAGGAGAAGTATTTGGTAGGGGACCTTTGGTAACTGCAATACCAGACATCAAGACACTAAAC
>FUFK010038791.1_pt1 | contig 10526 bp, 13 predicted proteins | sample 1021851 | NCBI WGS metagenome assembly FUFK01 (sample SAMEA51879418, study PRJEB19060) | metagenome
TCTGTTTTTACTGAGGGATAGGATTGCTCGAAGGTAACTGGGAATCGCTCGAGGAAGGCTTCGTTGAGCACGTTAGTTCCAATAAATCTTCCGTCGTCTGAACCTTTACCCTTAGTATTTGCGGTGGCGAATACGTTGAATCCTGCGGAGGGTCTAACGAATCTGCCAATTTTCTTAAGGAAAACTCCATTTCCCTCAAGGATGCTCTGAAGGCAGAGAATTTTGTTAGAGGCAAGGTCGATTTCGTCAAGGAGCAATACAGCTCCTCGCTCGAGGGCTTCAATGACTGGGCCATTGTGCCATACGGTTTCACCATTAACAAGGCGGAAACCACCAATAAGGTCATCTTCATCAGTTTCAACTGTAATGTTTACACGAATTAACTCACGACCTAGAGCAGCACATGCTTGCTCCACACCGAAAGTNTTACCATTACCACTCATACCAGTGATGAATGCAGGGTAGAATATTTTAGATTGAATAATCTTTTTGACGTCTGAATAGTTACCGAAGGGCACATAGTTTGCATCCTTAGATGGCACTAGAGATTCTTTAGTCACAGGTGTTGCTGTTTTCTCAAGTTGCTCACGCACTTCTTGCACAGTAAGATTCCACTTACCTATGCCAGTTTTGTATGCTTTCAAACGCTTCTTCATTGTAGCATAGGAGCACTTGAAATGGTCAGCAGCATCTAGTAGGTGCTGAGTATTTACATCGTCTCCAAATTTTTTAGCAAGATAGTCTCTTGCGTCGTCTGTTGTCATTGCGATTGGTTCGAAAGGCATAATGTTTCTCTGTTGTCTATACTATTATTATACAGCTTCTAGAGAATTTGTGTAGTCTAACCATGACGGTTTTCTATCTGGCACACGCAGGTAGTTGTCCTTTACCCAAGGTTTNCTAGAAACATATCTACGATATGCAGTGATAGTGTCTATGGTATCATCATATTTNAATTCATCGGGCATCGCACGAGCGAATGGAGTATGTTTCTCAGGGCAACCGTATTGATATAGTAATGCTGCTAAAGTTATACTTCTCTCACATGCGTGTGTCTTACCGTATCTATATGTATACTCTTCACACAAAGAAATGCCATGCTGTAGCAACCACTGAATATTATGGTCAGATTCTGCAACCCATTTTGTACATGGGTGATTGCGAAAAGCACCCTTATCTGTTTTGTAAGGAGTGCCATCCGCTTTGAATACTTTACCTATGTTGTGATACCAACTACTGTATACAATACTGAGCATTTGACAACACTCTAGTGGCATCTTGACGATGTGCTTATCAGGCAGTTGGAATGCTGATTTGGCAGGGTCATCGTCAACTGCAAATACATTCATGCTATCTGTTTAATGAATGAGGATAAGATTAATTTGTTGTTTGCTTTAACCTTGAGTGATTTCTGGAATGCTTTTTTGATTTCTGCATTTGTTGCTTCCTCGTCAACCTCAAAGGATGAATCAGCATTCATAGACTTAGTGCATAGGAAGTAGTGCTCATCATATCCTGCTACCTTACAAGATACTGCTCTGTTTTTCTTCCATACTTTTCTCATCTTCTCTATCTTATCACTTTCCATGTATCTGTCAAGAGTATAAAAAATATCTCTTGTATTACCTAGACGGAAACCTAAGAAGTTTACGTAAGGATGATTTGCTTTACAGTAACGTAATACTGCTTCGGTCAATCTGTATGCACCTTCGGTCTTGAATGTTTGTGCACTCTTACGATGACGTAGTTGTGTGTTTTGCTCAATGCAAGTGATAGTCCTATGCTTACCGTCTCTGTAATCTATAGTCTGCCATCTACGTGACCACTGTGCTTCGCCATCAGTTAGAAGAGCAACGTTTACTTTCTCAACACCATGTTGCTTTCTGAATTTAGGAATGAAATCATTAAGAATACATAGTGATTCGTTTAGAGGTGTGCCACCCATTTGTAATATACTTGGGACAGCACTTGTTTCTGGGACGTTAGGTCTCTCTGAATTCCAACCGTAGTATCTGTTGTGCACATATACAGATGCAATTCTGAAAATAGTTTTAGCAGACCTGTCAAACTCAGCATTGTTTTGATTGCTATTGAATAGACCTTGAAGCACTTGTTGAGCAGGCACATAGATTGTATTGTCTTTTTGCTTTGCACTGTATGATGTTTCATCATACTCCTCAGTTAGATGCTCACCAGTATCACTTGCAAAACAGAATGCTTCAAAAGAAATCTTTGCTTTTCTGCANAAGAATGCTAGAGATAATAGTTGCTTGTATGTGTCAAGAATACACTCATGCATTGACCCAGACCAATCAAGAATGAAAATCAAACCATGACTCTTACCATCTTTAGTGCGAGTAACTTTTCTGAAGATATCGTCATTGTATTTGTAAGAAAATAGTTTCTTAGTATCCAATATACCTGTCCTTGAAACTGAAGCACGTGCATATGATGTTGCTGCTTTCTTCATTTCAAACTCTTTGTTTAGATATGATACTTCACGACCAATTTGTTTCTTGAATGCATTGTATTCTGCGTCAACCCAAGTCCAATCAAGNNGATTGTANNATTNNTAGTTNNNGTCAGTNAATCTTTCTGCNNNCCACCATNCNTCACATTTNTCTGCAACCCAATCAGGNGATGNCATNTGATGATTTTGAATCNAACTCAGGCATNTCAATATANTTTGGTGCTNNATANTCANTGTTNNNNGTTGTATCNATTAGNTTTTCTTCTAGAGATACATCAGTTTTAGCATATANGTTNCCACCTTCATAACCACCCATAGGAGTTGGTGCATCTTCTTCCTCAGACTCTTTGTTTTNGTCACCTTCTGTCTGGTCAGCGTCACCTTGAGACTTTGGTTTTCCTTCTACTTCTACTTCGTCACCTTNACCTTGAGCAGANTCANNAGAATCAGGAGTCATACCTACACTTGAATTACCTTCNTGTGGTGTTTGNAATTCTTCCTTCTCTTGCTCTNTNTTTTCANANTNNTANATGTCTNNTGCACACTTGTATTGCNTCNNCAAATGTTTCTGCANNTCCTACAGCGTCTCTNAGNNNNATCTCNNCNTCAGTNAATGGCATCATGAANTGAGTGCCAATNTTGTAGTGTAGATTGATTCTNTCAATNAGGTGTAGTTNAGTCACATCTTCGTGTTGCACAGAGAAGAAGTCNTCTTCATGNAATTCTTTGTAACCNTTGAAGAAATCTTTNTTAACACCTGGGAATTTACGCTTCATCAACTTTTCAATACGAGCATCNTCTGTCACATTAAGGAATGACTTGGGGACATCTTTNAAAANTTCTGTCCANTCATCNTTAGGAGTAAACAATGCGTGTCCTACCTCATGCTCAACAAGCATGTCATATACATGGTCAGATACATNCCANANAGGAAGAGTTAGGANTCTCTTGTCTGTGTCNAATGATGCTGTCTGACAAACTTTGTGCTCTACTGTGAGGTTTTCTGTTGCTAGTAGTCTAGCGAGGTTACCTTTGACTTCTTGTGTTGACATCTGTGCTCCGTTGTATACACATATTATAATAGGAAACCCTCCGCTTGGGAGGGTTAAGTAGACACTTTAATAACTGTCCACGACGTTTCCTTGCTTGACGCAATGCCTGTGGTTTTAGGTGTCGTTTCTTTTCTTTCTTAGAATGGTGTTGCCAGTTAGGAGTCGTCATCGGTCACTACCTTTGAAAAATCATTTACCTTCTCAAAACGTAAGGTGGTGTCAAATTTATCTAATAATATGTCACCTTTATGTGAAATTACAAAGAAGTTTGTCTTTGAATCTAGTCCTCTAAGAATTTTAAATAATTCTTCTGTTGATGCACTGTCTAATGATGAGTCAAATACCTCATCTAGTATCAACAAGTTGGTAGCAGCAGAGTTTTTCATCTTTGCTATGTCTCTCCATGTAAATAAGAGAGACAAATCTATTTTCTGCTTCTCACCTTCAGAGAATGATGCATAAGAAAACTCATCACGGAAACGAGACTTGATAATCTCATTAAACTCTTCGTCAAGTGTGAANTTGACAAAGAAATCCATGCTTTGTAGGTATTTATTTATTCTTTGATTGATTATTGGGATAAACTTTGCTATTATTCTACTCTTAATACCACCATCTCGCAACAAAGAAGAGACAGTTTTTAAATTGTCTGCTTCATGGTTAACTTTTGCACAATCTTTAGCAGTTTTCTTCTGATTTTTAACAAAATCTGACAATTTTGTCTTTTCTTTCTTCACATCAGGTGCTTCTGCCTCTGTATCTGTCAATATTTTCTTTGATTTTATAAGAAGACTCTCNGTTTCTCTNTGATGACCAAGAATTTCTGTCTGCACAGTGGTAATTTTNTCACANNTCTCTTTCTGTTGCTTAATTGTCTGAAAACAATCGTTAATTTTGACAGTAATNTCATCTANACCANNTGTCATCTTCTCTACTNTNTCTTCTGCAGATTCTACATTCTTTTTCTTNAGTTTTGCAGGNAGTTTTTGTGTGCAAGTAGGACATTCATCATTATTTTTATAGAATGTTACCTCTTTTTGTGCACGTTTTAGATTACTTTTAATCTTTGCACGCATATCTCTTAATTCTTCGTGCAGTTTTTGATTGTCAGGCATGTTATTTACCTTCAAACCATACTCTTCTATCAATATTTTCTTAGAATCTACCTCTGCTGACAACTCTGCTATCCTTTTTTCATTCTCATCAAACTGGTCATGCAATCTTTTCATATAATCATCATTCATTTTCTCCATATTATCAATAGTATTCTTCTGCATAGCAACTTGTTGCTCTGCTATCTGCATTAGATGCTCGCATTCTTTCTGATTGTCTTTTATATCTTTTACTCTATCCTTGAGTAGCAAATTCATGCGTGAGAAGATTTGTATGTCAAGGAGGTCTTCGATAACTTCTCTTCTATTAGGAGCAGTAAGTTGCATAAATGGCACGAAAGTGCTACTACCCAGAATAACAACCTGGGTAAAAGACTTGAAATTAAACTTGAGGATGCTTTTCTCAAGATATGCTTGGTAATCTTTATTTGCTGCATCTTGGTCAAGCAACTGACCGTTACGATATATCTCAAAGACATTTGGTTTGATACCTCGTATAACTTTATACTTGACACTACCAATATAAAACTTTATCTCAACTAAACATTCTCTCTCGTTAATACTATTGATAAGTTGTCTTCTAATAATCTTTCTAAATGGTTTATTAAACAGGACAAAACACAATGCATCAAGCAAAGTAGATTTTCCTGCTCCATTAGACCCTAGAATTAAATGTGAGGGTGCATCATCAATCTTGACTTCAGTAAAAGAGTTGCCTGTAGATAGGAAATTCTTCCACTTAATCTCTTCAAAAACAATCATTAATTATGTGGGTCGTAATAACGAAGTAAAAAGGCGGTTGCTGCAATTAAGACAACAACAACTATAAGTGTAATCATGCGGTTGGTGGTGGGATAACTATATCATCAGGTGTGATGACAGAGAATTTATATCCATAATTTTTACAACTAATTTTGACATCATCTTCTTCCATAAATTTGATGTCTAACTTACGTGGATAATTATTATCTTTCAACATTTCATAATAACGTACTGCATCGTCTTTGTCAACGAAAATCTGGACAACTCTATCTACAGTGTTGTCATCACGCACAGCGTACACTCCACCAGTTTTGCAATCTTTTAATACAAACATTATACCTCTTGTGCCTCCAAGTATAAGGATTTTAATATACCAAATATTTCATGACCATTATCAAATTCAGATACACAACTCTCTAATATAGTAAGTGTATCCTCTACTTCTACATCAATGTCTTCGTCTAGGTCATAACTCATGTCCTCAATAATCTTGAGGTCTGCGAGGTCTGCTTTATGTAAACGTCTAACAGTTTGGTCAAATGCAAGTTGGTCTGTCTTATCTTCAACGACAAGTTTTACATACGTCCCTTTGACATTTTCTATTTCCTCGTCAGTAATGCCTACTCCATCCTTATAAAACAACTTACTGAAAGTATTATATGGATTTTTAACAAATTCTAATGTAGCATCAGTAGTATTTAGAATGTGAAATCCTCTTTCATGACCGTAATCATTCCAGTATAATTGGTAGGGNTTACCCAAGTATACGATTCGGTCTCTTCTACTACGCATATGGTAGTGACCACTGCAAGTTAGTTTAAATTTCTTAAAAATGTCTGGATTATCACCATGTGTCATAGTATATCCAGGTACAGGAGAGAATCCATTCAACTCTAGATGACCCATGCAGTATGTTGCTTTGGATTTATTAATCATGTCTAGAGTTTCTTCTCTATTCTCATCACATATCCATGGCACTAGCATCATTTTCTTACCACCAATAGTCATTTCTGTAGGGGTGCTAACTACGTTGATGTTTTGATACTGTGTAAGTAACAAGTCAGGTGATGATACCTTTAATGTATTCTTATAATATATGTCATGATTACCAACTAGACATGTCATACGAATACCCCTGTCTGCTACAGGTTTAAACCACATGTCATGAGTATAATCAAGAGAGTTGAAGTTTACATATTTACGTCTGTCAAATGTGTCGCCAAGATTTATTATCTCAGTGATGCCATGCTTATCAATATAAGGTATAACTATATTCTCATAGAACAATCTATATCTTTCCAGATAATATTGGTTATCATTCCTGACACCAAAGTGTTGATCTGTGATTAATAATACCTTAGACATATAAACTTGCGAGAGGATTTACTTTTGCTAATCTTTCTTCTGCCATCTTAACATACTCTTCATGTATTTCGCAACCTACAAATCTACGGTCTAAATTTTTAGCAGAGACAGCAGTAGTGCCACTACCCATAAATGGGTCGAGGACTAGGTCATGTTTATAAGAATAATATTTAATAATTCTATCACTTAGAGCAGTAGGATATGGTGCAGGATGCTTTGACCTTGTATCAGGTGGAAATTTCCATACGTTTGTCCTTTCATATCCATCCTCTACTAATGATTCCTTCACTACATCATCAGAATATGATTTTATAACTTTGTCTATCAAACCATCGATAGGTTTTTGGAATATGAATATAGTCTCAGTAACAATATTAGGTTTATATGCTACAGGTTTCCTCATTTGAAAGAAGTTACCATTTCTATTAATAGATGCACCTTCTTGTTTCTCCCATACAATGTCATCAATATATTTCCAACCCTGTCCTTTCATAATAGTAAAGAAATCAAATGTAATTGGTAGTCTCCTACTCTCATGATTCCTAGATTCTCTAGGTTGTATCACAGGGGATAGATTTACACAACACATTCTCCCTTTCTCAGTAACACGATACACCTCTTTGAATGTAGCGTATAAGAAAGAAAGGTATTCCTCATAGGTAGGCCATGTAGAATACGATTTTGCATTATAATATGGAGGAGAAGTGCATGTTAAATGCACACTCTCGTCACCGAGAATTTTCATTTGGTCTCGGCAGTCACCTAATAAAATTGTATTCATTAATTACGCATGTTTGTTTCGATTCTACTCTTAATACTATTCATATTAGAAGAATCGTCTTTAGTATCTGAATGGAAGACTTGCTCGTAACCATTCTTTTCGATAAGTTTATCTCTTATATCCATCTGCCTTTTTTCTTTAGCAATTCTGCGTAAGAATGCAAAGTAAACTATTTGTGTAAAATAAGCAAAGGGGTTTTTGGATTTTGTTGGGTCAAAGTTATCGATATATTGCACACAGTTTTCTACACCGTCGGATACCATGTCTTCCTTAAACATATAGTTTATAAAGTTTGGTCGGTAAGATAGATGTGTTGCTATTTTTAAAAAGCACTCACCAAGATAGTGAGGTATACGAGGTTTAGGTTTGTCAAGTAGACGAGCTTCCTCTATAGACTGACGATATTCAATTATCTTTGCCAGAAATAATTTGTTATCTACATAATGCTGTTTTCTTTTTGCGGGCATTTTACGCATACATTGTGTATCGCTCCCTCATTATAGGTGACGACTGAATTTGTGTCAAGCTTGACAGGTTACATTATATGTTGTACACTAACCGTGTAGCGGTTCAGAAACAGATATTATATATTCTTTTGATTTCTCCATTGGTCTTCAAGTCTCTTTCTCATTTCTGAGACCTTTCCAACAAGACCCATATTTTTATTTACATCTACTTGCCAATTTTTATCGTCGTCAATCCCTTGCTCCTTTCTTAACCATAGTTTATACATTGATGTAGCAGCAAAACTCATGGGCGCGATTGATATGATATCTCCTTCTTGGAGAATGAAAAACTCTTCGTCACTCCACATCATCCANNTAACTAAACCAATAGCAAGACCTACTTCATCACCCNTNTTNANTGGTGCTTCTCTAGGAGTAGCAGGGTCTTGGACAAATATTAATGTCTGACCATCTTGTTTCATTGCCATCATCACACCCATAACTTCTTCGCCAGAAGAAAGTTTGGCAACTCCATGAAATTCGTGGTCGTGTCGGATGTAGTTAATCATTTTTTGAAAGATACCTTAGTGACTTCATAATNAAATTTCTCTTCGTCATATATTTTCATTCTTTCAATAAGATGACGGAAAGTATAATTGTAAGATTGACCTTTAGAGCAATCATCAGCTATGTCATACAACATCGCTTGTGCTTTGTTGTCCCCCTTTCTCAAAACTCGTCCTATGGACTGTAAGTTTCTTACTCTAGATTTACTGGGTGATGCGAAAATAACATTGTGTAGGTTACGGATATTTATACCTGTAGAAAACGTGCCATAAGATGCAAGTATGATAGCGTTGGTTTCCTTCTCGCAAATCTTTCTTGCTTCCTCACGTGCTACAGCATCAACACCGCCATGTATAAAGAAGACTTTAGTCCCCTCAGATACCTTACTATTTAGCATATCCCATAACGGTTCTCCATGCTTTTCGACGTAGTTAAACAGGATTAAAGTATTGCCTGATACATCTATTGCAAGATTACATATAAAATTATTACGTTTAGGGTGGGTAATTACGTAATCTATCTCTTGATGATACGAATCAAAGGGCACATGACCATGATTGAGTAGACATATTTTGACCTTAAGTGGTGTAAGTTGTCCCTTTTTCATGAGGTCTGCTGTGCTTGTAACCTTATCACACCTACCAAAAAGACCTTCTAGTATTAATTGATGGCATTCCATACCATCCAGTGTCCCTGTTAGACCGACGCGGTATTTAATGTCATGGCACTTAGCAAGTATACCTGTCAGTGACTTTGCTTTGTATAAGTGTGCTTCATCACCTATGACTACATCAAATCTCTCAAAGAATCCTTTCTTTTCTTTGTATATACTCTGCCATGTAGATATAACAACTGGTTTTTCTGTATGCTTTTCTCTTCCTGCCATAATCTCATGGACGTTTGCATTAGCATTCCATCCATAATCTTTGAAGTCTTGTTTTAATTGTGATACCAGTGATGTGGTAGGCACAATGATAAGTATATTTCTCTGCGCTGCCCTATGCCATCTGACTAATCCGTAGATGATGAGTGATTTTCCTGAGCCCGTTGGGGATAGTAAAAGTTTGCGACGCTGTTTAATAGCTTGGAATATTGCTTTGAGTTGGTAATCTCTTGCCTTGAAAGGTAACCGTAGATGTTTAACGAAAGTCGCAATCCCCTCAGGTGTGACATAATCTTCTTCCTCGTTGGGTAGTCCATAAAATTTTGAGTCTTTAAGGGTAAACTCATAACCCTTGTCTTCCAGATAGTCTGCAAGATAATCATAGAGACCAACATATATCTCACCTGTACCTGGTGAATATAATCTAATCTTTCCGTCCCAAAATCGCCTCTTATACTGAGGCATATACTTTGCACCTGGGACCTCAAACTGAAAGAATTCACTTAACTCTTTGTGTAAGTGTTGCTCTCCTTCAACTCGTAGATAAACCTCATTCTTTTTTGAGATGGTTATCATCTAACACCATAATACTTGATAATGTCCATAGTATTCTTAATAGCAAACCCTCTCGAGTCTATCTGTTTAAGTATCCTATCAATACAATTTATACAAGTTTCTAGGTAGTCTATTTTCTGGTTTGCCTTACATATATCTGGGTCACTATTGATGTATACATCTAGGTCACCCTTCAATACTTTGAGGTCAAAGGGATTTTCTCTGTATACCTCTGACGGTGCTTTGCCTGAGTAGTATTCAAACTTCAGTCCTATACAATACATTCTTCTTAGTCTGTGCATCTGACAGCATCAGTTTGAATGAGTTGTAGAATTGTACATACTTAGCATGAAGACGAGGTGTCTCCATACTGTCATTTGCTAGTAACTCAGGTAATTCTCTGTGGTCAAAGAATGCTTCTGAATCTTTTGCCCACATCTCTTGAATTTTTTCAAGATTCATTTTGTTTTCTTTATATCATCATGCAACCTTTTAGTTGCATATTCTTTCATATACTCTTCTCTNCCATCTTT